>Ga0182030_10009688_pt1 | contig 19702 bp, 20 predicted proteins | sample 812S3MmetaG_FD_121299 | JGI IMG/M metagenome (GOLD analysis project Ga0182030, IMG submission 121299) | Permafrost microbial communities from Stordalen Mire, Sweden - 812S3M metaG (Illumina Assembly) | ecosystem: Environmental > Terrestrial > Soil > Wetlands > Permafrost | place: Sweden... | reverse complement strand
CTCCAATCCCCAGTACAGGTTTCAAACAAACAGCAATTTCCCCGTAGCCCCTCCGTTGTTTCCTTTCGCAAGAACAACCACCATCGTCATCCTCGTAGCCGGCGTCCCTTCCTCCTCGGGGCGGCCCTTCCACACCGAAACCACTTTAGCATTGGCTTTCCATTCCCCATCTTTCTCCACAACATTCTCAGTAGGAACGCCATCAATGTATACCGCCAACGACTGCAATCCCGAGCCATCACTGAATGTAATCGTTCCACTTAACACAACAGAATCTCCCGATTTGAAGAAGTCAACAGTCAGTATTGGCTGGATGGGTACGTCAGTCCATTTTGCAGCGATCGTGGGAGCTATTAGATCGGTTTCGAGCTGCGGCGTAAGAGGCGGCGTTATGCGGTTCTTCGATAAGCTCTCGTATGCATATGCGTATCGGAATAGGTTACTGTCATCGTATGCCTTAGAAGCAAATGTAAGATTGACCGGCATTTTGGTGTCGCTCATGATGCCCATTGGGACTGAAACAGTTGGAATTCCAAGGTGACAAATGGCGTAGTTTCCGTTTGAGTATTTGACACCATTCTTCCATGCGTGTATGGAGGACTCTTCGTTGATGTCTGCGTCTGCTCGCCCTACATCTCCATTTGCTGGCCACACAACGAAATCGAGATCATTTTCATCCAGCCAATCCTCAAAATCGGTCTCCCGGGTATCTTCGAGTGCAGGAAGAGCTTTTTCCATCCCTGGTAATTCATGAGTTGGGATTCGATCTTTCATCATGCCCACGACGTCCAATAATCGACCTAATGGATCAGCGGGATTGTATTTATCAGGAATCCCAGGGGGTACCGGAAAGATCATTGCATTATCAACACTTGATAAGGAAGGGCAAGAAGGATCCTTGTTTCCAATCAAAAAATCATCCCAAGCGTATGCCATCAATTGTGTTATGTCTATCTTGTTTCGTAGGGCGCTTCCTTGAGTCCAATCGACCTTTTCGTAGTTCGTCACCACAGGGAAATCGACCTCTGTTACTATAGCCCCTAGGCTTTCAAGGTGCGATCTTGCTGAATTCCAAAGGTTGATGACAGATTGGCGGGTAGTGACTTCCTCTCCCTCTGGATCCTCGCCTCCTATGTACATCCTTGGGACGCCAATATGCATACCCTGAAGTGATTCTGTATCTGCTAGCTCGTGGTATGTCGATGGACGGATTTCATGGACATCGGGAAGAGGCACATTCTGTTGCTCTCTCCAAAAATCGCCCTCTATTATATCATCCTGCTGAATGATTACGTCGAGCAAATCAAACATATCAGTGACTGTCCGGGTGTGAGGGACCACAGTGTCGCACGACGGGAATAGTGGCCAATTGCCTCGAGTAGAGATAATCCCTCGAGAAGGTGTGTAGGCGACAAGAGCGTTGTTGGATGCAGGGCTACGACCAGAAGAAACCGTTTCTTCGCACATTCCAAATGCGCCAAAGCTGGCTGCCGTAGCAGTGGCTGACCCGTTGGACGAGCCCGACGCAAACGCTCCCGTGAGATATTCAGAGTTATATGGGCTTTCCGCTCTACCGTACAATCCTCGTTGCATGCCACCCGCTGCCTATAAACTGGCGTGAGAATTTACTTTTACCATGTGGTTAGACGTACCATTGGTGGCATATTTGTTCTCCCAATGAATATCGCTCCCGCCTCTCTTAACTTTCCTACGGTGAACGCATCCTCATTTGCAATCAGATCCCTGAATGCCGGAGACCCTGACGCAACCGTCATACCCTTGATCTTGTAAGAGTCCTTGATCGTGCACGGGATCCCCTCAAGTCTTCCAAGTGGCAGACCAGCCGCACGTCGCAGATCTGATTTTGCTGCATCTTCAAAAACTTGAGTGTTGAGGACAGGAATTGCGTTAAGTAAGAGACCACGGCGATCATATTGAGCGATTCGATGCAGGTAACGTGCTACCAACTCTACTGACGTTGTTCGACCTGAAGCTAGTGCTTTTCGTAGGTCGTCGATACTGGCCTCGACGATGCTCAATGGCTCTTCAGGTATAGCTTGCTTTGCAGAGGTGGATTAGCGACATGTCCATCCTGGGGTGGGGAGGCGCTTACCAGTCTCATCATAGCTTGGAGAATGAGACAGTTTGAGAGTAGATTTTGTGATATAAGAAAGGGACAACTTGGAGGGAAGGGGAATGATTGCTTCTGTTCGTGAGAGGAACTTAATATCCCACTTACGTACTTTGGCATTTATAACTGACAGCTAGGACAGATAGGGAGATATATGAGCTCAAAAGTTCCAAGTCCCGATAAAAACAAGCTAGGGGATCCTGGTGACATCCAACAGTTTGGCGTGGGATATCGAATCTTGGAGACAACATGGCTTCTCCGCATCAGGAGACAAATCACCCTTTCAGAGAGCGCATGGGGGGCCATGTCACCACTTGGGACGCGAATCAGTACTGTTTCCAGTTCAAGCTCGGAGTGTTTCCATATGGAAAATCCCACTCTCTGGGTAAGAAGTGCTGCTGCCAGGAAGGAGACTGGATCATTTTCTTCCCCCTGAATTCACTGGCCCCCTGACTGTAGGCGATTCTGGCTTTCCTGAAACTACTCGAACTTTCAAAGTCTTGAATGATATTTGACGCGTGTACCTAGCACTTTGCCGAAGTGGTGTGAACCCTGGCTCTGTATTCCCCATCATCGTCTTATGAACTTCCTGGTGACTGTTTGAGTAGCCACTTGGTCTTCTTAACTCACAGCTGTAGCGGCACAGTTGTAAGGGCACAGTATGCTCGAGATATCGAACACACAAATGTCTTAAAGATGAAGAAATTCTTCAGCAAACCAGGGGGTGTCAAGCCACAAATTTAGCGCATGACGTCGCTTAAGACATCATCTCTGCAGGCTCAATCTCACCGCCTGCCCCGCAGACACCAAGTCCCCATCAACAAACTACTAACACAGCACACAATACACCTAGTCAACACCTCATCTAAACCTTCTTTCACCTCGAAAAATCTCTAGTAAGCTTCACTCCCTATCTTCTGCCCTCCCGTTCCTTCAACTACCAACTTCTTTAACAGCGCAGAACTAACCCCGCTGCCCTCTCCTAGAACCAGATCCCAACAAAAAGCCCCCCTCCAAACCCAGCCCCAAACCTCAAAATGTCAGCCTTCGAAACCGCCGTCGTCGACAGCAAGAAATTGACTGCCAAGCCTACCAACGATGAATTACTCCAGCTTTACGGTTTGTCTCACATTGTTTTGCTTCAAGTTTGGGGATTTGGGGAGGAGAAAGGCTAACGGAGTCCGATAAAAATAGCATTGTATAAGATTGGAAACGGAGAGGATATCACGAAGGCTGATCAGCCGGGGACTTTCGACTTGAAGGTACGTCCTAGCTTCGATATAAATGTTGTTTGTTAGTAGTTGATGGGGTGGAATTCTGTGTGTTCGGGGGTGGTTGGGCCGTTTTATGTTAGTTGGTTGTATGAGGTATAGATGCTGATGATTATGGTATGGTAGGGCAAAGCGAAGAAGCGATCATGGCAGACGAAGGTCGATGAGGGACATACGAAGGAGCAGGCGCAGGAGCAGTATGTTGCGTTGGTGGAGAGCTTGAAGGAGAAGTATGGGTATGATGCGAATAAGACTGCTGAGACTGTTGGAGGCTCTTAGATATGGAGTTGAGGGGATGGAACCGGGAGTGGAAATGGTTATAGGTATGGGGTGAGAGGTAGTTGAATGCATGGATTTATATTACTATGAGCTAGCTGATTGCTACCCTGACTTAATTCATGCTCCGGCAATGCTGTTTTGATATCTTTCTCCCCAGACATACCTCTCTGCCTGTATACTATAACGGCTATCCAAGTATTCATTCAATTCATTTATTGCTTTACTGCCTTCATTCTACTTTCCACGTCTCTCCCTTCCAATCCGGCTCGGTATATGATGCACTCGCACACCATGGGATGTCGTCCTTCGCATATGGCACCAATGGGAGATCATATGGCATTCTAGCTCCTACGACCAATCCTTCGCTGGTGTCCGAAATAGCGGGAGTATCGCTCTTGAATGTAGGTACCATAGTCGCACTCTCCCCGAACAGTTCAGGCCAAACCATGATCCCAATCTCGTAGCTGCATATCCTCACATCGCCTGTATTATTCGTACGCTCTCCCCAGGCTTGCTTAGATAAATTCGCTGAGGTCACCAGCATCCAGTCGATTGACGTTTTTTCGGCGTTGGCAAATCTGACAAATGTTTTGATATGAGGCGCAGCTCGTTTTCTCCCAGCATCTGATACATCCGTCGATGATGACGAATGCTGAGCACCATCACCAGCCCAGTGGCACAAAAGTGGCTTCAAATACTGAAGTTGCTTTCCTTGTGCGGCACTCTGGATTTTCGTGTGAATAGCACTACCTGATTGATACCCATTCAGACTTCTTCTAACCTCGTCAGCGGTAGGAAATATAATTCGGACCCCGGGCCTAGAAGTGGTGGGCAACTTTGACGTTTCTAAAGCCTTGAATAACGTCTTATCGAGCCATTTGTCATTGGCACCTAGAGTCGCAATGGAGGAAATTTGGACCACAATTTCTGACTTAATCCCACTCACCGGAACCGACTTCAGGACATTTGTCAACCCAAGCCAACCCCACGAGGTCTCGTCATCGGTTTCGATTGCTTGCTTCACGGGCACACTAGCAACTAAGGCGGCTCGAATTTCCGAGAAATCGTACTTTTGAAGTTCTGTTACTAGCGGTTTGCAGATGGTTCTTTTTGTATCATAAGCCTTGAGGTAGTTGATTAAATCTGTCTTTAACTTTCCGCCGCTACCTATCTCGCCGGACTGAGATTTTGACGCATCTGTGAGTTTTGGCAATAGAGGAGATCTCCACATGCCTTGCGTCATGTTGCCCCAATCGAAAGGGATCATATTTGCTGTATGGATGATCACTTGAGCAGTATCATCATGCCGTAGAACTATGAGCATCTATAGTCCAAATTAAACAAAGTCCCAAGGCCAGGTGGAACGCTACAGACCTTGGAATGATGAGTCCCGAACATCTCTGGCATGTATGCAGTAAGAAGCTCAATGTTCGGGTACTTCAACGCTTGAGCCTATTTTATACATTAGCATTGTCTCTGGCTCTGGAGGCATCTGAAGGTAAACCTACGATCAAATTCAGACGTGATTGATCCTCCTTCTTCCAGAATCCATGTATCACGTGAACCTTCACCAAATCTCGAACATCTTCATCAAACGCGTCCATAAGAAAGTCCAGGTCATGCAAATAGTTGAACTCCCAGCATTCTGAGATTAGAGGATCTCCAAGTATATCCTTCAACGAAACCGCGTCAACATTTAAAGACGCTGGAAGGTCGGTGATCGAGGTAAGTTGGAAAGGTGACTTCATGACTTTAGGAGTTGATATCGTAGGTCTTGATTGGCGCAGAGGAGGAGGTGATACTGGTTTGTCTAGATAATCATGTATTAATTTTCTGCGACTGTCAGTTTGAATATCATCTTTTTCGTTGCTCAATCTGCGTCTCTTGCGAGATGGTTCATGAGGAGTGGCCATTGTCTTTGAATATCTTAGAAGATGACTCTGCCGGAGTGCAATTATGACTCTCAGCAGTTGCCTTGACCGAATTATAAAGAAAGGAAAGAAGATTAGACGGGAGGAGCCTTGGATCACGTGTTAAAACCTTCTAGGCAAGTTTAAGCGAGCTGCGCTAGGGGTTTACTGTTCCATATTTGGCATGAACGAGATAAAGGATTGTGGCCCAGACAGGAGTGCTGATCCTACGACTCAATCTACGACTGATTTTCCACGATATTACCACGGAATCGCGCCAGCTCTACGACTCAATATCATAGCAATTGCGATTGACACTTTACTAGTTCTCGCGGCGGTGTCGCCTTTGGGCGCGTCAACGATCCCATATTCTCAGGGGAACGCCCCGAATTCATTATGCGTCTCCTCCCCATTTCGTTGTTGTGCGGACTCTTGTCGTCTGTGGTGATAGCAGACACCTCGGAGCAGGTGATAGGAGTTCCTGAAGTGCCCGGAGAGATTCCAAAGTTGAAAGAAGAAACACCAGCGGAAGAAGGCTCTAAATCAACAATTTTCAATGGAGTTGAGGTACCTGCGTTGCCAGAGATAGATGGGGAGAAGTTCAATGAGACTGTGAAGGAGGGGTATTGGTTTGTGAAGCATTACTCGTAAGTAGGATCTCCCTCTGTCAATGAATCTGCTGACTGCTTCAGACCATACTGTGCCCATTGTATACATATTGCCCCAACGTGGCAAACCCTTTACGAATTCTATTACACTTCGAAACCTGTACCCGCAGGCGCTTCCGTAGATACAGCAGCCACTTCTATGAATACATTTTCCGCATATTACAATTTCCGTTTCGGGTCCTTAGATTGCATAGCCTTTGGTTCAACTTGCGAAGCACACGACATTCATGCATTCCCAACCTTCGTTTTATACCACAATAAGGAAGAAGTTAAAAGGTTTGAAGGTGTCAAGGATATGAAGGGATTGAGTACTTTCATTGAAGAAAATCTTGAGACAATCAAGCCTGGATCGCGAACCCCAGGAGGTCCTGTTCTACCCAAGGAAGGTGACAAATCTACCAAGGATTTCCAAGGCCCAGAACCCGCCCCGGTCTCGACAGAGAAAAAGGCGGAGAAGGAGGATGGATCTAGCCCCGTCAAGGCAGAGAAAGAAACAAAGACAAGCACCCTTCTGAAAGCCACGCCGATCAAGAAGAAGCCTGCGAAACCAGTACCGACACCAAACCCTCTCGGAACATCAATATCATTCACGGCAGAGACATTCCAGAATCAAGTTACAATGACACAGGATCCATGGTTCATAAAATTCTATGCTCCATGGTGTGGGCATTGTCAAGCTATGGCACCAAATTGGGTACAGCTTGGAAAGGAAATGCAGGGCCGACTCAATATTGGTGAGGTAAATTGCGACAAAGAGGCAAGGCTATGCAAAGATGTGCATCTGCGAGGATACCCAACCATCTTGTTCTTCCGGGGAGGCGAGCGCGTCGAATATGAAGGACTGAGAGGATTGGGCGATTTTGTCACATATGCGAATAAAGCAATCGATGTCGGCGACGGTGTGAAGGATATCGATGCAGCAGAGTTCAAGGAGTTAGAAGAGAAAGAGGAGGTTATCTTCGTGTACTTCTACGATCATGCCACGACAAGTGAGGATTTTGCTGCTTTGGAAAGGCTTACTTTGAGTTTAATCGGACATGCGAAGTTGGTAAAGACCAATAGTGCCATGCTCGCCGACCGCTTTAAAATTACTACATGGCCACGGCTCTTGGTATCTAGAGACGGCCGACCGACATACTATACAGCTCTTGCTCCACAGGATATGCGCGACTTCCGACAAGTACTCCATTGGATGCAATCTGTCTGGCTGCCCATTGTACCTGAGCTAACTGCCTCGAATTCGCGCGAGATAATGGATGGCAAGCTTGTTGTCCTCGGAATATTGACCCGCGAACGGCCAGATGAATTCATGATTGCTAAGAAGGAAATCAAGAGCGCAGCAATCGAGTGGATGGATCGGGAGATCTCCACCTTCCAAAGAGAAAGACAGGAGTTGAGAGACGCAAAACAACTTAGATTAGAGGAGGCTGAAGATCGAAACGATCAAAGAGCTTTACGAGCCGCGAAGAGTATTCGTATCAATATGGATAAAGCAGATCATAAAGAAGTCGGCTTCGCATGGGTCGACGGCGTATTCTGGGAACGATGGATCCGAACTACGTATGGGATTGAAGTCGCCAAAGACGGCGAGAAGGTTATCATCAACGATGAAGATGTAAGCTCCCTTCCCATGGCTCTAAATCATCATGCTAACACGCAATTTCTAGCAACGCCGTTACTGGGACACCACGATCACTGGCAACTTCATCATGGCCTCTCGAACCTCAATCCTCGAAACCCTCCAAAAAATCACCAAATCGCCACCACAAATCAAGCCCAAATCCACAATCTCGAGCTTCGAGAAATTCTTCTTCGATATCCGGTCTGCGATTGGTGGGCACCCGTTTTTGAGTGTGGGGATACTTGTGGGTGCAGCCGGGGCCGTGGGCTGGGTTATGCGGAGGAGGAAGAGGGGAAAGGGTGGTTATTTTAGATTGGATGAGAAGGACGGGTTGTTGGGGGGGAGTATGGTTGGTGGGAAGGTGGATTAAAGTGGGATTTGGGGCTGGGGAGGGAAAGTAATGAGGGTGTGATTGATATGTATAATAGAGACAACGTTCAGAGCGTGTTTTTTATGGGTTTCATTAGTTTGGGAATCAATTCGAATTGTACTTTTCCTCCATCAACCACCTGCATCACCGCATCCTTAATGTTGCTACCATTTCTCTCCCCCTACCCCATTTTCGCATCTAAACTTCTTCAACCTCCCCTACGCATCGCCATGAATCTCAACATAAAATCAACCACCACCAGCGCGTCCCCCCCACCGCTCAAAAACCCCAATAACCCGATTACTGCCCACAATCACACACCACTCGCCACCTCGACTCCAACTCACCTGCCGCCCACAAACCGTCAACCCCTTAATCGTCTCCTCCTTATGACTCGTCAACTCCGCCAACGGATCCCCGATCGCGTATCGCTTACTCCAAATCTCGCGAGACTTCTCGGCGTCGGCAGCTGTCATGCCTTTTTCGCCGGGCTGCGTGAGGCCGTGGCTGTGCGTGAGGTTAGGTCCTGGACTATCATTCCCCGACGTGGATTCAACCTCGCTCGCCTCGTCTCGATCTCTATCCTTCACCCTCTGCAACGCAGAGGCAACCCCACCCCCCCTGGTCCTATGCCGGAACGGCATGAGGAAAGCCGGGCGTTTCGTAGTGCCTAATCCCCCCGCCGCACCGCCCGACACATTCGACGAGAAACTCGGCGTTGCGTCCATGGTGCCCGATGGGAGGAGATTCGGGATCGCGGCGTTTTTGTTGGTGGATGACGGGAGCGTGTTGATGTAGTCGTAGTATTCTTCGAGTCGTTTCAGGTCCCAGAAATATACTTTCGAGGACTGGTTGCACATGCATAGGACGCTCCCTAGTCCTTTTGCTCCTTCCCTACCACCACTCATCCCGTTCCCCTCACTCATCCCTGACCCGGAGCCCATGCCTAGATCAACGGGCGACCAGAGCCCGAAACGCATAAACATAATATCGGAATCCGGAATACTAAATTGTAGAAGCCGAGTGTACGGGATTTGCGAGTGGGAGAATGCGGATCTGGTGTCGGATGCGGGATCGTGGAAGGTTGGGGCGGAGAGGGGGAGGGGTGGTGGGAGGGACGACGAGAAGCCGGAGATGGACCAGAGGACTATACAGTGTTCGCGTTCGGCTTTGGAGAGGATGAGATCGTGGTGGAATTTGACGCTTGGCGTTGTTAGATTTGGTACTGGGTGGGGTAAAAAGGGAGGGGGAATGGGGGGGGATGGGGGAATGACAAACCAGTCTACGATATAGGCGTGGACTTCGGAGGTTGAGAAGTGAGGGTAGTGGATTCGGGTTGGGGTGTTGGTGCCTGTGTTTTTGTCGGGGAAGTCAGGGAGGACCCACTATGTTTTGTCAGATGTATGGTGGTGAAATGATGGCGGGGGTGGAGAGGGATGTGAGCACTGGCTTACGAGGTTGATGACATGGTCGATGCCGCCAGAGAGGAGGTAGCGGCCAGTTGCGTGGAATGACTGGAAGTGTCAGTAAGGAACATGTGAAGAGGAGGATGGAGACTTACTACGCTAAGAAGAGTATCTCGATGACCATCGCCTGCTAATATTGCAGCACATGGTTGTTTTGCGTGAGCTGGATCAAGACTCCATATTCTGACTGTGCAATCGTCGGATCCTGATGCGATGATATAGGGATTGACTGGAGAGACTGCGAGATCGTTGATATCCTGCTAGTTTTAGGATGCTGTCAAAAATAGAGGCAATGTGCTTACCCCGCCATGCCCCGCCAAAGTCTACGAAAAGTCAGTAGGGTAGGTAGGTAGTTGTACAAGTCATGTGAGAACATACCCTCTGTAATTCCCCCGTCAAAACATTAAACACCTTAATCTTTGCATGTGTTCCCGCAACACAAAGAAGTGGCGTCCCAGTCTCCAAATCCTTACTCCATACACAGGCAAAATAATCCGTTTCAGGCTATCACCCACTTAAAATAGGCTCGTGTATATCAGACACGCCAACTCACTTCTTCATCGACGATGCTCTGGATTACCTCAATGCTCCCATTCCCCTTTGGTGTTCTACAAACAATAATCTGTAGCCAGAATCAGCCACTGTCGATCGCAACGGCACGAGGACGCCACATACCTGCTTCCCACCCACAACGGCAAAGATGGGATCGACACCCGCTTCCGTGTAAGGGTAAAATTCAACCGACCAGAAATCTGTGCCTCGCCGCATCCATCAGTTCTATTGGAAGGGTGTCGTGTGGGATATGCACATACCGCTAGCGCCCTATTATTTGACCATTAGGATAGATGCCCGGATGAACACAGACATGAGACTCGGAGCTATCGCCGGTGGTATTGTGGTCGGGAGGGAAGGACTTACCGGTATCTGATGAGACTCTCGGAGTTTGGGGAGTTCCCATTCGCCTTTCTCGCCCATCTTCCACGCCATGGTTGCTTTTATTTCTGGGTTAGGAATATGGAGGAGGAAATGATGGGCGCAGAATCACGCTGTGAGGCTTAAAATCAGGTGAAGTTGCGGCGCTAATAGCAAAATCAATTCTGATGTTGCCTATCTCTGGATGTTCTTGGATGAACGACGGCCGGGCAGATTGCGAAAGCCTGACACTATAGTATTGTTCAACTGTGAAAGGAGAGAGCTTTCGAAAGAGATAAATTAGCAGTCGGTCGTTGACGGCAACCCGCACTCACGTGTGTCCAGAAATATCCAGACTGATATTGAATTTGTCGTTGTGAGACTTCTCGTTTCCAACAAAGCTGAGGTGACTCTTCACATGGTAAGACATGCCGATCTCTTCTTTAGTGACTCCAGAAAAGAACGCTTCGTATAAGGAGCCATGCAACGTGCCGTGTGCAACGTACCGGTAGTCTGGAAGGTCTACAGATGCGGCATGGCATTCTGCAGTGCAATGCTGGACGCGTTTTAACCTTAGGGTTGGATGTTCACAATGGCTTAATGGCTTCGACGATGGAGGTTCATCGACCATAAGGTCTCTCAGCGCGTTGTTGTTGTTTTTTTCTGTTTTTTTTTTCTTTTTTTTTCTTTTCTTGAGACGCGTCAGCCAGGCTCATTCTCAAGAGCATGACTTGATAGCCATTCCATTTCATATTGGACTCACACTGCGTGATCACTTGCCTTCTTAGTGGTTAAAAAGGTTCCCCAATTATTGGTATCAGTTCCGTTGGGAAAAGGAGGTCGGCAGCGCAGCCTCGCCTTGGCGGTCCTCGTACCGGTTCGCTCCAAAGTCCATTCATTGTGGGCCATTCTCGGGAGGCTTGCTGCGCTGTAGGCTCGCCCTAGGAATCAGCCACCAGGATTCTGAACAGGCGCTATTGGCTTTAAATTCTACGTGCCGCCTCAGGCGCATGATTACTGTTCCTAGTTATGCACATCATTTCTCTGATCGTCTAGTTTCCTACTCGATTTCCCATCGTGTCGGTCAATATTTGCCCAAAGCGCGAGAGCTCTTGTCCTATCATGGAATTGGAAATGTGATATTGGACCGGGATATTTTCTGATCTCCGAATCGCTGGAAATAGGATCGTCGCTTTCATGCCCATGCCGACCGGGGTTGGAGCTGGGAAGTGTCTCAGCTTTCAGCACAGCTGGACGTTTTTGTTTTTGTTCGAATATCAAATTCAATACTGCAGGGGATGAACGTCGTACTAGGGCAATATTTCCTTCATCTTATAGTAGAAAATGCATGGGTATCATTACAGTTAGGAAGAATCCTTTACCAGTAGTCGGGTGTCTTTGGAGACGATAGGGTACCAATCCATCCCATCAACAGAAGAGGATAGCGAGTTCCAAAGCAGCGGGACCTACCTACGATTCCCCATCATCCATAAAAAGATCACTATCACAGGGGGGTTTCTTTTTTTTTCAAAGAATTCAATCGAGATGATGCAGGGTCCGGGGAGATCAAAGCCAGAGGCAGAGGGCAATGATCACCGTAATGCCCTTTGTCCCGCCTTTCTCCATACCGTTGAAGATATAATAAATCTGCCCAAGAGAGATACTGTAGTAGAAAATGATAAATCGCAAATGACGTGTGTCATTCTAGTTGACATATATTTAAAATCCTGTTCGGCCGTTTCAGATGCGCAATCGCACTCGCACTAGACTATGATTTACTAGGTAGAACCCCTAGTGTCTCAATGACTTCAAAGGGTCCTATTTTTCCCCTCTCTATATTTTGTTCCTCTACAACTGCAAAATATTTCTAAAACATAATTATTCTGTCGCAGACGAAGTCAAAATGTCCGTCCCGGGAAAAAATCTCTCCCGACCAATCTTCTGACATCCTCGGCGAGGCTGGGAACCCCCCCTACCATCTACAAACCTTGACGCCTCTTCCCTCATTTCCAGAAACCTGATACCAGCCCTGTCCACCGAATCTGTGACAGCGGCAGAGCCCTGTTGTTCCATGTCGATCACAAATAAAGCCCTGTTGTAATTCGCAAGCAGTACCACATCCAGCGTTTCAGGCGCAGGGTTATCAATATCCGATTCGAAATTCTCGATATAGCTTCCTTAGAGCAGTTCAATGGTGAGGCTCCAACGAGGTGTACATTGATACTTGGAGAGGTATAAAACAAGTGGGAGATCCGCGAACGGCCTTTTTCAGATCCCTACCATTTCAGCCCGCATAATCTCAAGCATCTTCCCTGCGGCTTAGACTGAGATCGGCGATCCATCAATTGCAAGAACGATCGTACAACCAAGCTATACCCTACTTCGACCCGCCTCGAAATTAAAACACATTTGTCTTACCGCACCCCTCTGTCTGCGGCAGACATATATACCTTCCGGGAGAGCTTCATCAACTGCAATCCTCACAACAACTCAAGATATACAGCCCAACTTTTGGGGGTGAAGTTTCGTCTATCCGAAGACTGAGCATCTTATTAGAGATACAAACGCCAGTTCTTCAAAATGGAGACCACTTTCATGACCATCCACAGTCAGCTACCCCGCCGTCCCCGTTCGGCTATACATAGCTAACCCCTACATCAGACCTCACTCCTGAGGCAAATATTATGTATGCTTCGGAGTCCATTGTCGACGTCTTGGGATACCAGCCAAATGAAGTCACTGGCAGATCTTGCTTTGATTACTTTCATCCCAATGAGGTCCCCTTCGCTCGTGTTGTCCACAATCGTGGCGTCCGAATGGACAAGGCTGCTGCCCTCCATTATGCTCGGGTTCGAGCTCGCGATGGACAATGGATTGGCTGTGAATGTGTCTTCACTGTCGTTTATGATGTCCTGGTTGCCTGCACAAGCATCTACAGACAAGGAGATGAGAAGAATGAGCGTGGGTTGATTGCCATTTCAATGATGACTGACCGCTGATATACGGACAGGACGTGCCGCGGAAGGTCGAAATGTCCGTCGTCTTTTTGCATCATCTCCCAAGGACCCTCGTTACCACATGCTGGAGTACCTCTCAGCCAAGTTCAGGGCCGCCCCCCAAGTAGCACTAACTGAACCTCGAGCTGCTCTAATCCTCAATCGATTTACGCGTACATTGACCGTCATGTACGCAACCGATGCAATCTCGGGCATCCTCGGCATCTCGGCAGACCAATTCACGGACAAGAGCTTCTATGAATGCATCCAGGAGAACTGTCTTCCAGATGCGATCCGCTGCTTGGAAAGTGCAAAGGCCAATGACTCCATTGCTTACCTTCGATTCTGGTATCGTGATCCTCGTCGTCCTGAGGACTTTGAAGACGAGGAAATGCGCGACGCCAGTCAGAGCAGTGATTCTGACGATGGGGGTGTTAAACTAGGTAGTCATACCCCTCGTCCCCAAATAGAAGTAGACAGCAATCTCGCTGGTGAGGGCAGTTCAAACCATGTAATCCAGGGCCCAACGTTCTCCAGTAGTGGTCAAGAGACTTCCGAAGATGATAATCCTGCTCACAGCAAATCCTCATCCTCTCATCCGCGTGCCTCATCTGGAGAGAGCACTGACCTGGAACACGACTCCGCCACCGCCATCTTCGATCAGGCTCAAGGCTCACGCTCTTCCACATCATCCGTGATAGTCACCAGAGAGCGCAGGCAGGCCCGAGCCGCCAGTGCAGCAGCCCGCCGAGCCGCAACTCCAGTTGTCGAACCTTACGAACTCGAAGCTGTGGTGTCCTGCACCTCCGACGGCCTCGTTGTCATTCTCCGCCGTGCCCGCCACCCAATCCCCGATTTCCAGCAGCCGGCACGCGCACCCCAATTCGCCAATGGTCTATTCGCCGCACCCTGGGGCGCCAATCCCATTCATCCACACATCTACCAACCCAACCCGCAATATCCCTTCCAGCACGGTCCCGAAGCACCCGCCGTTCCAGCTGGCGGTCCTCAGATGGATGATTTCATGAACAGCATCAGAGAAGTCGCCGTCTTCGCATGGTCGCTCGCCGGTATCAACGGCAACATCGCTTCGTACGGGCACGGTGAGGCCCGCGGTGAAGCTCAACCACCCGGCGGTCTCCCAGTCTGGGATCCACATGCTCAACCCGCGCCAGAATATTTCCCTCCCATGAACCAAGCTGAAGATCGCTGGGCCCAGCGCGATATCAAAATGAGCAATGCGCCTGCAGATGGGAATGTAGTTCCATTCCAGCATCCGAGGGAGGAAGCAAGACTTAGGTATCAGGATGGATATGGTGATGGGGCAATGGGGTCGGATCATGATGGGAGAGCACATGCGACTTTAGCTCGTGGGGGGTATGTGTTTCAGGGTCCGGAGGCTTGGGTTAGGAATGGGTATGAGGGCTTATATGGCGCACCGCCGAGCACCCAGGCCCCTGGACAGGGAGAGGGGTCTTCCTCCGGTGCGAATTTGTATCGCTGGCAATGATTCCTATCTGCCATATATATCAGTTGCGCGAAAGTTCTGAATATGGCGTACGATATGGGAGGCATGATAGAATGCGAAATACGGCGCAGTCCATTGGGCAGGATTTCCTTCGAATATGAATGGAATATTGCTGTGTCGGTACCTAGTCTAGCCCCAAAATATGAAATGGTTATCTTGTTGAACTTCTATCTCCTGTTGCCTATTAAGATTGCGCAAATGCTTTCTCAGACAGTAGAATCTTTAGTAAGAGCCTCGAATATGCAAAGTAATCCTTAGATCTTGCCAGCACTGCGCAAATAATTCTCACACAGTTCCAATTTTTACCTATGGTGGGGGTTTTTTTTCTTCTCGAAATACCTAGAAAAAGGCTTCGAAGGAAAGATAAGCATTTCCTCTGTTTCGCGGAGTTGGAAAGATATTTCGATATTTGATTAAGGTATTAAGTAACTGTGATATTGGGTTGTTATTACAGGTAAATGTCATTTTCATGTTTAATAACCTGGAAGGAAAGAGATGACGCGGAGTTTATAGAGAGATAAGGAGTAATTAGAAGGGGGACTTGGATAAGTGCTAGGGAATGGAAGTAAATAGAAAGAAGCCGTCCTAAGGACGGGAGCTGGGTAAAGGAATTCCTAGGGAGTTTTGGAGGGAGCTGAGGAATGGAAGGTTATGTGCGGGACAGGGCAGGGGATAACTTTATGAAAGTACTGTTGGGGAGGGGGGTTGAAGGAGTGTTAGTTGTGCGTGGTTGGATTTTATTCGGACTAGAAGTTTTTGGATGATGTTTGGATACTGCGGAGTTGATTGGTAGTTTTGGATTACTTGTGTGAATGCTTGGGATTTTGGAGTTGTGGGGCTGTAGGAGGGGACTCTGTTAAAAAAGAGGAAAATACCTAGTTTGATGGTTAGACAGGGGTATATAGCAGATTATAGACTGTCTTAAGTACAAGTTACTGTATTCATGTAACCTAGAGACTTGGATTGCTGGAAAGGCTATTTTAAGTGGTAAATTTTGTAATACCAATTATAAAACTACAACTGCTACTAATGCTCTGTTGCTATAATAGTAGCGATAAAGGTAAGGCCTTTGCTTCAATCACTTCTTCATCTTCTTTCCCATACTCACCTTGCTGAATTTGATAGTCGTGGTCGTTGTTTTATCCGACGATTGTCACAATCATAGCCTACAGTTGAACAAGTGAGCCGATTGCTTAATGCATCTTTAAAAGTTGCTGTCTAGCTAGATCATCAAAAGCAAAATTCATGATAAGAGTGGCACAAATGAATGTGTCGTCACCGCACACGGAGGTAATTTGAACCAATAGTATGAGATTGTGGCTTCTCAAAGCCGTCTGCCACCCGCAAATTCCTTAAACATCGACAATTTCTCAATTAAACAGCCTCCCCCCAGCGACATATTAGAAGAGAGTATAGAAACTCAAAGTCAGAATAGCAAAGGCATTTTCAATTAACTCCAAATATCCCACCAATTATTGTCTTATCGAAGGTTTTTTGACAGATGACGGTATGGCTGATTACGAGGCTCCAAGGAGAACTTTATCGCGAGAACAAACGGCCAGAAGTGAAAAATCAATCAGGAAGCCGAAAGGAAGTCAAACACTAGGGCTTAATACAGTTCGATCTGGTCCCACCGATTATAACACGATCGGCAGGCAAAACCCGGCAGAGGCCCGCGTCGACAACTCTATTCCGGTGAGATACGTTGAAATATGTCGAGACTTACTCATTGTCGTTGCCGTACTGGTGTTGATCCCATGGGCGCTTCGGCTCTACAATCGAATTGGTGACACGAACGGTATTTCCGAAGACGGTCTTTCAGCTCTTGAGACGCCAAACTCAATTTTGATGTTTCAGATCTGCACTCAACTGTCCGAAGTATAAAATGCATACGAAACATGCCACGAGACATGCTAATAATGTGCCAGCCTGCCTCAAATGTCGATTGCGCAGCTATACTAAGCAACCTTGAGCAGCTGCCAGCGCCATTGTCAAGTGCACTTGCCCAGGGTGAAAGGCAGACTTCTACAACCACATCTTGCTGTCTACCTACTTCTTCAAGTTGTGTATGTTCCGCAACTCTAGCCTCGCTTTCTTCGACAGCCTCTCAGAGTGCAACTACATTTTCAACTGCATTTTCAACCACTTTCAGTTTCAATCAATCCTCTAGTTTGAACGTTACATCAACATTCCCTACACCTATCTCCCCACGCTTTCTAGCAGTATCGACCACGTCTCAGGCGCCAACAACTTCGACTTCCGGGGCGCTAAATCCCACAGCCTCGCCCGATACAACGACTTCTTCGGGTCTTTCTCTTGAGAAAGAAATTGGAGTTATAATAGGTACTATTCTCGGTAGCTTGAGTATTGTGGTATCTATCAACGTCCTATGGAAGAGTGGTTATATTAGCCTAAAGGTCGAAGAAGACGGCTGGATTAATCGCATCCGGGCTAACGTCAGTACCATGTTGTTTGGCAAAAACCGCACTCTGCAAGCGGCAGCTTATACTGGTCAAGTGGGAACTGTCAGTGATTTACTGGATAAAGGCATTAATATTAATGCCGAGGTCCGTTCGGATGCGCTCGAGGCTGCTGCTTACGGTGGCAATGAAGTAGTCGTGCGTCTTCTTCTTGGGAGGAAGAAGCGTCTACTCCCCAAAATGGAAGCTATGGTCGATATCACCAATCCTTTCTGCCGCGCCCTCTGTGCCGCATCACTTGTGGGGCACTCAGATCTTATTCCGCTTTTGATCAGCAAAGCACCTTGGAATGCTGAATATGGGCATCGGAAATTTGTGTACAGAGAAATGCTCAAAGTCACCGTTAATGGAGGAAATATGGATTATGTTCGGCGGTCAATTGAAGCCGTAGTAAAGGAAGAATTAGACCGCGGCATTCGAGTGGAGCTTGACAAAAGCCGCAACCAAGAGCTTGAGCAACAAATTGGAGGGCTCGAGAAACGCGTTCAAGAGCTGACCAAGGAATCCATTGAAGATATTGACGTCGAACGCATTCAAGAACTTCAAGACCTTCTTCGAATAGATAAAAGACGTATGCAAGAGCTCGATGGAGAAAATCACCACGGATATATTCAACAATGGTCTAAAGAGCGTACCAAAGAGCTTGAGGGACGCATTCGGAAGCTCAAAGAACGTGTTCTAGAGCTTAAGCAAAAACAAAGTCAACTGGGTCTTGGGGCGAAACGTAAACAAGAGCTTGGGAACTGTATTCAAGAGCTTGGAGAATATACCCAAGAGTTTATGACGCACCTTCGAGAGGAAGATATTCGCAAAGGACACGTTCAAGAATTAGGAACATGCATTCAAGAGTTTCATGAGAAACCTATTCGAGGGATTAGGAAACGTGTTCGAAATCTTGAAACACGTATTGAAGAGCTTGGTGCAAAACGCACTTTTAAGGAACGCAAGTATAGAGAAGATATTCAAGCGCTTGAGGAAATTGTTCAAAAGTTTGAAAATAATCTCCTTCGGCCAGAAATCAGTGCGGAACGCAAAAAAAAAACTTGAGGACGACCTGCAATATTTTAAGGAATACATTCAAGGGCTTCATGAGGATCGCGTTTACGAGAAAAGCATTCAGGACCTTGAGAGACGCCTTCGGGAGCTTCAAAAGGAACGCATTCAACGGGAACTTGCTGCAGAGCGCGAAATAGAGTTTAGAAACCGTATTCAAGGACTCGAGGATCGCATTCGAGAGCTTCGCAAGCAACGTCTCCAAACTCTTGAAGACTGTCTTCAAAAACTCATTAGCCCAACACGAAGACAAAGTCGTTAGCATCGTATTCAGGAAGATGATGAAAGTATTCGAGAGCTATTACAAAGAACTTCTTCAAGAGCTTGAAAAATACCCTCAATCAACGGCTGACTCGACACACAGACGAGAGCTTCAGGAATATATTCAAAAGCATGAGGAAAGTATGCGACGAGAACTGAACGACGAAGTCACGTTGATCATAGGTACAAAACGTATCATGAGTTTTAAGTGGTCGACTGGGGATAAAAAGCAGTTGAAATCCATTTCCTTCCAATTGAAGTAATCACGAGATATACTCCAATTTAGGGACTATAAAGCTCCTTCTCCTTTTCACACTATCTTTCCTCCTCCAATTCAACAATGATGTCAAGTGCTACCTAGTGGTGTTGTGGTTGTCTAGTGTCCGGCTCATGATGCAGGAGTATTTGTGTGGTTGGTTTAATTTGCGGAAAGGATTTCACAAATGGTCTTTGCTCAGATAGAGGTTGAATTGTATTTGGTTTTACTGAAAAAAATGCTAGTTGAGAATTTGACAACCGTGGGGGTTGAATAGGTTTTGATGCTGATAATTGGAAGTGTAGAATTCATTTTTATTTAAACTAAAACAATTCATTTTAGTAATATAAAGTTCTCTTTCCCTTCTTACATTTCCTTCTTAGATTTAAAGATGATATTATCTACACCTGTTCATGAAGCTAGGATCTCATAGCCCAATAAAACTCATAAGATATTCGCATTTATTGTACACTAAGTATTCCCGATGGAGGATAATTGAT
>Ga0182030_10009687_pt1 | contig 19702 bp, 12 predicted proteins | sample 812S3MmetaG_FD_121299 | JGI IMG/M metagenome (GOLD analysis project Ga0182030, IMG submission 121299) | Permafrost microbial communities from Stordalen Mire, Sweden - 812S3M metaG (Illumina Assembly) | ecosystem: Environmental > Terrestrial > Soil > Wetlands > Permafrost | place: Sweden... | reverse complement strand
GGGCGACCTTGCGGATGAGCGAGCGGAGATTGTCCATGGCCGGGCTGCGCCCCAGCAAATCCGTGTCGCCGTCGTCGGATTCCTGGCTCAGGAGGGTATTGACCTTGAGGAGCTGGTTGAATTCCTGCGCCTTGCGGACGGTGAACTCGATCTGATCGGTGGAAAACGGCTTGATGATGTAGTCGAAGGCGCCGTTTTTCATGCATTCGACGGCCGATTCCACGGAGCCAAAGCCGGTCATGACCACGGCCAGGGGCCGCTGCGGCCGGGTCTGGAGCTCCTTAAGCAGCTCGATGCCTTCGCCGTCCGGCAGGCGCATATCCATGAAAATCAGGTCGTAATTGTCCCGGCTGAGGTAATCGTGGGCGGCAGACAAAGTCGGGGCGGCAACGACGTCGAAATGTTGCCGCCGGAGGTAGGTCTCCAAATTATTGCGGACAATCGCGTCGTCTTCGAGGACGATGATTTTTTCGATGGACATGGTTCACACCGCAGCATGGCGCCGGTATAAATTGGCGACAAAATTGGGCCGCTGGCTGGCGGCCGGGGGCAATTGCGTGGCGGGGATCACTCCCCGCCGCAACATCTCCTGCTGGTTTTCGCGGTCGAGCATCAACAATCGCGGAAGCAGATTTTGCACCTCGCGCAACAAATCTCTAATTTCCCCGCACGACTCGCGTTGGCCGGCCGGCACCTGTTCCCACCAATGACGGAGGCTGCGTAGATGAATTAACCCTGATTCCAAACGCGGGAGCAAGCGCTTTCTTTGGTCCCCGAAGACTTTGGGCGACCAGATTTGGGCCCGGCGGAGGGTCTGATTTTCGTCGGCAAACAGGGCCAGGAACTCGCGGCAGAGGTCGCGGTAGCCCCGCAATTCGGCGAGCAAGCCCGGCAAGGAGAGATCTGGATTCATGGCTGGTGGGACGTGAGGTTGGTGGTGGCGGCAGAGGCGACGGCTTGGTGGTTGAAGGATTCGGCCCGGCCGCTCCACTCGAGGAAATTCAGGCGCCAGGCGGCCATGTCCGTGACGGATTTGAGATTGGGCGTGAGATTGGTGCCCAGGCCGGCGGCGGAATTGGTGAGGATAAGGCGGTAGGTCTCCATGGCCAGGCGGGGCTGGAGCAGCTTTTCGTAGGTGAGGGCCACTTGGTAGCGGGCCGGCAACTGCCACGCGAGCGCCGGGTTGAGCTCGGCGAGGGCCTGATACACCTCCAGCGCCTTCACATAATCGCCCTCCTGATACAATTCATTGCCGATTTCGTTGCCCACCCGCTGCTGCCAGTAAGTCCAGACGGCGGGGTCATTGGTGCTTTGGTCATGCTCCGCCTTCAGGAAGAGCTTCACCTGCTGGAGCGCCTCGGTGTTGCGGTTCTGGCCCTCGTAAGCCTGGGCCAGATGATAGCGCACTTCGGGCGCCTCCGGGGAATCCGGGAAATGACTCAGAAATTCCAGCGCCTGGCTGCTGGCCTCGTTGTAGCGCTGGAGGGCTTCCAGGGAGCGGATCAGGCGGAATTCGATTTGGGCGCGGTCCAGCACCGGATTGTCCTGGGCCAGCAAGCGGGAGAAATAATCCACGGCGTCCTTGAACTGGCCCGCGCGGTAGTGCGTCTCGGCAATTTCCACCTGCGCCTGCAACACCAGGTTCTTGTAATATCCCAACTGGCTGTCCTTCAGCGACAGGGCGGAGGTCATGACGCCATAAAATTTGGTCAGCGCCAGCTCTGGCAGGTCCATCTCGCGGAAAATCTGGCCCTCGTGCAGATAGATGTCGGGCGTGCGCGCGTCGCCGGGCCAGTGTTGGAGGTATTGGACGTACATCGCCTCGGCGCGGGGCAGGTCGTTTTCCTCGCGCACCACCTGGGCCATTTCAAACAGGGCCGATTGCTGCATGGCCTCCGGCACATCCGACACGAACAGCCGGCCGTAATTCTTTTCGGCCTCGGCCCAATCGTGGGTGTTGGCCTCATAACGGGCGGTGGCCAGGATGAAATCGCGGCTTTCGGCCTGGGAAGGCTGGGAGAAGTCGGTGTCCGAGCTGGACGTGCTGATTTTGGGTGGCGCCGTGTTGGTGGCCACGGCGGGGTCCACGCTGATTATATTTGTCAGGGGCGCATCCGCCGGCTGGGCTGCCAGTTTGAGGAACAGCAGGGCCCACAACGCCAAAGCGCAACGCAGCGATCGGCTGGCAGGAAAGAACCGGTTCATTTAACGATATATTCCGCTTGGCTGGATTTATCTGGCGGCGTCGGCGGCGTGAAACTGATGGGGAACGCAAAGCTGGTGGCGTTGGTGCCCGTTTGGACCGGATGGAAATAAAAGGCCAGCATCTGGGGAGTGATGCCGAGCAAATCCGGCGTGGGCAGCGCCAAGACGGTTTGGCTCAACGCGCCGCCCACCGCGGGGACGGCATCCAGCCCTGGGGCCACGGACGACGTGACGGCGGTCCCATTGGTGGCGGCCAAGGGAAGAGCGGTGGCCGCCGGGGAAAGTTTCGTCTGCGCCAGGGTCAACGGCGAATTGGTGGCCACCAGATCGGCCGCGGCCAATTTGGGGGCGGCATGATGGACCCTGGCCTGAAAGCGCAGGGGCGGCGGGCCCACCACGGACAAATACGGCAGGCTGGCATGGGCCACCGCGCCCAGCACCAAAAAGGTGCCCAGCGATTTCCAGGTTTCTAGTCCAGATTTGACAAATCCGTTCATATTCAGGGGCGGAAATACACCGCCGTACACGTCATCGGAAAAATCTGCCGGGACTTGAGGTTTTTTTATGAAATTGCCCGGCGCGACCTGATTGCGCGGTTCATCCTCGTGGGAGGCGATCCCGCCAGAAGGACGCTTTTTCCAAAGACAACAACGACCCGGTGGGTGTCACGCCCCCACTGGCGGTGGCAGTCCGCAGGTCTCTTTGAGCACGTCGAGTGCGGGTTCCCGGACGCTTCAGCGTCATTGCCCACATTCTTTTATCCAGTTGGCCTGCACGCCAATCGTGCAACATGCATTCATTAATGTTTCTAAAAGGCATGAAAACATTGGGAAAAGCAGGGCAAAATGCATGGCACTTAAAAAGCTGAATGAATCTTGGAAGGCTGGAGTGAGAATTGAAGCTAAAGCATCAGGCTGAACAAAAAGGCCATCGATAAACGATCCTCGGCTTACGGTTTTCTAAAAAATCATGAAACTATGCGCTTAAGAATATGAATAAACACGCCACTGAAACCATCCATGACACCAGCGAGTTGGCTGAACAAGGCCGCGCGTTTGCCGGAAAACTTCGCGACCAAGCTGTCGTCCGCACAAAGGCGGCCGACAAAACCATCCGCGGACATCCCTACAAGGCGATTGGCATTGCCCTGGGCATTGGGGCCGTCTTGGGCTGGTTACTCGCACGCCGGTCCCCCAAAGGAGACTGACCGTTTCAGCAAAATTTCCGTCAAAATTGGCGGCCGCAATTGTGCTGGGAGGGTTAACCTTTTTGCTGCTGGCCTCGGGGGACACATTCATGCAAAAGCTCGTTCATGTGATGCCGAGCCGGCACCACAAAAAAAGGGCGGTGGAAATCAGTCGGGAAGTTCAACAAAGCATGGTAAGCCTTAAAGTCGTTTGTGAGCGCGTGCCCCGGTTGCTGCCAATAGCTGAATTCCTTTCCCCATAATCGAGCGTCAAATCCGGCCGCATGCCCAACCTAACGAAATTGTTCAGGAGTGACCTGCTAAGGCCGGCTGCAGCGCCGACCGACGAGCAGCCGCTCCGCGGCGAATTGTTGAGCATGGATTTGCTCAGGCAATCCGCGCGCAATCTGGCGCAGAACCGCCGGGTGCAAAACGGAAAGGGACCCAACCGGTTGTTGCCGCGGCTGGCGGCAAATGAAAAAATCCTGCGCGATTATAATGAACGGACTCTGGAGGTTGAAAAAAAACGGCACATAACCCCGGCAGCCGAATGGCTGCTGGACAATTTTCATCTGATTGAGGAGCAGATCCGCACCGCTCAACGCCATTTGCCGCGGAGCTTCAATCGGGAACTGCCCCAACTGCTCAACGGCCCCTGGACCAGTTACCCGCGCGTTTACGAAATTGCCCTGGCCATCGTTTCGCATACCGACGGACGGATTGACGATTCGCATCTGACGAGTTTCATTGCCGGCTATCAGGAAGTGGATCTGTTAAAGCTCGGCGAACTCTGGGCCATCCCCATCATGCTTCGCCTGGCCTTGATTGAAAACCTGCGCCGGGTCGCGGTGCAGCTGAACGTGGTGCGAAAAAACCGGGATGCGGCAGAAAACTGGGCGAGTCGAATTTTACAGGTCGTTGAGCAAAAGCCCTCCGACCTGATCATTGTTGTCGGTGAAATGGCGAAATCACAGCCCACCTTGAACCGGGCATTTGTAACCGAGTTTCTGCGGCGGATTCAGGAGAAATCGCCATCGGTAAGACTGGCGGTCAGCTGGATGGAGGAACGCCTCGCTGAAGATGGGTTGACGGTGGGACAGATGGTTCAAGGTGAAAGCCAGTACCAGGCAGCCGCGCAGGTATCCGTTGGCAATTCCATTGGCAGTCTCCGTTTTCTCGACACGATGGACTGGCAGGACTTTGTCGAGGCGCAAAGCCGGGTGGAGCAGACCTTGCGCACCGACCCGGCGAAAATTTATCCCCGCATGGATTTCGCAACACGCGACCTTTACCGGCACACCGTTGAACGCATCGCGCGCCAGAGTAGCAAAACCGAATTTGAAGTGGCGGCATTGGCGATCGGCCTGGCTCAAAAAAATGTCGATCACCCGGACGACCGGTTGCGGCATGTCGGTTTCTTCCTAATCGGCCGGGGCATGAAACTCCTGGAGAGCGAGGCGCAAATAAGCATTCCCGTGCGCTGCCTTTTGCCGCGAATCGCCCGCCAATCACCACTGGCATTTTATCTCGGGGGGATCCTCGCCGTGACGTTGTTCTTCACTTCGTTTTTTCTGCGACAGGCGTCGATGGAAATATCGGGCTGGATGCTGGGTTTGTTGGGGTGCCTGATCTTCTTCAGCACCAGCCAGCTATCGGTGTCCCTGGTCAATTGGTTTGTCACCCTGTTCGTCCCCCCCTCACCCCTGCCGCGCCTGGACTATTCCAAAGGCATTCCGCCATACCACGCCACTCTGGTGGTCGTTCCCACGATGCTGACCAGCGTCCGCGGCATCGAGTCCCTGCTGGAAGCGCTCGAAGTCCGGTATTTGGCGAATTGCGACGCCCAGGTCTTTTTCGCGCTGCTGACAGATTTTGCCGATGCGCCGCAAGAGCACCTGGCCGGTGATGAAGAATTGATCAAGCGCGCCGGGGAAGGCATCCAGGCATTGAACCGCAAATACAAAAGTGACCGGCCCTGCATTTTTTATCTTCTGCAACGTCCCCGCCGCTGGAATCCCCGGGAAAAAGTCTGGATGGGTTATGAACGAAAGCGCGGGAAGCTGGCCAATCTGAATCACCTGTTGCGCGGTGGAGGCCGGGCGGACTTTTCGCAGGTCATCGGCAACCTTGCCTTGCTGCCACGAATCAAATACGTCATCACCCTCGATACCGATACCCAGCTTCCCCGCGACGCCGCGCGACAATTGGCCGCGACCATGGCGCACCCGTTGAACTTGCCGATTTACGACGCGCAGAAGGGTCTGATTGTCGAAGGCTATACGATCTTGCAGCCGCGTATCGCCGTCAGCCTGCCGAGCGCCACCCGGTCGCGTTATGTCAAATTATCCTCCGGCGACCCCGGGATTGATCCTTACACGCGAACGGTATCGGATGTTTACCAGGACGTCTTCCACGAAGGTTCATTCATCGGGAAGGGCATTTATGACGTGGATGCCTTCGAACGCGCGCTCGGTGGCAAGTTCCCGGAGAACCGAATTCTGAGCCATGACCTGCTGGAAGGAAGTTACGCGCGCGCCGCGCTGGTCAGCGATGTGCAGCTGTTTGAGGAATTCCCTTCCCGTTACAGCACCGATTCCCGGCGAAGGCATCGCTGGATGCGCGGCGACTGGCAAATCGCGTCCTGGCTCCTGCCGCGCCTGCCCGTCCTCGATACGCGTCGCGTGCAAAATCCCCTGACGGGCCTTTCGCGTTGGAAGATTTTTGACAATCTCCGCCGGAGCCTCATTCCTTTTGCCCTCCTGTCGCTCCTGCTCGTGGGTTGGATATTTTTTCCGCCAGCCCAAGCGGCCTGGGGCCTGGTGATTTTATCCGTCATGACGCTGCCAGCGCTGCTGGCGGTGCTCGTGGAATTGTTGCACAAGTCGAGAGACACGCTGTTACGTTTGCATTTGAGAAATGTCGCCGACACGGCTGTCCGACAGGCGGGGCAGGCCTTTTTGAGCGTCGCCTTTCTGCCGTATGACGCCGTGATAAGTCTGGACGCCGTGACGCGCACCTTGGCGCGGCTGATGATTACCCGCCGGCATTTGCTGGAATGGACGACTTCCAGCGATGTTCAGTCCCAAGACAACGGCAGCCTGCGAAGTTTTGTGTCCGCCATGGCCTGTGCACCGGCGCTGGGGGTCGCCGCCTCGGCTCTCTTTTTCTTGCTCGGCGATTTGTCATGGATTATTTGCGGAACTTTCACGCTCTGGGCTTTGTCACCGTTGATTGCCTGGTGGGTCAGCCTGCCAATTGAAGAAAGGCGCGCCGAATTCTCTGCCGATGAAGTTTCTGAGCTCCGCAAGTTGACCCGTAAAACCTGGAATTTTTTTGAAACCTTTGTCACCGCCGAAGACCACTCGCTGCCGCCGGACAATTTTCAGGAATATCCCCGGCCAGTCATTGCCCATCGCACGTCGCCCACAAATATCGGCCTCACTTTATTAAGCACCCTGGCTGCTTATGATCTCGGCTATGTTTCGGTGCGGGGAATGGCTGGGCGCATCGCCCGCACGCTGGCGACCGCCGAAAACCTGGAGCGGTATCGCGGACATTTCTTTAATTGGTATGACACGCATTCCCTGAAGCCGATGCTCCCCCTTTACGTGTCCACCGTGGATAACGGCAATCTCGCCGGCCTGCTATTGACCCTGTATTCCGGGCTGCTTGAATTGGGAGATCAAACGTGGAGCGCCGCCCGGGTCCTCGGTGGACTTCGCGACACCCTCGGGGTCGTGAAAGAGCAATCGCCCGGTTCCGAAACCACCGCCAAACTCGAAACCCTGGGAAATCTGCTGGCGTCAAATCGCACCTTGCCAGCCGAAATGGTTCCGCTCCTCGACCAGGCGGCTGAACTGATCCGGAACCTGGCCGGCGCGGGGAGTGAATTGCCCAACGAGTTTGAAAGCTGGCGGAAGCTTCTGGAACAAAGCTGCGACGAGCAGCGCGGAGAAGTTCTGGCGAATTTTCCCTGGGTCCGATTGCAAGAGCCGCTTAATTCCCATTTGAATCACGTATCCGCAGGGGAATTGAAAGAACTCTGGACGACGCTGAATCGGCCCATGAATCTGCGGGCCCTTGCCCAGGGCACGCCCGACTGGTTGGCCAAGGTGGACGAGCTGCGGGAGGCGGCGCGCAGAGAACCGGCGAATCCGGAGTTGGTAAAGCTGTTTTCGGAACTTCGTCAGTGTGTCGATGCCGCGGGACAAAATGCGCTGGCCCTGCTGAATGAGCTGAATGGCTTGGCCGCCCGCTGCGACGACCTGGCGCGCATGGATTTCAAAATATTGTATGATTCGGAGCGCGAGCTTTTTTCCATCGGTTATAATGTCAGCCAGCATCGGCTCGACGGGAGTTGCTACGATCTGCTGGCGTCCGAAGCCCGGTTGGGCAGCTACGTCGCCATCGCGCTGGGCCAAGTGGATCAAAAACATTGGTTCCGGCTGGGGCGTTCCCTGACGTCAGCCGGCGGCAAGCCCGCACTGATTTCCTGGAGCGGTTCAATGTTTGAATATCTCATGCCGTTGCTGGTCATGCCCACTTATGAAAACACGCTGCTGGATCTTTCCTGTAAATCAGCGGTGGCCCGGCAGATTCAATACGGCAAACAAATAAAAGTTCCGTGGGGGGTTTCTGAATCAGGCTATAACTTCCGGGATGCCGAGGCGAATTACCAATATCGCGCTTTTGGCGTCCCGGGCCTTGGTTTCAAGCGCGGGCTGGCGCATGACATCGTCATTGCCCCCTACGCGACGGTCATGGCCTTGATGGTGGCGCCGAAGGAATCCTGCAAGAACCTCAAAGCCCTGCGTCACGATGACGCCGGCGGCAAATTTGGCCTCTACGAGGCGCTGGATTACACCACGTCCCGCATCCCCAAAGGCCAGACCCACGCCATTGTCCGTTCGTTCATGGCGCACCATCAAGGAATGAGCCTGCTTTCACTGACCTCCACTTTGCTGGATCGTCCGATGCAGCGGCGATTTCAAGCCAACCCGCTCTTAAAATCCGCCGAATTACTGCTCCATGAGCGCGTCCCGCGGGAATCTTCCGTGCTTTATCCGCATGAACTCGAAGCCAGCCGGCTGCACGAATCGGCGTCTGCCAGTGAGGCAACCATGCGCGTGTTCACCGATCCGAACCTCGGTCCGCCGGAGATTCATTTGCTTTCCAATGGCCATTATCACGTCATGGTTACCAACACCGGCGGCGGCTACAGCCGGTGGAACGATACTGCGATCACTCGGTGGCGGGAAGATCCCACCCGCGATTGCTGGGGCACCTTCTTCTACGTGCGCGACCTCGACAGCGGCGCCTTCTGGTCACCCATGCATCAACCCACCCTGGAGGCCAAACCCGGTTACGAGGCGATTTTCAGCCAGGGCCGCGCGGAATTTCGCTCGCTCCATAACGAAATTGACATGCACACGGAGATTGCGGTTTCGCCCGAAAACGATGTCGAAGTCCGGCGGATCACGCTCATGAATCATTCGGACGCCATTCAAATCCTGGAAATCACTTCTTACGCGGAAATTGTCCTCAACACCCCGGCGAACGACCTCGCACATCCGGCATTCAGTAATCTCTTCGTTCAAACCCAGATACTGTATCAGCAAAACGCCATTATTTGTTCCCGCCGCCCGCGCACCGCGGCGGAAAAATCGCCGTGGATGGCCCACCTGCTGCTGATTCACGGCGACGAAATAGGAGCGGCTTCTTTTGAAACCGACCGCGCACAATTTATTGGCCGGTGCGGCAATCTGGCTTCGCCCGCGGCCTTGAAAAATAGTTCGCAACTTTCCAACACGGAAGGCTCGGTGCTCGATCCGGTTGCCTCCATACGCCGAACGATCCGGCTCCAGCCGAAGGAAAGCGCGGCCGTTACCCTGGTTTCCGGCATCGCGCCCACCCGCGAAGAATTGCTGGGCCTCGTTGCAAAGTATCAGGACCAGACCATTGCCAACCGTTGTTTTGAACTGGCCTGGACCCACGGTCTGCTGATGCTGCGCCATTTGAATACGACCGAGGCGGAAGCCCAACTCTATGGCCGGCTCGCCGGCGCGTTGCTCTACAACCAGATGGCGCGCCGCGCGAATCCAAACGTTCTGGCGCGCAACCAGCGCGGGCAGCGGAACCTGTGGAGTTTCGGCATTTCCGGAGATCTGCCGATTTTATTGCTCTATGTCACCAGTGTGGACCGGGTTGATCTGGTGCGGCAGATCGTCCAGGCGCATGCTTATTGGCGCTTGAAAGGATTGGCGGTTGATCTGGTGATATTAAATGAAGACGATTCGGTTTATCGCGCCGCGCTGCACGACCAAATCTTGAATCTCGTGGCGGCGAACAGCGCCAGTCAGATGCTCGACAAACCCGGCGGTATTTTTCTGCGCCGCCTGGATCAATTCTCGCCCGAAGACAAAATTCTTTTGGAAACGGCGGCTCGCATCGTCTTGCACGATGACAAAGGTTCTCTGGCGGAAAAGCTGTCCCGCCGGCCGCGCCTTGAATCATTGCCGCCGGCCCTGCGCCCGCTTGCGCGGGCCGAAAATAAAACCGCGGCAAAATTAACCGGGCGCGAGCTGGAGTTCTTCAACGGACTGGGCGGCTTCACCCCCGACGGCCGGGAATATGTCGTCACCCTGCCCCCCGGCGCAACCACGCCGGCGCCGTGGGCCAATGTGTTGGCCAATCCCAATTTTGGCACGCTGGTTTCCGAAAGCGGCGGGAGCTATACCTGGAGTGAGAATTCCCATGAATTTCGGCTGACGCCGTGGAACAACGACGCGGTAACCGATGCCAGCGGCGAGGCCTTTTACATCCGGGACGAGCAAACGGGGCACTTTTGGTCGCCGACGCCGCTCCCCGCCCGCGGGAATTCACCTTATGTTTCGCGGCATGGTTTCGGGTACAGCGTTTTTGAACACACCCAGGATGGGGTCGCTTCTGAGTTGCTGGTTTATGTCTCCCTAAACGAACCGGTGAAATTTGCCCTGCTGACAATCAAGAATCAATCCGACCGGTTGCGACGCCTGGCCTTGACGGGTTATTGGGAATGGGTCTTGGGCGAATGGCGCGCCAAAAATGCCCTGTATGTCGTAACCGAAAACGACCCGCAAACCAGCGCCCTGTTCGCGCGCAACGCCTACAACACGGATTTTGAAGGCCGCACCGCGTTCGTGGGGAGCAGCGAACTGGAGCGTTCTGCCACCGCGGACCGGCTGGAGTTCTTGGGACGCAACGGGACGCTGGCACAGCCCGCCGCCCTGGGGCGCACCCGGCTCTCGGGCCGGACGGGCGCCGGCCTTGACCCCTGCGCCGCCTTGCAAGTGCACGTGGAATTGGAGCCGGGGCAGGAGCGCGAAATCGCCTTCATTCTCGGCGTGGGACAAAACCATGGCGCCGCGCAGGATTTGGCGCGACGGTTCCAAAATCTCCAAACCTGCCGCGAAGAATTCGACAAGGTTCGCGAGTTCTGGCAACAAACGTTGGCGGCAGTCCAAGTCGAAACGCCTGAACCTGCGCTGAATCTTTTGGCTAATGGGTGGCTGCTCTATCAGACGATTTGCTGCCGGATGTGGGCGCGCACGGGTTTCTATCAATCCGGCGGCGCCTTCGGTTTTCGCGACCAGCTTCAGGATGCCATGACCCTGGTGCACACGCGGCGGGAATTATTGCGGGACCAATTGCTCCTCGCCGCGGCCCATCAATTTCGTGAAGGCGATGTGCAACATTGGTGGCATCCTCCCACCGGACGCGGCGTGCGCACCCATTTTTCCGACGATTATCTCTGGCTGCCTTACGCGACCTGCCGCTACGTGGAAACCGTGGGTGACACCGGCGTGCTGGACAGCGAGGTGCCGTTTCTGGAAGGCCGGGCGCTGCGGCCGGAAGAAGATGCGAATTACGATTTGCCACAACCGTCAGCGGAATCCGGCACGCTCTACGAACATTGCGTCCGCGCAGTCAAATATGGTTTGAAATTCGGGGCGAATGGTCTGCCCCTCATGGGCTGCGGCGATTGGAATGACGGAATGAATCTGGTCGGTGAAAAAGGAAAAGGCGAAAGCGTGTGGCTGGCATTTTTCCTTTATGATGTGCTTAAAAAATTCTCCACCCTGGCCGCCCAACATGGCGACGTGGAGTTCTCCCAGCACTGCGACGAGCAGGCGCGGACTCTGCAGGACCGGATTGAGAAAAATGCGTGGGATGGCCAATGGTATCGCCGCGCTTATTTCGACTCTGGCGAACCGCTCGGTTCGGCTTCCAATAAAGAATGTCAAATTGATTCGCTGCCGCAAAGCTGGGCCGTGATTTCTGGCGCGGGCGGCCAGGATCGGGTGCGCGCCGCGCTGGACGCGGTTGCTCATCGACTGGTCCGTCGCGAGGCCAAATTAATTCAACTCTTCGATCCGCCCTTCGACCAATCGCCACTCGAACCCGGTTATATCAAAGGCTACGTCCCGGGCGTTCGTGAAAATGGCGGGCAATACACGCACGCCGCAATTTGGGCGGTGATGGCATTTTCGCTGGCTGGCGAAACGAGCCGGGCGTGGGAGTTTTTCCGGCTCATCAATCCCATTTTGCAGGCGCCGGATCCCAACAGCGCGGCCCGTTACAAGACGGAGCCATACGTGGTCTCGGCAGATGTTTACAGCGTCCCCCCCCATACCGGCCGCGGCGGCTGGACCTGGTACACGGGCTCGGCGGGCTGGATGTACCGTTTGATTCTGGAAACCTTGTTGGGGGTGGAGGTGGCCGTGAAAGAATTACGTTTCACCCCCAGGACGCCGCTGGAATGGAAATCCTTCAAGCTCGCTTATCGCCATCGGGAAACGGTGTTTCACATTGTCTGCCTCAATGCGTCGGGTGGATGGAAAGGTCCCCCGCGAATCCAGCTTGATGGTGTCGCGCAGACCGGGCCTGCGCTAAAGCTGACCGATGACCGCCGGGACCATTTCGCGGAGGTCACGTTTTAAGCCGGAAATCACCTGTTCAGGGGGCAGTGCATTCTGCCAGCTTAGCCGCCCGAATTGGCATTTTGCCAATCGCAGTTCAGGGTATTTGCTGGGATTTCGCCAACTCCACGGGGGTATGGTATCTGCTCTACTCCATCGAAACCAATGACAAATATTCCTATGAAAAACATGAAAACAAGCACCAAGGCAAAAGCAGACACATCGGAGAACGGCGTCAATGAGGAACTGCATGAGTTGTTCCTTGATGAGCTGTCTGATCTGCAGAACGCGGAAAAGCAGCTCGTCGCTGCTCTTCCCAAGATGATCAAGGCCACTAAATCGGATGCACTCCGATCCGCCCTCGAAGCGCATTGGGAGGAGACCAAGGGCCATGTGACCCGGTTGGACGAAGTCGCCGAATCCGTGAATGAAAAATTGAAATCCAAAAAATGTGCCGCCATGGAAGGTATTCTTAAGGAGGCCGACGAATTACTGCAGGAGCATAAAGGCAAATCCACGCTCGATGCGGCCATTATCGCCGCCGGCCAGAAAGTCGAGCACTACGAAATCGCGTCTTACGGCACCGTCCGCGCCTGGGCGGAAAAGATGGAGCATTCTGAAGCCGTGGATTTGCTGCAGCAAACCTTGGATGAGGAGACGGCCGCTGACGAAAAGTTGACAGAAGTTGCGGAATCTCTGGCCAACGAAGAATCAAAGAGCGAGGAGTAATCGCGGAACTGCCCGGCCCCGCCAAGTGCCCGCCGGCTTGGCGGGGCCGAGTACGATACCGATGTCCCGCCGGGACCACCTCCTGCCGCAGTGGCACAGCTTTAACCTGGACCTTGCATCGGCTGGCGTTATGAAGTCCTATAAAATCTTTTTTCTCTGTGAAGACGAACGGTCGGTAAACCGGGCGTTGTCATTACAGGAAACGCTGGCAGCTAATTGCCACGGCAAAGCGATGATCAAAGCTGAATTCTTTGAATTTGCCCGTCTGTGCCATCCGCGGCTCAGGGAAAATGCCACCCGGCAGGCCATCGGCTCGGAAATGATCGTCGTGACGGCACGGCGCACTGATGCGGTGCCTGAATTTGTGCAGAAATGGATGCGCCAACTTGGCGACTCATGTCTCGAGAAGACGGTGTCTGCGGAATTTCTTCTCGCAATGTCTGCCGAGCCACCCGACTCGCCCGCCCCGCTTAAAAGGTCACCGGCTCTTGGCGCGGAAACCACCCGTGAAATAGATCACAAGGCAGATGACCAGAATTAAGCCGAGTCCACCGCCACCAAATACCGGACCCCCTAGATAAAAACCGCCGCCACCAAACAGCAGCAACAGCACAACGATGAGTAGTAATAGATTCACGGTCACAGGTTAACACTCCACGGCCGGAAGTTCCATGGGGTGTTCTTCCCATTCAGAGAGTTCATTCGCCCTGAAAAAAGCTGGAGCAAGACGGAAACAATAATGGCCTGGCTCACTAAGTAGAATACCCCATGGTTCAAGAAGGAATTCGGGTGTAGTCTGAAAGGTCTGGAAATATGAAATTATGTCGAAGCTCATAAAACCCCTGGCGTCATGAATGGCATGCCGTTAAATATTGCCGTTCGCGTCGGTTGCCATCTCACCTACGAAACCTCCGTGCAGACACCGGTGCTGTTTGTACTCAGGCCGCGGCCCGAAAGCAAGGTGCTGGTGATGCAGGAGCGACTTTCATTCGGCATCGGCCAGCCGGCAGCTGAATTTCAGGATAGCCATGGCAATTTCATGTATCGGTCGACGTTTATGCCCGGCCGAAACGAAGTGAAGCACGATGCGCTTGTCGCCGTTTCTTCACTGCCCGATAGCCGGAACCCGCAGGGCGGCCTGGTACCCGTGGGAGGACTGCCCTTTGAGCTGTTACGCTACACGTTGCCGAGCCGCTATTGCGATTCGGACAAGCTCATGAACTTTGCGTGGAATCAATTCGGCCAAATTCCCCACGGGCTTCCTCGCGTGCAAGCCATTTGCGATTGGGTGCACAACAATATCGAATACCGCTTCGGTTCCGGGCGGCCGGATCTTTCGGCCTCGGAGGTGATCTTCCGCCGCCACGGCGTCTGCCGCGATTTCGCCCACGCCGTGATTGCGCTGTGCCGCGCGTTTAACTTGCCCGCCCGATACGTCACGGGCCATTTGCCGGATATCGGTTACCTTGATCCCGGCACGCCGATGGATTTTCACGCCTATTGCGAAGTTTATCTGGGCCAGGAATGGCTCACCTTCGACGCCCGTTACAACGTGCCGCGGATTGGCCGGATCAAGTTGGCGCACGGCGCGGATGCCGTGGATGGCGCATTTGCGACGATCTACGGCGAGGCCAATCTCACCGGATTTCAGGTCTGGGCTTACCAGGTGAATTCAACCCAGGTTTCCGTGGGCGATCCGATCGATTTATCCAGACGCTTGGATGGCGTCCCGGCGGTTCGATTCAATTAGGAGAACGGCCCGGATGGCGTGACCGGCGCACCGCGAAAGTTGCCCGGGTTTTCGCACCTTTTGACCAGAAAGTTATGAAGTTTGAGATTATTCACAGCACCCGGTACGACTACGTGTCGGCGGTGCGCGACAGCGTTAACAATGTCTGTCTCCAGCCGATGCCCATCCCGGAGCAGACGGTTGAGTTATTTATTCTCAAGGTGCTTCCGGCGTCGAGGCTCACCCATTCCCAGGACCTGTTCTCCAACCGGATCAGTCGTTTTGAAATCGCCGAACCGCACCGCTCGCTGTTGATCGAAGCCCAATCGCGGGTCATCACGCATCCGCCCGCGCCGTTGCCGGCGACGGAGAAACTGTGCTCGTTTGCGGAAATTCAGGCGGCATCGAACGTCGAATACTGGTTTGATTTCCTGCAAGCCAGCCGGTTCGTCGGGCTTTCGCCCGCAGCGTGGAAGCTGGCCTTGGACGCCACGCACGGACTGGATGACGCCTGGCTGGCCGCGCTGGAGCTGATGGGATTTGTCTTCGGTTACCTGAAATACGAATCTTACTCGACTCATGTCCATACGCACATGGACGAGGTCATGCAGGACCGGCGCGGCGTCTGCCAGGATTTCGCCCATCTGCTCATCGGGCTGTGCCGGGCGCTGAAAATTCCCGCTCGCTATGTCAGCGGTTATCTGGCCACCGAAACGGCGAGTGCCACGCACGCGTGGGTGGAGGTGTTTATCCCCGACCACGGCTGGCGCGGATTGGATCCCACGCACAACCGCCAGATCGGGGAAACGTATGTGAAGATCGGCCACGGCCGGGATTACTCCGACGTGCCTCCCATCAGCGGAAATTACCACGGCACGCGGGAGCGCAAGATGACAGTGACGGTAAAAATCACACCGGCGACTTGAAATTGTCCCACGTGGATTTGCTCCGGCCGTTTGCCGGCGCAACTCGGTCAAGTTCGGGTTATACCCCATGGATTCTGGAAAACCATCCGACATATCTTCGCTCGATGACTGGCGAAGCATCGTTCCCGTCCACCACGGATATAATTTGCCCACATGGTGGAGGACCCTTTAACTGCTCCCTTTTGCGGGACGCTGTTCTGGCAGGCACAATCGTCGCCTTGCCCAAGAGGAAAATATGAAATTGTCTTTAAAACCGCATCATTTATCACGTTACAAAGACATCGCCCTGCTTTTCTGGAAGTATGGCACTTCTGATTTGGCGAAGGAATTCGCCAACGAGGCTGACGGAGACGAGAAAATCCTGCCCCCTGCCAAACCCGGCCAGCCCGCCCCGGAGGAACTGGCGGACGATCTGGAAAAAATGGGGCCCACCTTCATCAAATTCGGCCAACTGCTCTCCAGCCGGCCCGATCTCCTGCCGGAACCCTATTTGAAGGCGCTCGCGCGTTTGCAGGACAAGGTCAAGCCGTTTCCTTTCGAGCAAGTGGAGAAAATCGTCTCGAGCGAACTTGGCATCCGGATTTCCAAGGCCTTTTCTTCTTTCGACGAAAAACACCTTGCCGCCGCATCCTTGGGACAGGTGCATCGCGCTACCATGCGTGACGGACGCCCGGTCGTCGTGAAAGTGCAGCGCCCGGATATTCGCGGCCAAATTGCGGAAGATTTTGAAGTGCTCGAAGAAATTGCCGGCTTTTTTGATGAGCACACGGACATTGGCCGGCGTTATCGTTTTGGCAAGATCCTCGCGGAATTCAAAACCTCCATTTTACAGGAACTGGATTATCAACGGGAGGCATCCAATTTGACCCTGCTCGCCGGCAATCTGAAGGAATTCACCCACCTGCTCGTTCCCCTGCCCATCCTCGATTTCAGTTCGCGCAGCGTCTTGACGATGGATTATGTCAGCGGCACCAAAATCACCGCCCTGAGTCCGATCGCGCAACTGGACATCCATGGCGATGTCCTGGCCGAGGAATTTTTCAAGGCGTATTTGAAACAGGTGCTGGTTGACGGTTTTTTTCACGCCGATCCGCATCCGGGCAATATTTTCCTGACAGACGACGGGCGCCTGGCGTTGCTGGATTTGGGAATGACCGGACGGGTGAGTCCCAATATGCAGGAAAATCTGTTGCGCTTGCTGCTGGCCATCAGCGAAGGCAATGGCGACGAAACGGTGAAAATCATCCTGCGCATCAGCGAGACGGCGGCGGACTTCGACGAGCCGGAGTTTACCAAGCGGGCTGGGGCGTTCGTTTCCGAACAGCGGGACCAGACCTTGAATCATCAGGACGTTGGAAAAGCCTTGCTGGAAGTGTCGCGAACCGCGGCGCAAACCGGTTTGTATGTTCCCACCGAATTGACCCTGCTGGGAAAAACCCTCCTGCAATTGGAACAGGTTGGGAAGATTTTATGTCCGACCTTCAATCCCAGCGCCTCCGTGCGCCGGCATGTCGCGGAGATCATGACGAGCCGGATCCGGCAGGCCGCTTCGCCGGGACATTTGTACGGATCATTTTTGGAGATGAAGGATTTTGTCGGCGGCTTGCCCGGGCGGGTGAACAAGATTTTGGACGCGGTGGGCGATTCTGAATTGGAAATCAATGTCAAAACTCCCGACGCCCGGCATCTGCTCAATGGCTTTGAGAAAATCGCCAATCGCGTCACCACCGGCATTATTCTGGCCGCGTTGATTGTCGGGGCGGCGCTGATGATGCGCATCAATTCCACCTTTCAGATCTTCGGCTACCCTGGCATCGCCATGATTTGCTTCGTGGTGGCCTTGGGCGGGAGCGGTTGGTTGGTGCTGGGCATCCTTTGGAAGGATTATGCGGACAAGCATAAGCGGAAAGAGTGAATTGGTGTGATTCACTTTGCGGAAAATTCCTGTTTCTTTGTGCCGGCGCGGGGTTAAATTACGTTATGACGATCATTACCAATGAGACGTGCACGGGCTATTCGCGCCCGGGGCATCCGGAGCGGCCGCAGCGAATCACCGGCACGGTGGAGCGGTTGCGGCTGCAGACGGAGATCGGAGTGGGCTGGGCGGCGCCGGCGGCGGTGCGGGAGGAGCAACTGCTGCGCGCCCACTCGCCGGAGCTGCTGGCGCGGCTGGATGAACCGCAGGATTTCGACACTGACACGCCGTTTTTTGAGAACATCGCCGATTACGCCCGCGCGGCGGTGGGGGGCGCGCTGGAGGCGATGAACCAGGCGCGCGCCGGCCAAAATGCTTTCAGCCTCATGCGGCCGCCGGGCCATCACGCCCAGCGCGAAAAATCCACCGGCTTTTGCTATTTGAACAACGTGGCGGTGGCGGTGCTGGAGGCGCGGGCCGCGGGCGTGGGGCGGGTGGCGGTGTTTGATTTTGACGTGCACCACGGGAACGGCACCGAGGATATATTGGTGAACCAGCCGGGCGTGGAATGCTTTTCGGTGCATCAGCATCCGGGCTATCCGAACACCGGGGCGGAGAATCACGGGCTGAATTGCTTCAATTATCCCGTGGGGCCGGGCACGCCGCGGCTCACGTATCGCGCAAAATTTGCCTATGCCCTCGACGACTTGCGGGCATTCCGGCCGGACTTGGTGGCGGTCTCGGCGGGCTTCGACGCCTACGTGCGGGATCCGCTGGCGGACGGGTCGCTGGTGGCGGAGGATTATTACTGGCTGGGACAGCAGTTGCGGGCGCTGGACACGCCGCTGTTCAGCGTGCTGGAAGGCGGCTACAGCAAGGATTTGCCGGAGCTGATCCTGGCCTATTTGCGGGGTGTGGACGGGAAATAAGCGGCGAGGCGGCTGCGCGCGCGGACGTGGGCGGCGCGCTTTTCGCCTTCATTTTTTCGGTTTTCCGCCGAATGACAAAGGGAATCGAATGAATCCGGGTATCGCAGAGATGGAAGCGGTTTACACATTATTGCGCGGCGTCAAGGTCTTGCCGCCTTCGCCAGCCGTGCTGCCGAAGGTGCTGGAAGCCCTGCGGCATGAGCAGACCACGCTGGAAGAGGTGGGCGAGCTCATCTCGCTGGACCCGGTGCTGACGGCCAAGCTGCTGCATTATTGCAACAGTGTGTATTTCAGCGGGCGCGAGCCGGTGGCCAGCGTGCCGGAGGCGATCGGGCGGGTGGGGTTCCAAACCATTTTTGCGCTGGTTGCCGCGGTCACGGGCAGCAAGTCCTTCAACCTGTCGGGCGCTTCCGGCTTGGACGGATCACAGCTTTGGAAACACAGCCTCACGACGGCCTTTGCGTGCAAATTCATCGCCGAAGACATTGAAACCGACGGGAACCTGCTGTTCACCGCCGGCTTGCTGCACGACATCGGCCGGGTCGTGCTGGCCCAGGCCAAAGGCGCGGAATACGGCCAGCTATTCAACCAGGCGCCGGGCGCCGGCGGCGATATGACCGGGCGCGAAAAGGCCGCCTACGGCTTTACCCACGCGGACGTGGGCGCCTGCCTGATGGAGACTTGGAAGCTGCCCGATCCATTGGTGCAGGCCGTGCGATTTCATCACCAGCCCGCGGCGGCCGGAGCGGCCGGGAAAATGGCGGCGGGCGTCTGCGTCGGCAACGCGCTGGCGCACCGGTTCGAGCATCCGGCGGAGGACCTCGGCGGCGAGAACCCGGAGTTGCCGGGCGCCCTGGAACTGCTGTCGCTCGGCAGCCGGAACCTGGACCTTTATGACGAACAGATGCAGGAGAACTGGGAGTTTGTGAACCGGCTCATCGTGCTGCACTAGACGGGATGAAACGTGCTCGTATTTAGGAATTAGGCCACCTAGGCTGTGCCGGTGACCGTCCTCGAAGCGATTCAAAAAAGCGCCGAATTTCTGGGCAAAAAGAACGTCGCCGCGCCGCGCCTGCAAACGGAGCTGTTGCTGGCGCATCTCCTCAAGCTGCCGCGGATGAAGCTG
>Ga0182030_10009685_pt1 | contig 19704 bp, 16 predicted proteins | sample 812S3MmetaG_FD_121299 | JGI IMG/M metagenome (GOLD analysis project Ga0182030, IMG submission 121299) | Permafrost microbial communities from Stordalen Mire, Sweden - 812S3M metaG (Illumina Assembly) | ecosystem: Environmental > Terrestrial > Soil > Wetlands > Permafrost | place: Sweden... | reverse complement strand
TGGTGTCGACCCGCTTGCCGACGCGAAGATTATTGACCTCGGGTATCTTCAGGAGCCGGATGCGGGTTTCCACCATGATCTCCTCCAGCTTGGTCGGGATCACTTCCGGCTTGGTGGTCAGGAACATGAGATGGTGAATCATAGGGGTGCGGGAGGCGGATGCGAAGATTTGCGGAGGCGAGCGATTCTGTCAAGTTCCCGAAAAAACGGAAAGTCAAAGTGTGCCGACCATATCCTTGGAGGCATCGGAAAGATCCATGCCCTTGGCGACTAGGGCCAGGGTTGTGGGCGACTTCGTGATTACCATGGGCGTTTCAACGCCGATAAAATGCAATTCGATGGTTTGCGCGCCCAAGTGGATGTAGGCGACATGGTCAAAGTTGATACAGGTCGTTTTGCCCTGTTCGGTAGGCAGAATGTAGAAACGCATTTCAAGACAATGCCTCACGGACGGGACGTTTACAACCGCTTCGTAACCAAATCACGCCTCAACGAGCCACGCTTCAATCAAGTCAGCGATCATGCCCGCCCCGACGCTGTTGAGATGGAGGCCGTCCGTGGTGACTAAAAGACCGTTGCGCCGGGAGACTTCATCCCAGGTAAGCCCCGTGGCGTGGAGGGCAAGAGCATTGCCGGTGTTGTGCAGGCCATCGCGATACTCCAACCGGGGCGGGAGTTGGGCCCGGTCCCCTTCGTGTTCACGAAGATAAGCCACCATCCGTTCGTGCAGCGGCAGATAGTCGACGCTTTGTTCCCGGGCCACCCGGCGAATCGCCTCATTGTAGAAAACGATCTTTCGATTGGCCTCGTGCTCGAGGTCTTCTCCAATCACTGCCAGGGAAAAAAGCGCCAGTCGCGCGCGCGTCTCCTGCTTCAGTCTCTTGATGATTATCCTGAGATTGCACTCGTACCAATTCAAAGTCGGCTCTGTCGGCAGATGATTAAAGGCCTTGTACCGGGTGAGGTTGCGCTCGCTCATTGTGGCGTTGACGTCGTTGGTACCGATGAGAATGGTAATGAAATCGGGCCGCTCGGCGATGACTCGATCCAGTCGCTCAAGGCCGTTCCAAGCCAGGTCGCCGTTGACCCCATGATTGATGAATTCAAATCCGGCCAGCAAAGGCCGCGCTTCCAGCAGATCCAGGTAATTGAAGCTGACCGTGCCCGCCGTGAGGCTTGCCCCAAAACAGACGACGGTCTTCACACTCAATCGCCGTAGCCGTTCGGATGTTTCTGATGCCAGGCCCAGGCGCTTTCGATAATCGGCTGGAGACGCGGATATTTGGGACGCCAACCCAGCTCGCTGGTGATTTTATGGGAACTGGCCACCAGCCGGGGCGGATCGCCCTGACGCGGGTCTTTAATCACAACGGGGATGGGATGGCCGGTCACCTTGCGCGCAATATCGACAACCTGCTTGACGGAAAAACCTTCGCCGCTGCCCAGGTTGTAGCTGACGCTGGTTTCGCGTTCCAAGGCCAGCATGTGGGCGGCGGCCAGATCGTGGATGTGAATGTAGTCACGGATACAGGTGCCATCGGGCGTGGCATACTTGTCGCCGTAAATTTCGACTTGTTCCTTTTGGCCCAGCGCGACTTTGAGGACATTCGGGATCAGATGGGTTTCGATCCGGTGATCTTCCCCGAATTGTTCGCTGGCGCCCGCGGCGTTGAAATAGCGCAGATTGACGTGGACCACGCCATGGAGCTTGTCGTACCAGTTGAGGATCTGCTCGAACATGAGCTTCGACTGGCCGTAGGGATTGATCGGCTTTTGGGGAAGCCTCTCGTCCATCGGAATTTTTTCGGGGGCGCCATAGGTCGCGCAAGTCGAAGAGAAGATAAATTTCTTTACTCCGGTCTCGACGGCGGCGTCGAGCAGATTGAGAGCGCCAAAGACGTTATTGCGAAAATACTTCGAGGGGTTGGTCATCGATTCGCCGACGAGAGCATTGGCGGCGAAATGCATTACGGCCTCGGGTTTGGTCCCTTTCACCGCCGCAAAAATTTCGTCCCGGTTCTGGAGATCGCCTTTGATAAAAACCGCCCGCTTGTCGACCGCGGCGCGGTGCCCCTCGGTCAGGTTATCGAAGATGGTGACCTGATGCCCTGCGTTGATGAGTTCTTCCGAACAAATACTGCCGATATAACCGGCTCCTCCCGTAACAAAAATGTGCATGGGAAATTGAACGCATCTGTCGCGTTTAAGTCACGCGAGAAAAACGAGAAACCTTCTGCTCGTTCCCAAATGCAACGAGAGAAATATAAATTTAAACTTATTGGGTGCCTCTGTTGCCTATTTTCAATAGAGGCACCCAATATTTGATTGTAAGATTGTAATCAACTCTATTCGGGGAAAAAACAGCGGCAAGCCTTACTTCTTGCGGGGAACGCGTTTCAACTCGGGCAGCGGCTTGCGCAGATTGCGGTAGATTTGCACGATGGAAACACAGTTATTGATGACGTAATAGAGGGAGAGCGCCGCGGCGAAATTATAAAAAATGAGGAGGAAAAAGATGGGCATGAACTGGGCGACCTTCGCCTGTGTCGGATCGCCGATCTGCGGCGTCATGCGCATCATCACCACGGTAAGCGCAGTGACCATGATCGGCAGCGGATGAATCGACAGGTGGCTGGTATTTAGAAAAGGAATGACAAACGGAAGAGCCCACGAAGCCACCGTATCGGGTTGAGTCAGATCGTGGACCCAGAGGAAGGATTGCCCGCGCAACTCGACCGCGTTCTGGAGCATGTAATAGAGGCTGAAGAAGACGGGCATCTGGACAAGCGCCGGCAGGCAGCCGCCGAACGGGTTGACGCCGTACTCCTTGTAGAGCGCGAACGTCTCGGTCTGGAGCTTTTCCGGGTGTTCTTTGTGCCTGGCCTGGAGTTCCTTCAGCTTGGGCGCCAGCGCCTGCATCCGTTTGCCGGAATGGTTGGCAATGCTTTGCAGCGGCCAGGTAATGGCCTTGATCATCAGCGTGAGCAGGATGATGGCGACGCCGTAATTGTGAAAAATCAGGAACCAGAAGTGGAGAACGGTCAGCATCGGCACGATCAAAAGCTCAAACCAACCGTAATTCATCAATTCGCCCTGATTGGCGCCCAAGGCGTCGAGGCGGTTGAAATCCTTGGGCCCGGTGTAAAGGCCATAATTTAAGATGACCACCTTACCCGCAGGCACGCTGATGGCGGGGAAAGTGGCCGATGCCTCGATGTCGGGCTCGTAGCCGGGAAGGATATAGTTCTCCGGATCGCGCTTGACGATGAGATTGCCCTCCGGGTCCCGCGGGTTGAAGCAATGGAAGCTGCCGTTTTGAATCGAATGCTCCGCCACTGGAGTCAGGAGCACGGTGAAGAATTGATTCTCCACCCCGATCCAGTTCAAGGGCGATGGATCGACAATCTGGCTGGAAAACTGGTCCTTCCCGTCGCGTGTCTTGACCCCAATGAACGGGATGTAACCAGGCGTGAAGTCACTGACAGTCGTCAGATGAAATTTGTTGGCGAGCCAGCCCGAGCCGAGATACTGGTTGGAAATTTCATAGTAGTAACCGCCAACGCGCAATGGGTCCGCGCGACCGACGCTGAGGGTGTAGGCTGGCAGCGTGACGTCCGTCGTTCCTGTATTCGTGAGCGTATCGCTGACGTCGAGAGTATAAACCAGGTGTTGCGTCTCGGGTTGCCCCAGGTGCCGGGCCATCTTGTGGCCGAACACCCGCAGAAAACCGCTCATTCCGCTTTCCGATTCCTGGTACTTGCCGAATGCATAAGTTCGCACCCACTTCACGCCTCCCGGCAGGTCGCAGGAGAAAACCACACCGTCGGGCGCGGTCTGGGACTGAAAATTAGCCGTATCGGCCCCCGGCCAGCCGGTCAGCGCGAGGACATTGGAGTGGGATTCGGCGTTGAGCACGATATGGCCACCGTTGTCGGCTTTCTGCTGCTTGAGTTCCACTTCCTTGATCGCCGCGCCGACGGAAGTAAAAGTCACCTTGATCGCATCATTCTCGATCACTGTCAGTGTCTCAACGACAGGAACTGACGGCGCCGCGGCCACGGATGGATTGACCGACGCGGCCATTGCAGGCGCGATCCCGGCCGGAGCAGCAGCGGACGCGGAAGCCGGGGCCGTAACCGCAGGCTTGGATTTGGGCTGCGGATAGAATTTATCCACCGTGAACTCAAGCGTGATCAAGAGTATCAGGCAAACGGCAAGACCAAGGCGACTCGTGCGATCCATAATTTTAAATTTGCGAAACTACATCGGCCGGAGGGACCGGATCAAACCCCGCGCCGCCCCAGGGATGGCAGCGCAACACGCGGCGCATACCGAGGCCGAGACCTCGGCAGACGCCATGCGTACAAATGGCTTCCTCCGCATAATGGGAGCAGGTAGGCGTATACCGGCAGCAGCCTTGCATGCCGAACATGACTTTCAACGGCGCAAAAACAACGCGATAAACACGGATCAAAAAAACAGCAATCGACTGCATGAGCCGTCCAGCATGGCGAAGTTTCCCAAAAAGGCAACGCGCTACCGCAGAAATCAGCCGTTCCTCGTCCCCATGTGGCAGGATATTAAAGGTAGCCGGCGCTGGCCCTTGCGCCGGAAGAAGGCATGACAATGAATGGACGCCCCACCGATAGGCGTGCTAATGAAATAAGTTCCCATGTCGACTCTCAAGGAAATGGCTGCATCGTTAAACCTCTCGGTGATGGCCGTGTCCAAGGCGCTGCGCGATGCACCCGACATTAGTATAAGCACAAAGGCGCGTGTGCAGGCGGAAGCCCGCCGGCGGAATTATATCCCGAATCGAGCCGCGCAGAATTTGCGCCTGCAACGGAGTGGGCTTATCGGAGTCGTCGTGCCCCAAATCAATCACACCTACTATTCCCATTTGGTCTGGGGCGTGGAACGGCAGGCGGAAGCCGCCGGCTTGCAGGTCCTGCTCGGCTCTTCCCTCGACCGGGCCGAGAACGAGATGCGCGAAGTGCAAAAGCTGATCGCCCGCCAGGTGGAGGCATTGCTCCTCGTGCCTGCTGTTCGCTGGCAACACCGGCTGGCCACGCTGGAATTGGTGCGGACGAGCAAAATCCCCACCGTCCTGCTCGACGCCTACCCTGCCGGCGCGGAAAACTTTCCTCATGTAAGCTGGGTGGTCTGCGACGACCAGCGCGGAGGCCAACTGGCCACGGAACATCTCCTCGAACTGGGGCATCGTGATATTCTCTTCCTGGCCGGACCGAACGGTTCTTCCTCGAGCGCGGGTCGGTTCAGCGGATACCAACGGGCCCTGGCAACAGCGGGTGTGCCCTATAGCGATAGCCGCGTTTATCTGGCGGACAAGGACATCGACTCAGGCCGTAAAGCCATGGCCCAGGCACTCTCGGAAAAAGCGTCATTCAGCGCCATCGTGGCGCATAACGACAGCGTGGCCATCGGGGCGGCGGACACCCTGCTCCAGCAGGGCTTTCGCATTCCGGACGATGTCTCCATTGTCGGTTTCGGCGATGGCGTGCTGGCGGCCTATTTTCGCGTGCCCCTGACAACAGTGCGCGTTCCGCAGACGGAGATGGGCGAAACGGCAGTGCGTCTGGCAATCGAATTGCAGAAGGGCAACTCCGCGCAACCCCGTCAATTGCCCGTCGAGATCATCGTGCGGTCAAGCACGGTGAAAAAAGTGGTGTCATAACGCATCAAGCGCAGCCTGCCTGCCACACTGGTAGAGACTCGAAATCACGGTCTCAGCGGACGATAAAATTTCTTCCGATACTTTTCTTCACGCAACAGAATCAGCGAAACAAACCGGAAATTCTCGCAGAGACAGCCTTCGTAACCAGCCGGCTTGCCGTCCCAGGTCATAAAATCCAATGCCTGCGGATATTTGTCCTGGATGCCGTTTTGGAAGGTACCCTCCACGGTCTGGCGTTCCAACATGGCCTGAAGGATACGGTCGGCGATTTCAGTTTCTCCCACAACATAGTGCGCGGCAAGAAACTCGGTGGTGTGCCCGGCAAAGACCGCGCCGTTCTGGTAATAACCGAAGGTATCGGTGCCATCCGATTTATGGGGCACGCCAAAACCATCCGGCTGAAGGTAATCATCCGGTGTCACGGGAATGAGGTGCAAGGGCACGCCAAGGTCGAAGCGAGTAAAGCCGGCCTGCTCCATCTTCTTCCGCAGCCGGGCCAGGATTTCGCGTCCCTCTGCCGGTTCGATCAAGCCGTATTCAATCGCGAGACCGTTGACGTAAGTCGGAGCGTAGTCATGAAGTTCACCGTCGGCGCTGAGCCAGTTGCCAAGCCAGCCCGTGGCCGGATTAAAAAGATTCTTCGCATAGGCTGCCTTCAGCCGGTCGGCCAGCGCACTGAAGTGCTGTTTTTGGAGATCACGACCGAGTTTGGCTTCAAGATCGGCCAGATCGCGCCAGGCACGATAAATCAGCGCGTTGCAATAGCCGTCCTTATGGCCGCAATTGATCGCATCGAACCAGGCGCAGGAACGGCCCGGTTGCTGGAGCGTCCCTCGATTGCCACTTTGCACCGCCTCGACCAGACCATCGCCATCGATGTCGCGCGCGGCGAGGAATTCGGCAATTTTCTCGAGTTTATCGATCCGGGTCCGGAGCCAGGCAAGATCACCCGTGGATTCAACATAGTCCCAGGAGGCGATGAGCGGCCCGACATTGGCATCGAGGAAATTGCCGTAGTCCCAATAGCAGATGACCTCACCATCGGGTCGCGTCTTCCGGTCGATCCAGAATTCGATCGTGCGCCGCACCAGCGGCATGACCGAAATTCCCTCCGGCAGAACCGGGCTCCAAAAAGCCTGGTCGGCGTAAAGCCAGACGGAACAACTCGCCGGATCACTGACAATATTGTTGGCGAGTATGCCGGCGGGTGCGCTATGCGGATCACTCTGATCGCCCCACCGAGAACTCGGCTGGAGTGGGCTGAGCCAGTTGCGGCGCACCTGCGACCACAACGCTTCATCGGTAAACCCGGTGGGCGGAGGCAGGACGACCGGCGCGAGATGAAGCGAACAACGTCCCTGCGCCGGGATGACCAGATCAAGGCTCAAATCGGCGGTAGTTTCCTTGCGGTTGCCCGCCAGCAGGGCGCTGCTCACCGCCTGGTCAGGATCGGTGAGGAGAAGCAGCCCGTGATCGGGAGCCTGGATCAAGGCGGGCAATTGGATCGTCTCGTCCTCCCGCCAGACGAACGGCAAAACCGTAGCGGGAGAGACGCGCGGGTCGAACGGAAAGGTTAGCCGCAGCTTCGTTCCGGGAGCACCGGTCCAGGAAAGGACCGCCTTTCCCGGTGCCACCTCGATGGCCCAGGAGAGTTTCATTCCAACTTCCGGGCTGAGATGATAAATGGTCGCGTTTTCACTTTTCCGTTCGACCGTGAATGGAAAAGAAGCCGCCTCGCGCCATTCGTTTTCCGTCCAGACCTGAAAACTTGTGGGGGCGCGGAGCAGATTGCGTGCGGTGCGCGCGCCGCCTTCCATATCCCAGCCCAACTCCGTTATCAACGGGCGAGCCGAATCAATTTTGAGATGATAGGCGACCGTCGGGACATTCAGAGTGCCGCAGTTCGTCACGGGGGTTTGCACGCGCCAAGATTTAGCAACCTCACCCGGATGCGCTAGGACATTCGAGTCACAAAACAGGTGAATAGGGTGATGTAAATCGATCTTATTTTATCATCATTCATCGTCGCTCGATGCGATGGGCTACTACGGGATTGCATCACAACGGCTTTCGACCCAAATTAATATGCCATGCCGGAGAACCTCGCCGAACTCGCGCTTGATCTGACCAGGGATTATCCGCGCAGCCCGCGCACTCTTTTCGCGGGGTACGTCATCGTCGGCCGCGTTCTCGACAAGTGTCGCGCGCTCTTGAACGGCACGGAGGGCGAATACCTCTATAACTACGGGATTGACCGTGTCTTCTTTGAATTCGCCGGAATCGACTCGGAGGAATTCAAGGACTTCGTCGCCACCGGCGCAACGGACGAGGAAGTCGCGGAGTGGATCAAGTCCAAGGCCAAAGTCCACTCCCCCGGCGAAATCGCCGCGTGGAATTTCACGCTGAAGTGCCGCCGCATTTCCGAACTGCCGCCGGATCGCCAGGCCTGGGTGCAGGAATACCTGCTGGCGAACGTGAAACCGGGCATCCAGGAACGGGTCATCTTCAATTTCGACCTTCTCGACGCGGAAGAAGGTCGATTGGGATAACCGCAAAAGTACACACAGAGCGCAAAAAAAAGGAACCCATGGCCAGCCTCGTTCCAGAAAATAATATTTGGGTACCCCATTGTTGGTTTTCAATGGGGTACCCAAATAGATTATAATGTATTTTGTGCGGTAAAAAAGCCGTCTGGCAAGCCTCACTTACTCCTGTCTTTCATTTCAAATCTTTGTGTTCTCTGCGCTCTTTTGTGGCTAATTGAATTTATGTCGGAAACGGTCCACGGACGCCTGAGTATTTTTGTCAACGGCCACGCACGGCAAGTGAGCGGCACGATGACGCTGGGAGAACTCGCCTCGAGTTGCGGTTTGGACGCGCGCCGCCTGCTGGTCGAACTCAACAGTCACACTTTGTCGAGGGACGAATGGCCCGGGCATACCCTCCAGCACGGCGACCGGGTCGAATTTATCCGAGTGGTGGCTGGGGGGTGAAGGGCACAACACCCGCCGGGCCGGGTGGCGGCACATCGACAGTCCAGACATCATACTCCGGTCCAAATTGGGCAAGGCAGTCGAGGGAAAAGCAGCGGACAAAAACCAGCGCGGGCAGAAGGATGACGGTCCCGATGTAGGGTAGAAGCGCAACGCAACAGGTCAGACAGCAGGCAATGACCGAGATAATCGCTACTCCAATAAAAATCGCGATTCGTAGCAGGACAAAAAGTGCGATGCTGCCGGGGTAGGCCTTGATGAGTCTCATCGTTATCAAGAATGCGTCGCGCGCCATCAGGCCGTTACGGAACATCAGCGGCACGCCCAATTCGCGGAAAACGAATAGAATAACGCTGAAAAGGATGATGATGGCCAAGTATAGAAGGCCAAGAATAACAAAAACGACGATCTCCCAGACCGCAGGCCAACTCGAGTTGTGGAACAACGGAATGGCCATCACGACCGCCACGATCACAATCGGCACGATCGCTACAATCATGATCAACACGAATAGGAGGTAAAAGAGAAAAAGGCTGTTGCCTTGGCGCGCGTAATAACTCCAAGGCCAGGAGATCGCCCCACGGTTGCGAACGATATTGTCAATGAACAGGAACTGCCCGCGTGCTCCCAGCCAATACATGAGCAACACAATGACGAAGACGAAAACGGCTATCATCACAATGAACAGGGCGGAGATGCTATTCAGAAAACTCAAATTAAGCTGCTGCAGGTTGAAGCCCGGGAAAGCTTGGGCGAACGGGAAGCGAAGGCCGGCAAGATAATGCCATGAACCATCCATTACGTTTGAGACCACCTGCGCAACATTATGCATTGGCCCGCCATGGGGGATAGGCTGCCAAAACGTGTGCTGTTTATTATGAAAATCGTTTCCGGAACTGTTAGGGAAACTATTAAAGCCGTTCCCTCCCTGAAGTAACCCGGCCAGAAAGGCGCTAAACCCGATCACAAACCATTTTCCGATATCAAATGGCCGAAAGAGGATGACCATCATCCGTTCCCAAGCCGACTCAAAGGCGCGCGTGAAGTCGATCATATTCCATATTCCCGTCACCCACCACTTAGCCGATAGGGCTCATTCGCCAAGCTCCAATTACCAGCGTACATTTGTTGTAATTGCGCCCTTGCGTTTTTTGGAGTGCGCTGACAGCTTAATCGGCCATGCTTTTGGCAAAGCCTAGATTAACCATTTATGTGATTGTTGCTCTGATCGGAGCCGGAGCGCTTTTGTGCCTCGGCGCCGGAGGCAAGCCAACCGATCCCGCCTCGGCGCCACCGCCCGCCTCGCCATTCCCCAACGATCCTCCCCTCGTCACATATCCTCCCGTTACACCGTGGACGGCATGGAGCGCGCGGAGCATCAGCGAGTTGCGTCATCTTAAGACCGCCAACGGCTCGCCCCGGCTGCCCACGCCGAACCCATGGTTTCCCCTCGACCTCTATCAAGGAATGATCACCCGTCAGCAATTCGAGCAAAAGCTGCATACCCTCTACGATCCCTTCTCCGCCTTCACGCCTTACCTCGACATCAATGATTCGCGCGTCGTGGTTTACCCCTCGCCCCAGGAGCGGCGCGTCCCGCAATTTGTGCTCCAGTTCGCGCCGCCCAATCAACCGCGCGCGCCCATGCGCTGGTTTCGCACACCGGCGGAAGTTCGCACCATGTCACACCCGCTCGACAAACCGCTCAACGGACTTCGCGTGGCCATCGACCCCGGTCATATCGGCGGTCCCTGGGCACAGATGGAGGAGAGAAGCACTCGTTATCATGGCAGCGCGCCGGTGCAGGAAGGCGATCTCAACCTGATCACCGCGCGCCTGCTCAAGCAGGAATTGACCGCGATGGGCGCGTCCGTTTTCGTGGTGCGCGACTCGACCGAGCCGGTTACCCCCTACCGCCCGGACGACATGGTCGAGCCGGCGCGTGAGCTGCTTGTCGCGCATTCCTCCCGCGGCAAAACCCTGAAGGCGCTGCCGCCGGACAAGCTCAATCTCATCTTCGGGCAACGGCTGATGGAGCTCTCCGAATTTCTCTTTTACCGGTGCTCCGAAATCGTGGAACGGGGCAACCGCATCCGGAACAACTTCGTGCCGGATATCACCATCACACTTTACATCGACGCCACGCCGGGTAGCGGTCGCGGCCGGCTCACCCCCGGCAACGCCAACATCTTTTTCGTCGGCGGCAGCTATACGAAATCCGAAATGCAGGATGCTGACATGCAGCGCCGCTGCGTTTACAAAATGGTCGAGGGCAGTTCCGATATTGAAGCGGAAGTGGCCGCCGATATTGCGAACGTCTTTACGCAAAGGACCGGTCTCGGTCCGGTCAAGTATGGCGATTCAAGCACCACCCGCGCGGTCATTCCGGGCAATCAGTATGTCGTCGCGCGTAATCTGGCGGCGAATCGTGAATACGACGGCCCCGTGGTCTGCACGGAGCCCTACTTCATGAACAACAAAGTCGTCTACCAGCGCCTGTTGGCCGGAGACTACGACGGACAACGGACTTTCGACGGCAAAAGTTACGGCAGCATTTTCCGCGAGTACGCCGATTGCGTTGCGCAAGGCTTGGTCAAGGCCTATGCCGGTTCCACCGTCATCGCTGCCGGTCCCAACAACGGACCTGCCTCGCCTCAAGCCAAGTAGAAGCAATCGGATTAACTATGGAGCCCTCTTTAAAAAGATTTTATCTTTATTTCGTGATAGTTTTTCCCTGTCGTTTCGTAAAAAGACAGGTAAGCTCTTTGCCGTGCGTGCACCAAGTGTAGGCACATGAAGTAGAAGTAGATCATCCTTATGTCACGCGCATTGGAGCTTGAAGACCTCGTTTCGGGAACACATCTCGGGCACTACGTCATTACCGACAAGATCGCCCAAGGTGGAATGGGGACTGTGTTCAAGGCGCTGGAACCAGCTTTGGAACGCTACGTCGCCATCAAGGTTCTACGGCCCGAGTACGCCGCCAATCCCAGCTACGTCCAGTATTTTCAAGACGAAGCCCGCGCGGTGGCGGCCCTGCGCCATCCGAATATCATCCCGATTTTTTACATCGGCCAGGAAGGCAACGTCGTTTTCTTCAGCATGTCCTACATCGACGGCGAGACCTTCGACAACTGGATCGACTCCAAGCGCTGGTTCAATGAAGAGCAGGCGAAGTGGTTTCTGAGCCATGCCGTGGCCGCGCTCCATTCCGCGCACAAGGCCAACATCATCCACCTCGACATCAAGCCGGCCAACTTCCTGGTGGACCGCGGCAATAACATCATGTTGACCGATTTCGGGCTCGCGCAAAAGATCGTGAAGGACGCGAGCGAGGCTGGTGAACGCGAGGCGTTCGGCACGCCGGCCTACGTTTCACCGGAACAGATTTCCCGGGGGCCGACCGATCAGCGCACCGACATCTATTCCCTGGGCGCCACGCTCTTTCACCTGATGACGGGCAAACAGCCGTTCAACGGTGCGACCCTGGAGGACATTATCTGGGGACATTTGGAAAAGCCCTTCCCCATCGAGATCGCCCGCGAAGCCAACGTGCCCACCGGCTGGATCCATCTCATCAAAAAGATGATGGAACGGTCTCCGGATAACCGCTTCGCCGACTATCGCGAATTGCGCGAAGCCCTCGAAAACGTTCACAGCTTCCGCCACGAAACAACGGCTCTTGAAACGGCAGCGCAGCCTAAGGCTGTCTCCGTTCCTCGCACGGGCCACAATACCCAGACGCTGCACGGCCTGCTGGCTCAAACCAAGCAGCCGTGGAGCGTCAACGAGACCAAGATGGGATCGTCGCTCCATCTCTCGCGAAAGCAAGTGGAGGAGGCGATGAAAAACCGGCTGGAGCCACTCCAAGTCCATTTGCTTATCAATACCATTCGGGATTTGTGCCATCCCCGCGCCGAGGAACCCACCGCCCTCGCGGAGGTGATGGACAAAGTACCCGGTTACGAGCCGGCCGTGCGGCTCCTGGTCAATTTCATGATCAACCCGACCGGGGAAGGCGAGTCGGCTGAAAGCATGAACGCCGTCGATGCCCTGGAAACCCTCGGCCTGGAACGGGCCCGCAACCTGGCCATAACCTTTTTTGCCTTGAACTACGAAAATCCAAAATCGGCCACCTTCGACTGGACTCCTCTCTGGCGCCACCAAATTTCCGTCGGCGTGGTGATGGACTTCCTGTATGACGCGCTCGACCTGAAGCGCAGCAGTCTCGAGTACGCGGCAGGCGCGTTCCATGACATCGGCAAAATGATTTTGGCCGAACTTTTCCCCTTTGCCTACTTCACCATTATGAACCGCTCCCTGCAGGAGTCGCTTCCGCTGGCCGTCTGCGAAACGGAAATGTTTGGCCTCAATCACGCTGAAATCGGCGCGAGCTGGCTGAAGGAAAACGAATTTCCAAGTGTTCTGGTCGATGCCATCGGCCTGCACGAGACCCCGGTCCGGATCAACCGCCGCGCCGTGCTGTCTCATGCGCTCGTTTCCGTCAATCACCTGATCAAGCAAATCGGCATAGGCTTCAGCGGCAACTCGACGCTTGATCCGCATCCGTGGGAAGAATTGCCCTCGACTAAAATTATTTGGGAGGCGCGCGGCAACAAGGACTACGCATACAACGATTTCACCCGCGACATCCTCGACCAGTTCGAGTCATTTCCCGATTTAGTGTAGCGGCGGTCGGAGCCTGTCCTGAGCTTGTCGAAGGAACCGTCACTGATTTTCCCGCCTCTTTCCGCGTCCCCTTTCAACGGGTCTTGGGAAGATGGAACTGCGAAGGATTGGCCATGGTGTAGCGTTTAAACACCGTGGCGAAATATTGCGAGGATGAGAAACCCAATTCGAAGGCCACCTCCGTTGCGCTGCGATTTTTTAACAGAAGTATGGCCCTTTCAATTTTTTTACGGAGCCAGAATTCAGCCGGCGGCACACCAAGCTCCCGCTTGAACCGGGTCTTGAAGCGCGATTCGGAAAGCCGCGCCGCCTCCGCCAGCCGGGGAACATGCACCGGCTCGTCCAGATGCGTCTCGATGTAATGAATCACGCGCTGCATCAGCGGCGTGGCTGACCCCTTTGCGCCCTGGTGGGAGGCTGCCACCGTCAGGGTCAAATATTGCAGCAGGAGCGAGTGGAGACGAAGCTGGCGGTACGAGGAGCCGGGATTCGATGAGGCCGATCGTTTTCCCGACAAAAGGTCGATCATTTCACCCAGGATGCGCGAACAATCCGGATGACCTCGAAAATGGCGCCTGGGCATCCGGCGCAGTTCGCGCGTGAGCAGCACGGCCAGTGATTCCGAAAGCCCCAGGAAGCTTCCCGCCGGTTCCAGCTTAAGAATCAGCCAATAAAGAATGCCGCGTTCCTCGGGCAGGTTCGCTGTGTCGTGTATCTCCCCCGGCAGGGTAAAAAATTGGTCGTTGCCGCGCAATCGATGGAGAAGGCCTCCGACCCGGTAGGTCTGCTCGCCCCGTTCCAGGAAGCAGATTTCAATCGCGTCCCGATGCGAATGAGGCAGCAGGCCCAAACGGGAGGCGGCGTATTGATAGCGCCCGAACATCAAAACGCCGGACAGGGGAAAATCCCGCGAAATGAAAGTCTCCCGGAAAGACGATGGTCGGCGGGTTGCCATGTTTGATTTTGTACTACAGCATGAGATCGAAAGTTATTCGACGCAATTCGATTTATAAAGATAATATATGCAAGATACCGATTTGAGTCCACGTCCCATCACCTGGTACCGGACGCCTCTCGACAAGAAGGATTTTAAGAGCCTCCATGAAAAAAGCGATTTTCTCGGCTGGCTCCAAAGCCTCGGCTATCTGGGGATCCTCGTCCTGACCGGCAGCGCGTCGTTTTACGCCGCGGGACATTGGCCGATTGGCGTGACGCTCCTGCTTATCTTCCTGCACGGCATGTTTTGCTCGTTTATGATCAACGCCGTACACGAGCTTGGCCACGGAACGGTCTTCAAAACAAAAGCCCTTAACGCTTTCTTTGTCCGCGTTTTCTCCTTCTTCGGGTGGATCAATTTTGAAATGTTCAACACGAGCCACTCGCGGCATCACCGCTACACGCTGCATCAACCCGACGACCTCGAGGTCGTGCTCCCGATAAAAGTCATCCTCAAACAGGCCATGGTCTATGGCATCATCAACCCCATGGGTATCTTCTGGCCCGTCAAGGGCGCGTACAGAATCGCGCGGAGCCGGTTCAGCGGCGATTGGGAGTTGAAACTGTTTTCAGAAGGCTCCCCGGAGAGAAAGGCCGCGGTCAACTGGGCGCGTACCATGCTGGTGGGACACGGGCTGATCATCGCCTTTTCCATCTATTTTCATCTCTGGCTGCTGCCTATCCTGACCACATTCACCGGCTTTTACGGCGGCTGGTTGTTTTCTCTCTGCAACAACACGCAGCATATCGGCCTGCAGGACGACGTGCCCGATTTCCGGCTCTGCTGCCGGACGATGACGCTCAATCCGTTTTTCCAATTCATCTACTGGCACATGAATTATCATACGGAACATCACATGTATGCCGCCGTCCCTTGCTATCGGTTGGCCCGGCTCCACCGCCTGATCAAATACGACCTGCCGCCCTGCCCGCACGGGCTGCTCGCGACCTGGAAAGAAATCAACGCCATCCAGAAAAAACAGGAGACGGATCCCGAATACCAATACGTTGCTCCGTTGCCGAATACCCAACGCATAGAAACTGCCTCGTCGCCTGTCGATCCGGCTTATAGTCCCGCTTAGCCTGAAAAAGCTCACGGCGGTCTATAACCGCCGCTACAATCAAAGGTGCCGTCGCACGGCATGCGACGGCCATCGTATTACACCGACCGCGCGTCCTGGTCGGCTTCGAGGAAATCGTGCCGGTGGCGGATGCGGGTCGGGTGCCGCATCTTGCGGAGCGCCTTCGCCTCGATCTGGCGGATGCGTTCGCGGGTGACGTTAACCAAGGCCGGCGCCGGTTGGGCCTCCGCCAACGAAATCAATGTTTATGGACATTGATCACGCATGGGCAGAGTCAGGGATTTGGGATGAGAGGCGCCGGTTGGCCCGCAAGAAAGGCCGCGCGCCATGCGGTGGCCCGGTTGTTCCAGGCTGCCTGCGTGTTCCAATGGCCCTCGTGGTCGGCCATCATGATGGTGAGCTCCTTGGGGCCCTGAAGCTGGTTGAAGGCGGCGCAAACACCCGTGGCCGGCGCGATGTTGTCAAGCAATCCAACACCGATTAGGGCGGGACATTTGATCCGGCTCGCGAAATTCGCGGAGTCATAGTAAGCGATGGCCTTGAGGATTTGCTGATGCTCGGGAGTCGTGAGACCCCAGGTGATGCCAAAGGGCCATCCCGGGCTTCGGTGGGCGAGTGCGCCTGAATTGTCGCAGCCCGCCGGCACGCAGGCGACCAGCGCAGTGACCTTGGGATCGAGAGCCGCGGTGGCGAAGGATTGCCAACCACCCTGGCTGCCTCCGGTCGCGACCAGCGTCTTGCCGTCCCAATCGGGGCGCTGGGCCAGATAGTCCGTCGACTGAACATCGCCCAAAAAGACCCGGAGAAAATAGCAGGTGTCCCGGTCGTTATCACCGCCCACCGGGTAACCGCTGACGGCTTTTTTAACGGCGTCACTACCATAGTAGTCTTTTGGCTGATCGATCGGAATATCATGAGGCTCGATGTCCAAAACCAGCCAGCCTTCGGCCGCGCGATCGGTAACCCATGATTTTTGCAGGGGATAAATTCCAGCGTATTGCATGATCAGCATCGCGGGCAGTTTCTTGTCGCCGCTCGGCCGCGCCAGTTGTCCGCGGATGTGGGTGCCGTTGATGTTATCGAGGGTGACCTTCCAGTAATCGACGCCGGCTCTGCCGCTGTCTTCTTTCTCCAAAACGGGATTGGGCGGGATGGCATGCAACTGATCGAGCTTGGATTTCCAAAACGCGTCGAAGTCGTCGGGGCAAGGCACCGAAAGGCCGATCTTGTCATAGGCTACTATCGCGCCGCCAACCACCCATGTGCCATGTCTGCCGGGCTCATCGGGCGTGTTGATGACCAAAAGGACCGCCCCCGGCTCGGTCGAAGTTACTTCGACGGTCGCCGTTTCCTTTCCAGGTCCGAACGTCAGGATTCCCTCGGACAACGGCTTAAAATCCCCGAACTTCGCGGCATAATGGGCCGTTTTGAAGATCGTGGTCGGGTCGTCATTGACCTTCACGGTCCAGATGATTTTCTCTCCCGGCTGATAGATTCCACTACTTCTTTCTGGAATCACTGAAATGGATGGAGCGGCTGCGGCAAAGGCGAGTCCGGGCGCGCCGAGGAGAAGAGTCAAAAGCAAAAAGCGAAGTGGAATCGAGATCAAGTTCGATGATATTTGCAGATAGATTGCCATTCACAAACTATATTTACTGCAATCTAAAGGGTAAGTCCTTCTGTCACTGAACCTTCGAGCCTGCGGCCTGACCCATACTATATGCCTGGGGTGTCAACTAAACTGCATTTGCCAGGCGTTCCATTATGCAAGAACCAGTCACTCACTTAAGCGACTCTGATTTCAACATTCTTGCTGCGGTCATAGACCGCCGCTACATCTAAGGCGCCGTCGCCTGAAATGCAACGGCCATTCTATTACACCAACCGGGCGTCCTGATCGGCTTCGAGGAAGCCGTGCAGGTGGCGGATGCGGGTCGGGTGCCGCATCTTGCGGAGCGCCTTCGCCTCGATCTGGCGGATGCGTTCGCGGGTGACGCGGAACTGGCGGCCCACTTCTTCCAGCGTACGGGAATAACCGTCGACGAGGCCGAAGCGTTGTTCGAGGACGGCGCGCTCACGCTCGGTGAGCGTGTCGAGCACGTCGCGGATCTTTTCCTTGAGAAGCGCGTAGGCGGTCATCTCCGAGGGATTCTCCGCCGATTTGTCCTCGATAAAATCACCGAAAGTCGTGTCGTCGCTGTCGCCCACCTGGGCCTGGAGCGAGATCGGCTGCTGCGCCATGCGCAGGACGGCGCGCACGCGCTCGACCGGAAGGCAGATTTCCTCGGCCACTTCCTCGGGCGTGGGTTCGCGACCGAACTCCTGCACGAGCTGCTTCTGCACGCGCATCAGCTTGTTGATCGTCTCGATCATGTGGACCGGGATGCGGATGGTACGCGCCTGGTCGGCGATGCTGCGGGTGATCGCCTGGCGAATCCACCACGTCGCGTAAGTGGAAAACTTGTAGCCGCGGCGGTACTCGAATTTTTCCACCGCCTTCATCAGGCCCATGTTGCCTTCCTGGATCAGGTCGAGGAAGGAGAGGCCGCGATTGGTATATTTCTTCGCGATGGAGATGACGAGGCGCAGATTGGCTTCGACCATTTCGGTCTTGGCCTTGTGGGCCTTGCGGAGCCATTCGACGAGATGACGATGGTCGTCGTGAAACCGGGCCAGCGGCATGCGGACCTGCTGTTCGGCGTCCTGAAGCTTCTGCTCGAGCTCCGAGACATGAGCAAGGTGTTCGCGGCTCTTGCTGCGCGATTTCAGAAGCTTTTCCAACGAGTGCTCCGCTTCGACGAGTTCGTGATGGTGGTGCTCGCAAACGATGACGAACTCCTCGGTGACCTTTTGCTTGTAATAGAAGCGGACAAAAAGTTTCTGGAGCGCGCCATCGGTCTTCGCGAATTCCTTCTCCGCCTTAACCAGCGCGTTCGCGTGGCCCCGGGCCTTGACGACTTTGGCGTACGCCTGGTCGGCTTTCTGGTTGGCGCCCTCGACGCTACGCACGAGCGCCTTGAGCGTGGCGAGATACTTGACGCGGCTGTCGATCTTCTTGTCCTGGATGACGCGGTCAAACCGTTCGCGGCCCTGCTCGAGTTTGCGGGCGAGATTCAAATACTCGCGCGCGGTGAAGCCGAAGCGGTTGAGGTGCTTCTGGACCATGCTTTCGGCATCCTCGATGCGCTTGGAAATTTCGACTTCCTGCTCGCGGGTGAGCAGCGGGACCTGTCCCATCTGCTTGAGGTACATCCGGACGGGATCGTCCAGAATGTCGAGCTTTGCGTCGGTCTTTTCCTCGTCGGAAAGCTCTTCCTCGGTGCCGGCGGCGGTCTGCTTGTAACGATCCACCTCTGAGGCATCGATGACGTCGATCTCGAGGTTGCGCAGGAACATGATGATCGCTTCGAGTTCCTCGGGATTGTTGACGCTCTCGGGAATCGCCTCATTGAGGTCGTCCCAGGTCAGGTAACCCTGGTCCTTGGCCAGCTTGACGAGATCGCGCAGGCGTTCCTGGCGCTCCGGCTGGCCCGTCCATACCGCCTGGACTCCCTTGGCGTCTTTTTCGTGCGTGTCCGTGATCGACTTCGATGGCGAGGCCACCGACGAAGTACCTTCAGGCTTGTGCCCCTTGTGGCCATTCTTGTGGCCGTGCTTCAAATCATTTTTTTGACCATTCTTCAGGTCAACTTTTTCGCTCTTTTTTTGGCCGTTCTTCGACGGCTTCAACGAGGCGGGCTTTGCCTTGTGGGATGCGCGGGCGGCGGGTGTGATTTGGCGGTGACTCTTGGAGGATGCTTTCGGAGTAATGGATCGGCTCGATTTGGGCATAGGTCGTTGGGGAAACGGTGGAAGACGTGGAACTTACTAGCTTCCTTCAAGGAATGCTTCCGGTCAAGGAACAATTTACACTTCCGGGAACAATCTTCGGCAGTGAAAGAGGGCAAAAGTATCTTGCCTCTGGATCAAAAGCGACCAAGAGTATTGTCATGAGTAAGAACGAGCTGCTCGAGGAATTCGTGAAGCTGCCCCCCGCTGAGCGCGACGAGGTTTTGGAGGCACTCTGCACCCTTGAGGAACAGCGCACGTTGGGCGCTCCAACTCCGAGCGAGGAAGAAATGGCCCTTTTGGATCGCGAAACTGAGGGAAACGCTGAATAAAGAGCCGTTGGCGCGATGGGTTGGATTTTGTTGATTTTTTTCCTCAGGGGATCAGTGGAGAGGAGAGCGACGAGTGAAAAAGCAGCCGT
>Ga0182030_10009684_pt1 | contig 19705 bp, 21 predicted proteins | sample 812S3MmetaG_FD_121299 | JGI IMG/M metagenome (GOLD analysis project Ga0182030, IMG submission 121299) | Permafrost microbial communities from Stordalen Mire, Sweden - 812S3M metaG (Illumina Assembly) | ecosystem: Environmental > Terrestrial > Soil > Wetlands > Permafrost | place: Sweden... | reverse complement strand
TATGGAGTTTGATCTTCGAGATTCGCGATGCGGAGGAGGGTGGCTTCTACGCCCGCGCTTTGGGCCACGGCATTTTCACCCAAGGGGAAACCTGGGATGAACTCCGCGGCAATTTGCTGGAAGCGGTCTCCCTTCATTTCGACCATGCTGCGACACGTCCTCGATTGGTCCAGATGCACTATGTGAAAGACGAGTTGATACCGTTGGAAGCTGCATGAAATTGCCGTGAGGTGTGTCAGCCGAGCGGCTGATCTAGGGCACTGGAAGCCGTTGGATACGTGGTGATCCGTCAAGAAGGGAGTCCCGTCAGGCTGCGACGCCAGGGCCCACCACCCACACCGTCACAGTCCTACTGCACAACCCTCTCAAGACCGGCACCCTTCACGGAATTCTTACAGAGGTTGCGCTCATGCGCTCCACTACGGTCGACTCGCTCGTTGAACGGCTTTGAACAACCATCGTGTCGGAATGGAAATACCTGTCTGCCGACAAACCCCACAGACAAAAAAGTAATGGCCCCGAGCTGGGTATCTCGGGGCCTGCACTCAGAGAGTGGCGGTGGGAGGGGACTCACCGCCAGGATGCTGTCTGTGTTGATTCAAGACTATCAGTTTAAGGTCTGTTTGTCTACAATTATTTTCAATTCGCGCGAAAATATTTTTGGTGTTGAAAATAGAAGCCTTCCTGTTCAGCTTGCCCCTGCTTCCAAACAATCGCTCGGATTTCTCGCGTGGAACACCAGAAATGACTTGGACAAAAAAGAGAAGGCCCCGGGCTTGCTAGCTCAGGGCCTGCACTCAGAGGGTTGGCGGTGGGAGGGGACTCACCGCCAGGATGCTATCTTGGCTTGATATTAACAATTTAAGGTCTTAATGTCTAGAATAAAATGATTCTCCCGCGAGTTTTTTTGCGCTGCCGGCCCCCCCGTAGCCATCAGATGTCGTCCCATTAGCCGGGTCTCCGTCGTGTAACTGGCTTACAATCTGTGTGTTTCGGAGCGCCATAGGCTCCTTGGCCAGAACCCGGTTAGCGCCCCCCAAATAACCAAAGACATATTGAGCCTTCGCTCGGCACAGGCTAATCTGCCAAAGAAGGCGGTACGTGTGATCGACACCCAACCCGAGGACAAAGCTGGAAGCAGGTTCGTGGAACGCGAACGGCGCACAAAGCGGCGGTTTCTGATCGAACAGGAAGTCCGCTATAAGATGCTCTATGGGCAGCGCATCGCGGAAACGGGCACTGGCAAAACTATGAATATTTCGAGCGGAGGCGTGTGGTTTACCACCGAAAACATGCTCACCAGCGGCATGCCCGTCGAATTGTCCATGAACTGGCCCGTTCTGTTGAACGATTCCTGCCCCATGAAACTCATGATTTACGGCTGCGTGGTGCGCAGCAACGAACGGGGCGCCGCCGTCGCCATTGAGCGCTACGAATTCCGTACCCAGGGTTCGCGCGCCTTCCAGCAGCCGGGCATTCCGGCGCCGGTTGAATTTCGTCTTCCCTCCTAAAGCTTTTCTCTTGTGAGTCCCTAACCGGACGATTCAACTCAGCGCCGGAGCGTCAAGCCCCGGCGCTTTTTTTGGGTGTGCCTCTCTCTCTGGCAATCGAATTGCCTATCCCAAGTCAAATGCTTTGGATTGTCTCGGTCTCATTAGCGATCATCTGGCTGGCTGCCCTGCTCACGGCCGGGACTCTGGGCGGGTATATTCATATCCTGCTCATTCTGTCCCTGGCGATCTTGCTGATCCGCCTCACCATGGGCCCCCGCGCCGTCTGATCCCCCGGTTCAGATGCCGCGCAGCACGCGCGCCGGCAGACTAATCACCGCCCAGACCAGTTCCAGGACGCCCTCCACCGCAATCCCCACCAGCCGGAATGGCAGCAGCAACAACCACACCAAGGGGTAGAGAACCAGCGCCGCCAGCGCCAGCGGCCAGCAGAAAAACAGCAGAATGCACCAGACCAGAAACTTCACCATTCCCAACCTCCGTTCACCATCCTAATACGAAGAAACGCAAGCAATTGTTCCAGTCTGCTACGATAGCAATTTCCCTCCTATGCTGCGTTTCGAAACCGCCGGAGAGTCCCATGGTGAGTGCCTGGTGGCAACGCTCACCGGTCTGCCCGCCGGTATCCCCATTTCGCTCAATGCCGTCAACCGGGAACTGTGGCGCCGCCAACAGGGCTATGGCCGAGGCGGGCGCATGAAAATCGAGACCGACCGCGCCGAAATCGTCGCCGGAGTCCGCCACTCCCATACCATCGGATCGCCCGTAGCCATTCTCATTCGCAATGCCGACTGGCAAAACTGGACCGAAGCCCTGCCGGTGGAAGACATTGAGGGCGGTGAAGACAAGCGCAAGCCGGTCACCCGGCCGCGGCCCGGCCATGCCGATCTGGCGGGTTCGATCAAGTACAATTTTCACGATGCCCGGTATATTTTGGAGCGTGCCAGCGCCCGTGAGACCGCCGCTCGCGTGGCCGTGGGCGCCATTGCCAAGGCATTGCTGGGCGAATTCGGGATTGCCGTCCTCAGCCACGTTATCGCCGTCGGAGACGTCCGGCTGGAGCGCCCCGTGGCCTGGGAGGAACTGGTGGCCCTCAGCCGCCAGAAGCAGGTGCTACTGGGCTGTGCCGATCCCGAAGTGGGAGCCCGCATGAAGGAAGTGGTCGACCAGGCCTACCGCACTGGCGACACTGTCGGCGGCGTCTTTGAAGTGGTGGCCCGCGGCGTCCCCCCGGGGCTCGGTTCTCACGCCACCTGGGATTCGCGCCTGGACGGCCGCCTGGCCCAGGCCATTGTCTCCATGCAGGCCGTCAAAGGCGTGGAGATCGGCTTTGCCGCCCTCGGCGCCGCCAGCTTCGGTTCCCAGGTCCAGGACACCATCCATTACGATCGCGAGGCCCGCCGCTTCACCCGCGGCGCCAATCGCGCCGGCGGTCTGGAAGGCGGCATCACGAATGGCCAGGACGTGCTGGTGCGCGGCCTGCTGAAACCCATCTCAACCCTGCGCCGCCCGCTGGAATCGGTCAACCTTGAAACCCGTGAGCCGGCGCTGGCTGCCTATGAGCGCTCCGACGTCGCCGTGGTTCCCGCCGCCGGAGTCATCGGTGAAGCCATGGTGGCCCTGGTCCTGGCGCAGGCTTTCCTGGAAAAATTCGGCGGCGATTCGCTCCCTGAAACGCGCCGCAACCACGACGCATATCTGGAACAAGTGAAGAATTTCTGACAGCCCTATGATCTATCCCATTGTAAAATTCGGCGACCCGGTTCTCGAAAACGAAGCTGCCACCGTGACCGAGTTCGACAGCCCGGAATTGCACAAACTGCTCGACGACATGTTCGAGTCCATGTATGCCGCCAAGGGCGTGGGCCTGGCTGCGCCGCAGATCGGCATCGGCAGGAAGATTGCCGTAATCGATGTCTCCAACAATGAGCGGCCCGAAGACAAACTCGTGCTCATCAATCCAACCATCGTGCACGTTGAAGGCAAACAAGTAGGCGAAGAGGGTTGCCTCTCCATCCCCGGCTTCCGTGAACAGGTTCGCCGCGCCCGCATTGTCACCGCCCGCGCCCAAAACGTCAAGGGCGAATCCTTTGACATCACCGGCGAAGATCTGCTGGCGCGCGCCCTGCTGCATGAGACCGAGCATCTGATGGGGCGTCTTTACATCACCCACATCAGCGCGCTGAAACGCGACCTCATCAAGCGCAAGATCAAGAAGAAGCAGCGCGCGGGCGATTGGGAGTAGGCGCCATGCGCCTGGTCTTTCTCGGCACGCCGGCTTTCGCCGTGCCCACGCTCGAACGCCTGGTGGAAGCCGGCCATGAAGTCCTGGCCGTCGTGACGCAGCCCGATCGCCCCAGCGGCCGCGGCCACGCTTCCGCCGCTTCGCCCGTCAAGCAGGCTGCCCTCCGTCTGGCTCTGCCGGTCTATCAGCCCGAACGCGTCCGCCGTCCGGAGCCCGTGGAGTACCTGCGAACTCTTGCCGTCGATGCCATGGTGGTGGTCGGTTACGGCCAGATCATTCCGCAGGCCATCATCGACCTTGCGCCACTCGGCATCATCAACGTGCACGCTTCTCTGTTGCCGAAATATCGCGGAGCCGGCCCCATTCAATGGGCCATCGTGAATGGCGAGACCGTCACCGGCATCACCACCATGCGGATCGATGCCGGCCTCGATACCGGCGACATGCTCCTCAAAGCCGAAACCCCCATCGCGCCCGATGAAGATGCCATCCAACTGGGCCGGCGGCTTTCTCTACTGGGCGCCGGTCTTCTGGTGCAAACGCTCGCCGCTCTTCAGGCCGGAACCATTGTCCCTGAGAAACAGGACGCCACGCAGGCCACCTGGGCGCCCCTGCTGAAGAAGCGGGACGGCGCCATCGATTGGACGCGCGACGCCGCTGCCATTGCAAATCAGGTGCGCGGTCTGCAGCCCTGGCCGGGAGCGTCTACCACCTTCCGCAGCCAGTCGCTGCATGTCTGGAAAGCCCGCCCGCATGACGCCGCTTCCGCATCCGCACCAGGGACTGCCCAGCGCATCGCGCATGCTCTCGTAGTGGCTTGCGGCTCGGGCGCCTTGGAACTGCTCGAACTGCAGATGGAAGGCCGCAAGCGTTTGCCCGCGGCCGATTTCGCCAACGGCCAGCGTTTGGCCGACAATGAAGTCTTGGGAGGCTGACGCTCTTGAACCTGCCGCTGGGCTACCTTTATTCCGCCACTTATGCCGGCATCCGCCAGGCGAACAAGGACGATCTTGCCCTGATTGTCAGCGGCCTTCCCGCCTCCGCTGCCGGCATCTTCACCCAAAACCGCGCGCAAGCCGCCCCAGTGGAGCTGTGCCGCCGCCACCTGCGGCTTTCCCACGGCCAGTGTGGCGCCATTCTGATCAACGCCGGCAACGCCAATTGCGCCACCCGCACGGGCCGCGCCGTGGCGCTCGCCACTTCCAAAGCGGTCGCCCGTCTGCTGCGCCTGCCGGTAACCCAGGTGTTGCCCGCTTCCACCGGAGTCATCGGTGTGGAGCTCGACCCGCACAAAATCGTCGACGCCCTGCCGCGTCTCGCCGCCGGCCTGAATCCCGACCGCTTTGACGACGCTGCCCACGCCATCATGACCACCGATCTGGTCCCCAAAACGGCCTTCGCCGAAGCCGCCTTGCGGCGCGGCGCCGTGCGCGTTGCAGGCATGACCAAGGGTTCCGGCATGATCCACCCACAAATGGCCACCACACTCGGCTTCGTCATGACGGACGCATCGCTCACCGTTGTCGAATTGCGCGCCATGCTCAAACGCACGGCCGCGCGCAGCTACAACCGCCTCTCCGTGGACGGCGACACTTCCACCAACGATACCCTGGTCCTGCTGGCCAACGGCGCTTCCGGCGTCCGTCCCAGTCCCAAGGAATTTAGCCGCGTGGAAGAAGCGGTGGCGAATGTCATGGAGTCTCTCGCCCGCGCCATCGCGCGCGATGGCGAAGGCGCCCGCAAGCTCGTCACCATCCTGATTACCGGCGCCTCTTCCGACGATGCCGCCGCCCGCCTGGCCCGTTCCATCGCCAACTCGCCGCTCGTCAAGACCGCCATCGCCGGCTCTGATCCGAACTGGGGCCGCATCCTCTGCGCCGCGGGCAACGCCGGCGTCGCCTTCGACCCTGCCCGCATCGATATCTCCATGCAAGGTGTTACGGTCTGCCGCGGCGGTCTGGCCGCGCCTTTCTCGGAAGAAGCGCTCAAGCAGAAGCTCGATTCACCCGATTGCGAAATCCGCCTCGCCATTCGCGGCAAAGGCAAGGGCTCCGCAAAATTCTGGACCTGTGACTTCACCGAAGGCTATATCCGCATCAACGCGAGCTACCGGACGTGACTATGACCCGCCGCTTGTTGTTCCTGCTTTCCCTGGCCGCCATCCTCCACGCCGATTCCCGGCAGGAGGTGCTGGATTTGATCACCAACGCCGCCGCCGGCCTGAGTGAGGGCAAGCCGGAAGTCTTTATGGAAGCTTTCGATCCCAGGATGCCGGGCTACGACAAGCTCAACGACGCCATCACGGCCATTGCCAGTACTTATACCATTGAAAATTCCATCGAAGTCACCAGCAGCGAAGGGGATGACACCGCCCGCGCTCTGGTTCTCGATTGGATTCTCCGCGTCGACAGCCGCACGGCCGGCTTCGGTTCCACTCACCGTCAGGAAACCGTCAAGTGCTCCTTGCGCAAGACCGGAAAGAAGTGGCGCATCGTGGCCTTTGAGCCCGGTGCCTTGTTTACTCCACCCAAGGAATAACCCGCGCTCTTCATTTGGGTGGCGTGGGCGGTTCCCCCCGCGCGCCACAGTTCCCGAATTCGCCCGGCCGTGGCACACGCATGCGTGCCGCGGTCCACGGTTGGCTGTTTCACCCTGTGCTCCGGCCGCCGCCTGAACCTCACCCCGCTCAGGCCCCTACCGCGTACGCACTTCGCGAACCTGCGCAAACACAGCTTCCCGTTGTGTGATCGGTTCGGAGAACGCTACCTTCGCACCCGCCGGCAATTTCTTCACCTTCACGTTGATGGTGCCCAACTGCGTGCCGCTGGCCGCCGTCAGCGTGAAATCCACATCGCCGTTTTCAATCTCGTGATCGGTGGTATTCTGCAACTCTCCCACCACCTTGTCCCCCGAATCATGGTTCAGGGAGACTTGCAGTACGGCGATGTCGTTATTTGTGTCGACGTGAATCGGCTGGCTCAGATTGGGCAGCATTTTCGCTGCGATTTCCGCCGGGGACAATACCTCCGGAGCCTGATCCGCCTTCCGGGAGCGGGCGAAAATATAGAGCGCAATCCCCGCAACCACCAGCAGCGGAACGCCTACCTTGGCAAAATGCAGCAGCCTTTGGCCCATCGTCCGCTTACTCAGGTAGAGCGGATCCTGGTTTCCTCCGCCGGAGAGGAATCGCTCCACTGGGCCGCGTAGCGGCCCCAGCCAACCCATCCGCTTCGACTCAGCCTTAGGTTTTCCAGGCTTCATGCCAGCGTATGCGATTGATTCCAGTTTCTTCTGAAGACGGCTTGCCATAGGAATGGCCGGATGCCCGGCCGAAGTCCATTATAGCTTGGGCTTCGTCGTTGTCGCCCCGCGCCGGGTCCGCTTACCGTACTGGACCCGGTTTAGTACGCATGCACGCTGGGACAGGCCATCGCCTTCGTGGCCTGTCATTCGCCGTGTCCCGGTTACGCCGCCCGTAGTCAACCGTACCCGCGAATTCCGGCTTTACCTTCCGGTTCCCCGCGGATCCGCCAGCAGGGCTTCCAGCGTCGCCAGGTCGCCCTGCCGCCCCATCACGATCAGGAAGTCGCCCGCTTCCACTGCCGTGTCGGCCGGCGGATTAAACAGCATCTGCCCGTTGCAGCGCCGGATCGCCATCACAATCACCCCTACGTTGCGCCGCAATTGCATCTCCCGGATGGTCTTCGAAACCACTTCGCTCGCTCCCGAGACGCGCACCTGTTCGATACTCACGTCCATCCCGATGTCGTTGGTCGTGAAGTCCAGAAACTGCACCACGTGGGGCCGCAGCATCGATTGCGCCAGCCGATGGCCTGTGATGGAATACGGTGCGAAGACCGCGTCCGCGCCGGCCCGCCGCATTTTTTCCTCCGCGCCTTCTTCCGCCGCGCGCGCCGCCACATAGATCTTCGGGTTCAGCCCTTTGGCGGAGAGCAGCACGAACAGGTTGTCGGCGTCCGTGGAAAGCGCCGCCACCAGCCCGCGCGCTTTCTCAATGCCCACTTGCCGTAGCGTCTCGTCCCGCGTCGAATCCGCCGCCACCGCCAGCATCCCGCCCAGCATCGCCGGTTCCACACGCTCCGGGTTGATGTCCACCACCACGAACGGTACGCCCGCGTGCTGCAGTTCCGCCGCAGCCCCGCGTCCCACGCGTCCGAAGCCGCAGATGATGAAGTGATCTTTCAGCTTGTCGATCATTTTCTTGTTCCGCCGTTTGCCGCTGGCATCGCCGAATTCCAGTTCGATGATGGTCTGGGTCATGGCCCCCATCGCTATGAAGATGGTGGTCACTCCGATGATGATCAGGAAGACGTTGAAAATCCGCCCCGTGCGCGTGAACGAATCCCCGTACCCCACCGTTGTCATCGTGGTGAGCGTAATGTAAAAGGCGTCGAACGGGTGGTAGCCGCCAATCAAAGTGAAACCGACCGTTCCGATCAGGAGCGTTGTCCCAATCGCCACAATCATGTACAGGAATCGCCGCGTCAGCCGCGTCATTCAGTGTGTCTCGACCAAGTATACCGGGAACCGCCGTCGTGCCTCATCGGCGCTCACACCCGGCTTAGGATCCAGTCGGCTACCTGTTCCATGCGGTCCACCAGCAGATCCGGCGCCGGATCCACCAGAGTCTCCGGCTGAAAACCGTACGTCACGGCGCAGCACGGAATGCCGGCGTTGCGCGCGGTCTCCACGTCCACCCGGCTGTCACCCACCATCACGCTGGTTTCCGGCGTTGCGCCCGCCTCTTTAATTAGCGCCGCGACTCCCAGCGGATCCGGCTTTCTGGTTGCGAGGCTGTCGCCGCCGTAGACGCGGAAAAAATATCCACCCGCGCCCAAGCCGTCCACAATCGCATGGCTCATCGCTTCCGGCTTGTTCGTCAAAACCGCCATCTGGATGCCCGCCAGCCGCAGGCGCTCCAGCGATTCCTCTACGCCGGCGAAAAACCTTGTGTAGTCCAGCACGTGCGCGCCGTAGTAATCGAGAAAGAACTGAATGCCGGTTGCTACGTCGGCGTCGGTCGCCGCGTCTCCCAGAGAACGCTGGATCAATTCCGGCGCGCCATGGCCTACGTAGGTATACACGCGTTCATTCGGAATCGGTCCCAGTCCCAGGTGCTCGCGTGTGGCGTTGACAGCCTGTGCCAGGTCCAGTCGGGTATCAGCGAGTGTGCCGTCCAGGTCGAAAATCGCCAGTTGGATGCTCACGCGGCGGCGGGCTTCCGTTTCTGCGTGCGCCCGGCGCGGGCCGGCGGCTTGCGGCGGCTGCGCGCCCGTGGCGCGTCCAATTCATACTCCACAATCTTCCGTTGCAGCGTATTGCGATGAATGCCCAGTATCTTACTGGCTGCCGTCTGCTTGCCCGCGGCGCGCTCCAGAGCGCGTTGGATCATCCTTCGCTCCAGGATTCCCACGGCCTCCTCCAGCAGGAGTTTGCCGTCCAGCAGATGCTCCACCAGTGCATCAAATTCGTTTTTCATCTTTTCCCTTATCCGTTCCAGGAGCTTTATGATTGCGTTTGTCTAAGGAGTTCTTCCAGGCGTCCAATACTTCCGCGTATGTCTTTTGGAAGCCGTCTTTCAATTCGCGCGGCGCCATCGCCACAAACACCCGCGCCGTTGTGGCTGCGTAAGGAGCCAGCCGCGAATCCACCACCGCCTGCGGCGGCTTGTCGCCCGTCGCAAACGCCAGCACTGCCATCACCACCGCGGCTGCAATCAGCACGCCTCGCACTATACCAAAGACCGCGCCCAGCAGGTGATCGAAAAATGAGAGCCCCGTCACTTTAAGAAACTTCCCCACAATCGCGCTGACGATGGCGCCCAGGATCACCACGCCGACGAACACGATCAGGAACCCCGCGAAGTTCGCGAGCGCACGGGAACTCAAATAGGCCTGCAGGTATCCGGCTACGCTGCCATAGAACCAGCAACCCAGCAGCAATCCCAGCACCACGCTGGCCAATCCGATGATTTCGCGCGAGAGGCCCTTCCGGTAACTCGCCACCACCGAGGCCGCCAGAATGATCCCCAGCACCAGGTCCAGCCAGTTCATAAGCTGTGGCCGGTCATCACGCTGTACGCCTGGCGATACTTCTCGCCCGTGCGTGCAGCCACATCCGCCGGCAGCGCCGGGGCCGGCGGCTGCTTATTCCAGCGAATCGATTCCAGGTAATCCCGCACGAATTGTTTATCGAAGGAAAACTGCGGCCCGCCCGGCTTGTATGTGTCCGCCGGCCAAAAGCGTGAGGAATCCGGCGTCAGTACTTCATCCCCCAACACCAGTTCGCCGCCCACAAATCCAAATTCGAATTTGGTGTCGGCGATGAGGATCCCACGGGTCTCCGCGTAGCGCGCCGCCTCGCTATAGATTTTCAGCGTGAGGTCGCGCAACCGCGCCGCCAGGCTCTCTCCCACCAGTTCGACAACACGCTCGAAGGAGATATTCTCGTCATGCCCGCTCTGCGCCTTCGAGGCCGGCGTGAAAATCGGCTCCGGCAGCCTATCGCTTTCCTTCAGTCCGGCTGGTAAACGGATCCCGCAAACTGTGCCGCTCTCGCGGTACTCCTTCCATCCGGAACCTGAAATATAGCCGCGCGCCACGCACTCAATCTCAATCATCTTGGCGCGCTTCACCAGCATCGAGCGCCCTTCCAGCTGGTCGCGGAATTCCTGCAGAGCCGCCGGATACTGCCCGACGTCGGCCGTCAGAAAATGCGTGGGTGTCAATTCGCGCAGAAAATCGAACCAAAAGATGGAAAGCTGCGTCAGCACCCGGCCCTTGTCCGGTATGCCGGTTTGCAGAATGTAGTCGAACGCCGAAATGCGGTCCGTCGCCACGATCAGCAATTCTTCGCCAATCTGATAAACGTCTCGAACTTTGCCGCGCCCGTAGCGCTCTACGCCGGGGAAGTCCGTTTCTAGGATGACAGGATTCAATGTGAGGCTCACGATACCTTCAGGATTTCAATCGGGGGAGTAAATCAAATGATAACCCGTCCAGCGCGATTGTCAATCGCTTCTCGCCGGACGAGTGGAAAAATGAATTTAAAAAAGATGAATGAAAAAAATCGGCGCAACAAATCCTGGCGTGCCGACGGTCTTTGCCGCCGGTCTCTTGTCTGCGTCTGACCATCACCGGCTGAAAGTGAGCTTCCTGGCCTGTCGGAGGGGGCCTTCAGCCCGCGAAACTTCATGAAAAACTGAGCGGGCCTCCGGTGGTTGTGGGGCAGGCTATCCAGACGGCTATCCAGCCTGCGGACCCGCTTTCCAGCGGGTCCAACCGTCTGAAAGGCGGCTCTCAGCCACCATCGGCCGCCCATCCTGTGCTCGGTTTTTCGACCCTGTCGAATCCGGGCCAAGCTTTGCATTTGTCGCTTTTGTATCAGGGCCCGGCTTTAGACTTGCCGCAGTGTTGTGGGAAGAAATGGGCTTTAGCCCCTGCGCTGTCCGGCCGCCCCCCCGCTTATCTCCCCGAGCGCTCCGCCCCGCCAGAGCGCCCCAGCGCCGCTTTTCCCAGGCTCTCCAGTTGCGTCCGCGCCAGACTCCACGATGCATCGTTCACGCTCTGGGGTCTGTGCTGCGGCGCGAAATATTCCGGCAGATACTCCAGCAATTGCCGCGCCGCGCTCTGGCCCGTCTCTAACTGTTGCGCGGTTGGCTTGCCCAGTTTCTGCAGGCTGCTCGTCGACATCAGTAGCACTTGCAGAATCTGTTCCGGATTCTGATACGCCGCCCGCGCTCCCCCGCCTACCACATGAGCCGCCACTTCCAGAACCCGGTCCGGCCGGCCCAGGCCATTATACGCCTCGACATAGTAATATTCGCGTTCGTTCGACAAGCCGGAATTCGGATATTCCCGTCCCCACTCGTCCAGGTCCCGAAGGCTCCTGTTCAGGTCGGGAGCCGGCGCGCTAAAGTCCGCCTTCACCAGCTGTTCGATGCCCCGTTCCGCCGGTGAGATCGCGCTGCTTTTCTTGTCCCCGTTCCTCGGGCCGTCGTTCCTCGGCGGATCCGGCTTGGGAAGTTGCACCCGCGGAGGCTCGTGCGGCGTCGATGCCGGTGGCATCATAGGAGTGTGACCGCCCGATTCCCGCCCCGTCGCGCCGGCCACCACAGTCGTCGTGCCCGGTGTCGTCGGCTGCATCTTGTTCTGCGCTGCCGGCGCCGCGCCCAAATGGGAAGAACGGTCTGGGCCGCCCAAGACTACCGGCAGTTCAATCACCGGCAATGCAACCACCGGTACTGCGTAACTTCCGTCGGGCAGATACCCCGCCGCATCGGCCGAACCCGCCGGCGGTTGGGAGTCCGGCGGAGCCGTCAACATGTCCACATCCGGCGGCGCATCGCTGAGCGTAATCCCGGGCACCACCGGGTCCACATGCGTCCGGCCCACTTTCAACGTGGGTCGCGTGGCGTCCAGGCGCGCGCTGTTGAACCCCGGCGAAGGCAGTGCCCGCGCATAGACCGCCGCTTTCAATTGCTCGGCTGTGGGTGCCGCGAAACGCGCCGGATCCAGCAACAGTGCGTCCAGCTGTAAGCCTGCGAAGCTGGTGATGCCCGCAATGAAATACCGCGGCGTTGGAATGCCCGGCGTAGCCGACGTCCACGGCTCGCCTGGCGCAAGCGGCCCCCAGCCCGCCCAGTTCGCTCCGTGCAGCCAGTAAACTTCGCCCGGCTTGAACACCACGCTTAGCGCCGGCTGCCAAACCCAGCCCAAGTCTTTCAAGTTCGCCCAACGGCCATTGTGATACGGCATCCATCCCCAGGAATCGTCGCTCACCCACGTGTAGCCGGACGCTTCCAGATAGCGCCAGCGGCCCTTTTGATAGGGTGCCCAGCCTTCCGCCGTCTTGGGCTTCCAAACCATCCCCAGGTCCTCGTTTTGAATCCACTCGCCGCTCTCATCCAGGTCCGTCAGCCCGTAGTGCCACGTCACGTGCGCGGCGGAAATGGGCGCGGTCTCCACCCGGTCGCGGTCTTCACTCCACTTGTCCAGCGGCAGCGCCGCCACCTGCGGATACAAATAGAAGTGTTGAACGTTGGCCGGCTCCACGCGCGCGCTCTGCCCTTCGCGCAGCCCCATCTCCGCCGACGGCGAAGAGAAACGCACCATGCCTTCCAGCACGGAAAACTGGCTCCATTCGGGCGCTGCCGTCACGCGCACACGCGCGCCTTGCCCCAGCGTGGCCTGGGCGCCCGGCGCCACCAGCATCAGCACATCGTTGCCCCTTGGCTCACCGCTGAAGTAGGCCGTGCCATGGTCCAGGGAGAGCAGCGTGATGCGCTGTCCCGTGGAAAGCCGCGTGTAATCGGAGATTTCGCCCAGTGAGTCCGGGCCCAGCCGCCATGCGCTGCCGTCGTCCAGCTCAATCTCCACGCGCCCGCCCGCGCCCGTCCGCACCCACGTCGATTCTGCCAGCGGCAGGTTGCGCTCCGCCGGCGCCCAAGCGTCGGCAGCGGTCAATTGCACTTCCACCAAGCCTTGGAATTCCCCCAGCCGGGCGTAACGGGTCTGACCCGCCACCAATGCGGCGGGAACCAACAGCAGCAGCGTAAGGCCCTTCATACACACACCTCCGCCATAGCCGAATGTGGGTCAGGATGATATTCCTGCACACCGATTGCGAATCGGTGCAGCCGGGCGCAGCCCGGCAATCCCCGGCACTTCAATTAAATGACGACGCGACTCTGCCCGGCGTTGTAGGTAAAATCGAGGCTATGACGGATCGCGCGCTTCTCGACCACATCACCAGCCTCCCCCACGCGCGGGCCAATTTCAAGCAACTCGTCCGCGAACTGGCTTCCAAAGGCGCCAACCGCGAGGATCTCGAAGCCGCTCTCGACCGCCTTACCGCCCATGGAGATCTGTTGGAGCCTCGCACCGGCCATTTTGCCGTCACTTCCCGTAGTCGCGAATTCACCGTCGGCCGCCTCAGCATGCACCGCGATGGCTTCGGCTTCGTCGTTCCGGAACGGCCCATTGAGGGAATCACCGGAGACCTGTTCATTCCGCCCGATTCCGCCGCCCGCGCCATGCACGGGGATCGCGTCATCGCCCGCATCGCCCGCATTGAATCCGACGGCCGCGCCGATGGCGAAATCGTCAAGGTTCTCAAACGCGCCCACCCCACCGTCGTCGGCGTATTCAAAATCGGCCGCCGCGGCCAGTACGTGGTCCCCCACGACGACCGCATTCACCGCTGGATCGACATTCCCGAAGGCATGGAGTTTCCGCCCGCCGGCCCGCTTGTCGATCGCATCGGCGTGGAGCCCGTCCGCGTCGCTTCCGTCGAAGCCCTCGCCGGCATGGTCGTCAACGTCGAACTGTTGGATTACGATTCCTCCACCGGGCGCGTCGTCGAGATCCTGGGCCATCCCGATGATTTCGGAGTCGATGTCGAAATCGTCATCCGCAAGCATCATCTGCCGCACCAGTTTCCGCCCGAAGTCATCGAACAAGCCGAGCGCATGCCCGCCTCGATCAACCCGGCCGATCTCGAAGGCCGCCGCGATTTCCGTCACTTGGATATCGTCACCATCGATGGCGAAACCGCCCGGGATTTCGACGACGCCGTCTGGGTCGACCGCCTGCCCAACGGCAATTACGCGCTGGAGGTCCACATCGCCGACGTCAGCCACTACGTAAGACCCGGCAGTGCCATCGATACCGAAGCCCGTCTCCGCGGCACCAGCGTCTATTTCCCCGACCGCGCCGTCCCCATGCTGCCGTTCCAGCTTTCCACCAACCTCTGCTCCCTGGTTCCCCATGAGGACCGTTTGGTGCTTTCCGCGCTGCTCGAAATCGATCATCAGGGCGGAATTGTGGCGCAGCAAATCATGCCCGGCGTCATCCGCAGCGCGGAGCGCATGACCTATACCAACGTCCATCTGCTGCTCGAAGGCGACGCCGCCATGCGGCAGCGCTACCAGCCGCTGGTCCCGCGCTTTGAACTGATGCAGGAACTGGCCCTGGTGCTCAACCGCAAGCGCGTGCGCCGCGGCTCCATCGATTTCGACCTGCCGGAGCCGCTCATTGAATTCGACCAGTTCGGCGCCATGGTCGGCGTCACCCGCGCCCCCCGCAACATCGCCCACAAATTGATCGAGGAGTTCATGCTCTCCGCCAATGAGGCCGTGGCGTCGCACCTCGAAAAAACCGTTCCCGTCTCCATCTATCGCATTCACGAAAAGCCCGACCCGCGCCGCGTTATGGAGTTTGAGGAAGTGGCCGCGCACTTCGGCTATTCCCTCGGCGTCGGCGCTATCCACGTGAAGAGATTCGCCTTCACCGATAAGCGCCGCGACGGCGGCAAGCAGCGCCGTGAAATGTCGCTCCCCGCCGGCGAGGTCAATATCAATTCGCGCCATTACCAGCGCCTGGTGGCCAAAATCGAAGGCAAACCCGAAGAGCGCATCCTCAGTTACCTGATGCTCCGTTCGCTCAAACAGGCGCGCTACAGCGTGGAAAATGTCGGCCACTTCGCGCTCGCCGCCGATACCTACACGCACTTTACATCGCCCATCCGCCGCTATCCCGACCTCATCATTCATCGCCTGCTGCGCGGCGCCCAGATCGACGACCTTCCTTCCATCGCCGAAGAGTGCTCGCAATCCGAGCGCCACGCCGCCGACGCCGAACGCGAACTCGTGGAATGGAAAAAGGTCCGCTTCATGAGCGACCGCGTCGGCCAGGATTTCGACGCGCTCATCATCAGCGCCACCAAGTACGGCCTCTTCGTCGAACTGGCCGACCTGTTCATCGAAGGTCTGGTCCCCATCGACACTCTGCCCGGCGACCAGTACACTTATCAGGAGAACGTTCGCAAGATTGTAGGCAAGCGCACCCGCCGCGAGTTTTCCATCGGCGACCAGGTGCGCGTGCTTCTCGACCGCGTGGACGCCAATGAGCGCAAGCTGCAGTTTTCACTGTGTGAAGATGAGCCCAAACGATCTGCTTCCCATTCCCGGCGGCCCGTTCCTCATGGGTCAAGAAAACCGAAGAGATGAAGAGCGCCCCGTCCACCGTGTGGTGGTCGCGCCGTTTCGTCTCTGCCGTTTTCAGGTAACGAACGCCGATTGGGAGCACTTTCGCAAGGCCACGTCCCGTGAAAAGCCGCCCTGCGTTCACGCCGACGCGCCCGTCACCCACGTCAACTGGTTTGACGCCATCGCCTTCTGTCACTGGCTCTCGGAGCAATGGCTTACGCACGTCCGTTTGCCCAGCGAAGCCGAATGGGAATTCGCCGCCCGCGGCGGCATCGAGCAGCAACTCTACCCCTGGGGCAACGACCCGCGCGTCCATCCACCCACCTGGTGCCAAACCGGCCCGGAGCCTGTGGGACAAACGGAACCCAACCCCTACGGCTTATTCGACATGTGCGAGAACGTGCACGAATGGTGTTCAGATTGGTATGACCCCGCATATTACGCCATCTCCCCGGAGCATAATCCGCAAGGTCCGGATCACGGCACGCGCCGCGCATCCCGAGGCGGCGCCTGGCGTCATCACATCAGATTCTCAAGATGCGCTGCCCGCAGCAGCATCCCCCCCGAATTCCGCTACGCCGATTACGGCTTCCGGGTAGCGGCGGTCGCGTAGGTGGAGCATAGGTGGGACAGGCCATCGTTCTTAGTGGCCTGTCACTGGCGCTCTAAGCTACGCCATTCCGGCAGCCAACACGCGGCCTTTCCGCATCCGCGGATACCGCTCTATGCCCATCGGAGTTCCGTTACGGGGACGATAAGTCTAGGTTGCAGCCGGTGTCGTATGATTGATCAATGGGCCGCCACACAAGAATTCGCTTGACCAAGAAGCTCGGCGATGATTTACGGTCGGAGTATGACCTCACCCAGCTCAAAGGCGTGCGTGGTAAATACTTCCAGCGCGCTACTGCCGACCCGATAGCACATCTGGCAGACATGGGTTCGGCACCAGGCCTAAACTATGACAACATCGGCGACCTGTTGGAGCCATTGGAGGGACCACTGCACCGGTAAACTTCGGCTTAGTAAGCTTTTCTGCCCTTCTTCTCTTGGCGCTCGTAGAAAAGGGTTCCCGCCTCGAAATCCCCAACGCTGCCGTGATCGAGGCCGATTCGTTTCTTGCGCTCGTTGAAATAAAGAACAAAGCTAGCTGCCCGTATCAAGAGAGTCTCGATCTCGCGCTCGTGCGTCTGTTCTGACACCACATAGAATGAAAAGTACTTTAGCTCGAGTGGGTGCTTCTTATAGTGGTCCCCTAGGCGCTGGAAAATATTACCGCGGCCGATATAACGGGGACATCCCATGGAGTCGTGGGCCACATAAACTCCTTTATCCGGATGCCCCTTCTCCCTCAGATGGTAACGGACCTCGGATAGCGCCGCAAACGGCAGTTTCTCACCAACTTCCCGGAAAAGATGCGGGGTGCGGGACGGGCGCCCTCTGGCTCGTCTGAGCTTTCCGTAGACGATTTTCCACTGTTCCTCATCCCCCCAAACGTCCTCAATTCTCGTCTTGGTGGACTTTGCTTTATTCCGGACCATGATCTTCAGACCTCAACCTCGCTTAGCGTCAATTGGAGCCTGGACGGGGGCGCTCTGCCCTTTACTTCAACGACGCGCTTACCTTCGCCCGGTACTCTTCCGCCTTCAGCAAGATCTGCGCCTGGTTCAACGTCAGAATCCGCCCGTCGCTCACCACCGGTTTCCCGTTCACCATCACGTCGCGGACGTCGTCGGCTTTCAGCGCATACACCATCTGCGAAACCGCATCGTACATCGGCACGGCGTTCGGCCGGTCCAGCCGCACCACAATCATATCGGCGCGCTTGCCCGCTTCGAGCGAGCCAATCTCTTTCTCCATCCCCAACACGCGCGCGCCCTGGATCGTCGCCATGTCCAGCGCCGTCGATGCCGGCAGCACCTCCGGGTCTAGCGTCATCACCTTTTGCAGCTTCGCCGCCATGTCCATTTCCTCGAACATGTTGAAGTCGTTGTTGCTGCCGGCCGGTCCGTCCGGTCCCAGCCCCACCGTCACGCCCATTTCCAGCATCCGAGCCACCGGCGCCACGCCGCTCCCGAGTTTCATGTTGCTCGACGGGCAATGCGCCACGCCCACGCCGCGCTCCCTCAGGACCTTCATGTCCGCGTCGTTCACCCAAACGCAGTGCGCCGCCACCGTGCGGCCAGTCAGCACGCCCAGCGCATCCAGCGCTTTCACCGGCGAAAGGTGCCGGAACTGCAGCGAATCGTCCAACTCCTTCTTGGTCTCCGCCACGTGGATCAGCAGCGGCGCATTGAATTTGTTAGCCAGCGCCCGCGCCGCCTTCAACGTTTCGTCGGAATTGGTGTAGATGGAGTGCGGCGCCACCGCCGCCACCACCAGCGGATCGTTGCGGAAGCGCGTCAGATATTTCTCCGTAAAGGCCAGCGCATCGGCTGGAGTCTTGGCGTCGGCCACCGGAAACTGGATGATGGTCTCGCCCAGCACGCCGCGCATGCCTGCTTCCTGCGCCACTTCCGCCACCACGTCTTCGAAATAGTACATATCGGTGAATGTGGTGGTGCCGCCCAGCAGCATTTCCAGGCATCCGAGCCGCGTTCCCCAGCGCACGAAATCCGGAGTCACGTTCTTGGCTTCCGCCGGAAAGATGTATTTCTCCAGCCAGTCCTGCAGCTTCTTATCGTCGGCGATGCCACGGAACAGAGACATCGCCGCGTGCGTGTGTGTGTTGATCAGGCCGGGCGAGAGAATCGCGTCGGGACGATCCAGGCGGTGCTTTGCCTGAAACTTCGCGTCAATCTCCGCCCGCGTCCCCACGGCCACAATGCGGCCGCCGGTCACCGCCACCGCGCCATTTTCAATCACGCGGTGTTGCGCGTCTTCGGTGATCACCCACCGGGCGCTCCAGATCCAATCCGCCGGCGCGGCCGCCAGCGTTGCGGCAAAAAGGAAAAAGCTAAGAAAGCTGGAAGACTTAAAGATATGAGGCATCGAAGGCTTTTGGGAAAAGTTCTTTCAATCGGTACGTTTCGGTCTTGCCGCGCGGGTTCACCAGAATGATGTCCACGTCGCCGCAGAATTCCCACAGGATTTGCCGGCAGGCGCCGCACGGCGGAGTCAGTGTGTCCGTATCGGCCGCCACCGCCACGCGCCGGAACTGCCGCACGCCTTCGGAGATGGCCTTGAAAACCGCAACCCGCTCCGCGCAAATCGTCAACCCGTAGGTGGCGTTCTCCACGTTGCACCCGGTGTGGATGCGTCCGTCGCTGTCTTCAATCGCCGCGCCCACCCTGAATTTCGAATAAGGCGCGAACGCATTTTCGCGAGCCGCCAGCGCGGCGGAGACAAGTGGATCAGACATACTCAAACAATCAATCTACCGCAGAGACGCAGAGACGCGGAGAAAGAACTCAAGAAACTCCGCTCCTCCGCGCCTCCGCGTTGAAAAAACGCCTCTCAACTTTCCAGCCTCGGCAGCAGCCCCTTCAGCAATCGCACCAGCGTATCCCGCACCTGCGCGCCCGTTTCCAGCACTTCCGCGTGATTGATCTTCTGCGGCAAAATTCCCGCCGCCATATTCGTCACACAGGAGATCCCCAGAACCTTCACACCCATATGGTTCGCCGCAATCACTTCCAGCACCGTGGACATGCCCACAATGTCCGCGCCAATGGTGCGCAGATAGCGAATCTCCGCCGGTGTTTCGTAACTCGGTCCCAGCATCGCCGCGTACACGCCTTCGGAAATCGGCACGCACAATTTCACGGCTACTTGTTTGGCCGCTTCGCGGTAAGCCCGCGAATAGGCTTCGGACATATCCGGGAAGCGCGGTCCCAGCGAATCGTCATTCGGTCCGGTCAGCGGATTCACGCCCTGTAGGTTGATATGGTCGGAGATCAGCACCAGTCCGCCCTGTTGCAGTGTCAGGTTGATGCCGCCGGCCGC
>Ga0182030_10009682_pt1 | contig 19707 bp, 15 predicted proteins | sample 812S3MmetaG_FD_121299 | JGI IMG/M metagenome (GOLD analysis project Ga0182030, IMG submission 121299) | Permafrost microbial communities from Stordalen Mire, Sweden - 812S3M metaG (Illumina Assembly) | ecosystem: Environmental > Terrestrial > Soil > Wetlands > Permafrost | place: Sweden... | reverse complement strand
GTGCAGGGATCGACCCGTTGGCTGAACTTGGCTCCCTGGTCGGTGGAGTACAGAAGAACCAGGTCCCCGTTGCCCCCGAGGACGTACAGGTTCGGTCCGCTGAGCGCGAATTGCGCCCCGTAACCGAGGGGGGTGGGCGTCGGCACTTGTCGCCACCGCCGTGATCCGACCGGAGCAGTCACGAGCTCGTTCGACGTACTGTTCGCGGAACCTGCTCCAGTGACCAGCGCATACGCCTCGCCGTCAGCCGCCTCGAGCTCGGTGACCTGACCCGGGACGGGGACGCTCACCCAGGTGGACCCTCCGTCGGCCGTCTGCCACAGCTCGGGGTCGAAGGCATAGCCGTCGAGGGGACTGGCGAAGCGAAGCTGCGTCACGTCCCTCGCACCTACCGGTGGGCTCGGGATACCGGCGAATACAGAGCCCCCGTCGGTGGTGCGAGAATGGCGCCGCAGGTCCCCGATCCGGTGAGGCATCGAGCCGTACCGAGTACCCACCATGCACCCAGGCTTACCGCTGTGAATGAGGTGGCCTCGAAGTCTGCCGGGATCGGACCCCCCGGTGGACCCACGACCTGCACAGGGGCCGTGGTCGTTATGGGACTCGCTTTTGGACTCGTTGTCGAACTCGATGGTCTGGTGGTGGTGGTGACGGAGGTGGGCCGAGGCGAGGAGGCCGGCGAACTGCCACACGCCGCGCCAGTCAGGGCCAGTGCTGCCACGGCGACACCGGCCCGAGCGACAGCGAACGGAGTCCGTTTCGTCGATCTGCCCGTGGTGGTTGGGTGCATAGCATTCCCTTCGGCGGGACCAAGACGATCCGCGATCGTGGAACGCGAGTTCGGGTCCAAGACGCCAGTCGGACGAGTAGGGACAATTCTTACGGTGAGGGGTCCTCGCTCTGGTCGAGAACGGCCGCATAGGATCCGCTGCCCAGCAAGGATCCGGCCGGGACACGGCGGTCACCGATGACCAGCTCCTCGAGAACTCCGGAATCGGCGTCGAAGGTCACGTCGTCGAGCTCGCCGAGCTCATTACCTCGTTCGCTGAGCGCCCGCTTGCCGACCAGCTCGAGCTTCCCCTCAGCGGCGGCCCGTTCTCGGTCGTCCGCCGGCGGTCGGAGGACACCGTCATCGACGACCATGACCGCATCCGGCCCGAACCCGCTCAACTGGGCCCAATCGACCAACTGCGCTTTCTTGCCCCGCCCGATGACCACGGCGGCGATCCGCCGTTGGTGGGCATCCACCAGAATATGGCCGACTGCGCCAATCTCCTTCGCGGTGGACCGGCTCAAGACCTTTCGACCAGCGGATTCCTTGAACGACTCGCTCATGTCAGCCCCAACCGGGCCCGGAACTCGTCGACCGAAGCACCGAGGCCGACCAAATCGTCTTGGACGAACTCCTCGGTGATATTCGGGACCACGAGCGCATCACCGGAGACGGACAGCTGCGCCGGCAGCGGGATGTAGCCCTGCCCGCCTCCGGCCTTGTCGATCTGATAGCCGACGACTTCACCGCTGCCTCCGACCAGCAGCACCAAGTCGGCCACCTTTCCCAGGCTCGACCCTCCCTCGGTCAGGACATCGTCTCCGAGCACGTTGCGCTCTGTGGCGGGATGGCCGACGTCGTCGGGTGCGTCCTCAGAAGCGACAAGGCTGGAATCGTCGAGGACCATCACGGCGTGCTGTCCGACCGCGTGGATGGCCTGGACTGGGAGGACGTCGCGCCTTCGACCGGCGAAGAAGCCACGCTTGTTCAAGGTCACGCCGACCAGGCGACCAGATTCGGGACTGTAGATGACGTCGCGTACCTCAGCCACGTCCTCCCCGCCGCGCACCGTGACCACCGGAAGCCTGCGGATCTGGGACGCGGTCATGAGCAGTCTCATCGTCGGCCCTTCGTCGCGATGACGCCACCGCCTCGGCGCCGTCGCCGGATCACCAGGAACGCCACAGCCACGACGACAAGGACTATGACTACCAGTATCAACCAGCCGACCACACTCATCCTTACCGATCTTTCCTCGTCGATTTGCCCTTGCCGTTGCCACAGAGTGCAGCACTACCTACCGCTGGTTCAGCGCTGCCTTCGTCTTGTCGATCACCTCGTCGAGCTTGCCACTGCTCTCGTCGACGACCTTATCCACCTTGTCCTTCACGTCGTCCAGCTTCTCTTTGGCCTCTCCAGCTCGACGGTCGGCCTTACCCTCGGATTCGAGATCCTTGTCGCCGGTGAGGCTTCCAGCTGCCTCTTTGACCTGCCCTTGAACCTGCTCGGTCTTTGCACCCATTCGCTTGCATTCCTTCCGATCGTAAGCCTTGCGCCGGCGGCCAATGTCAGGCGCCAGTTCACTTGTGACCCTAGGCTGCCATTTCGAGTCCAGACAGAGGCGAAAGTCCCGTAACGTCCGGCCTCCTTCGTGCCGAAACCTCGAGCCCGCATTGTCGAGCGGCGAACGGAACCGTTGCCACCGTCCCACTGGTGCCGAGAGGTCTTCTCTTGGCAGATGGGTCATTCGGCCCTAGCCGGCAGGTTGCGCAATCCGTAAGCTCGGCCTTGGAGACCGAACCGCCCCTGCTTTTGCATGCCGGCCTCACGAGCCGCACGGCGCTGCTCGGACTGCCCAACGCAGGAGGTCTGTCATGAAAGCACTGGTCTACGAGGGTCCTGGCAAGAAGTCCTGGACAGAGATGCCTGATCCGAAGATCGAGCAGCCGACCGACGTCATCGTGCAGATGGTCGCGACCACGATCTGCGGCACGGACCTCCATATCCTCAAGGGCGATGTCCCCGAGGTGGAGGTCGGCCGCATTTTGGGGCACGAGGGAATCGGCGTCATCACGGAGGTGGGTGAAGGGGTCACGCAGCTCGCCGTCGGCGACCGGGTCATCCTCGCTTGCGTCAGTTCATGTGGACGGTGCTCGAACTGCCGCCAGGGTCTCTACAGCCACTGCCTCGATTCTGAGGGTCTGGCGGGTATCGGGTGGATCCTTGGCTACATGATCGATGGGACGCAGGCCGAGTACGTTCGGGTCCCGTTCGCGGAGAACTCGGTCTACAAGGTCCCCGAGGGAATGACCGATTCCGAGGGCATCCTGCTCTCTGACATCCTGCCGACGGGGTTCGAGATCGGTGTGCAGTACGGACACGTTGACCCGGGCGATGTCGTAGCCGTAATCGGGTCCGGACCGGTGGGGCTGTCCGCAGTCATGACCGCTCGTCTCTACGGACCGTCCAAGATCATCGCCATCGATCTTGACGAAGGCCGGCTGGCACGGGCCAGCGAGTTCGGTGCCACCGACACGGTCAACTCGGGTGACTCGGACTGGAAGAACCAGGTGCTCGCCCTCACCGACGGTGCCGGTGTCGACGTGGCCGTCGAGGCGGTCGGGGTTCCCGAGACGTTCACGATGGCCACGGTCATCGTCCGGCCCGGGGGCAACGTCGCCAACATCGGCGTGCACGGCAAGTCCGTCGACCTCGCCCTCAACGAGCTCTGGATCAAGAACATCGATATCTCCATGGGTTTGGTGAACACGAACACACTCGGAATGCTGTTGAAACTCGTTGCCGAGCACAAACTTCCCGCCGAGAAGTTCGTTACCCACGAGTTCTCGTTCGACCAGATGGTCGAGGCCTACGACGTCTTCGGGCATGCTGCTGAGAACGACGCTCTGAAGGTTCTCATCCACTAGCGGTTGCGTGGCGGGGCCGCCGGCTGAGGTAGCAACCTGTCACACGTTGGTGGCCGGCCATCCAACCCCGAACACTGGTACTCACCTGAACCTCTCGACGAAGGACCGAACATCTGAGTCAAGATGGTCCCCATGGACGAGACCCCGCAATTACAACAGCTCGGATCGGTTGGGGAAGGCGACCGGGCCGCGGCCATCGCCCGACTCCATGACCTGTTCAGCGCCGGACAGTTGCCGCACGAGTACTTCTGTGAAGTCCTGGACCAGGTCCTCGGTGCACTCGAACAAATCGATCTCGAGAGGGCAATGCTGCCCCTGCCGCCGCTCGTCCGACTCACGCCGTCCTCGCTGCGGCTGGCCAGACCACTCCTGCTGCATGCGGCAGATGGTGATATCCAGCTGGGCTCGGGCTGGCAATTGGCCACTGACACAACCGTCAGGACCGGAATCGGAGCGGCCCAGCTCGACCTCACCGCAGCCAGCTGGGACAGCCTTCAGATCAACCTTTGTCTGGAGACGTGGGGTTCGATCGAGGTTGTCCTTTCCGAAGGAGTGGCCGTACAGATGCTCGGAGGGCCGGGACGCGTGCATCTCGAGTCGCTCTCTGCACCCGTTCCCGGCGGGCCTGTGGTGCGGATCTCCACATCCGGACCAACCGGGGTGGTCCGGATCTGCCACCCGAGCGAGCGGAGCGGCAGGCCGATGAAGCGTTGGAGGCGACGCGCCGCCAGGTGCAGCAGCGCCTTTTCGTGGAACTAGACCACGCCTATCCGACGACAGTTCTCCGAGAATCGTCGCCGTGTGGAGCAAGGCCAAGTCACTTCCCTTGCCTCGGAGATGGTGCACTCGTGCCCCCGCCCGACGCCGACCCGCAACCCCTTTACGGCGGCCGGGGTGGTCGGACACCCGAACTCCGATAGAGTTCGCGGCACGACAGCTCCAAGGGGGTCCGCTCCACAATGGTTGTGCTGATCATCGTTATTGTCATCGTTGTACTGCTGGTGCTCGGGCTGTGGGCCGCCTTCAACGGCCTCGTTAAGAAGCGCAATCGGACTCAGGAAGCGTGGTCTGAGATCGACGTCGAGCTCAAGCGCCGTCATGACTTGATTCCTAACTTGGTGTCAACGGTGCAGGGCTACGCCACCCACGAGCAGGGGACCTTCGAAGCGGTTACCCAGGCTCGGGCCAACGCGGTATCCGCGGGAGCAACGGGCGACCCGGGTCAGATCGCCCCCGCTGAGAATGCGCTGTCGGGGGCACTTCGCTCGCTGTTCGCGGTTGCCGAAAACTACCCGCAGCTTCGGGCGGTCGAGAGCTTCCTCCAACTGCAGGAAACGTTGACGGCTACCGAAGACAAGATCGAGTACGCCCGTCGCTACTACAACACCAGTGCTCGGGACTACAACATCGGGCTGCAGACGTTTCCGCGCAACCTGATCGCGGGGCCTTTCGGCTTCAAAGCGGTGGCGTTCTTCGGTGCCGACGAGGAAGACCGCGCCGTTCCTCAGGTAAACTTCTCCGGGCCTGGTCCGGGTGCGGCCAGCCCCACTCCTTCGGGACCCCCGCTGGCTGGCGGCTCGGCGGGACTGCCCCCTGCTGCCGGCACTGAAGGACCGCCTTCAGCCAGTTGACAGCGGCGGCGGTGCGTCCGGTCAGACCGACTGGCCCGAGACCATCTTCTCGAGTGCAGCGATCCGCTCCTCGATTGGAGGGTGGGTGTCGTAGAGGCGGTGATACCAGGCATCGTGGTGCTGTAAGGGATCGTCAATGCACATCGCTGCCGTGGCGTGATTCATCTTCTTGAACGGCTTGTCGTTCTGCTGCAACTTCTTGAGGGCGCTCAACAACCCTGCCGGGTTGCGGGTGAGTTCGACGCCGCTTACGTCGGCCAGGGACTCCCGTCGGCGGGAGAGCGCCAGGCGAATGAGTGGGCCGAAGATGAAGCCGACGACGGCGAGGAGTGCTCCGGCAGCGAAGATCACGATTATGAGCTGGTTACCCCGACCGGCACCCCGCCCGCCACCGGCGAAAAAGGCACTCCGCCAGAGGATGCTGGCCAGAAGGGCAGCCATGCCGATCATGGTACCCACGACCAGCAGAAGGCGGATGTCGTGGTTCTTAATATGGCTCATCTCGTGGCCGGTTACGCCCTCCAGTTCCTCCCGGTTCATGATGGAGAGCAGCCCTGTGGTGAAGGTGATGGCCGCCTTGTCAGGGCTGACACCGGTGGCGAAGGCATTGGGTGAGGTGTCGTTGATTACGTAGACGGCGGGTGTGGGGATCCCCTCACCAATGGCCAGTGCCTCGACCAGATTGTGCAGCTGCGCATACTGGGTCGGATCGGCGGGAACGGCACCCGAGACCCGCAGCACCAGAGCCGCCCCGGAGTTCAAGGAGTACAAGATTCCACAGATGGCCAGGAGACCGGCGATGACCATTCCGATGATCACCGGGGTCCACCCATAGTTGGTGGGTGGGGCCGGAGCGAAGCCGTTGTTGGCCGAGTGCCGGTAGAAAGCCTTGAAGAGAAGCCCGCAAACGGCTCCGATGGCCAGCCAGACCACGAAGAACAAGCCGATGAAGATCACGCTTCGCCGTTTGTTGCTGGCGATCTCGCTATACACGTGCCGAAGCCTACGGCATTGGAGGTACCACCTACCCCGCAGCAGCGGGGCTGGCCTCCACCACTTCAGCCGTCGCCGCAGTTGTCAGTGACCGGCACCTACGACGCGGGGCGTCTCACTGACGCTCAGATGATCTCCAGCCGGCGAAACACGGGGACCTTGACGAAGTCCAACACAAATCCGAACAGCGCGGCCGCAGCGAACACCGTGGCAATGAGGGCGACGGACACCGCCTTCATCTCGATCCCTCTGAGGGCAAGCACGGAGATGATGAGGATGTCACCCACTGATGCAATGACCATCCACCTGCTCGGCAGAGACATCCAGAGGTGGCGGCGCTCACGGACGGAGTAGAGGATCGCCTCGCCCCCGAAGATCAGCGTGACAGCGGTGAGCGTCTGCAGCTGACCAATGCCCATGCCGAGGGAGTACTTCCCGACCAACAGGGATCCGGTACAGAACGCCAGGAAGCACACACCCATGACCACCCCGGCCTTGGTGAGTCTCCCGATCTGCCACTCGCTGGGTGCGACCGACGGCCGGACGTTGTCGGTGGTCACGGACATTCCGAGGAAGTCACCCGTGATCATGATGATCACCATGAGCATCGGGGTCAGGATGGCGTGACCGGTGATGACGAGTCCAAGGGTGATGAAGAGCACATTGGTGATCTTCTTGGTGAACGAGTTCAGGGTGTAGGTGAGTATGCGCTGGTAGGTGAGCCTCCCCTCTCGCACGGCGGTGACGATGCCGCCGAGCCCGGCGGTGGTGAGAACGATGCCGGCGGCCGATTTCGCCACATCGGTTGCCGTGGCGACCGCGATGCCCATCTGGGCCTGTCGAAGGGCGGGAGCGTCGTTGGCCCCGTCGCCGCACATCCCGACAGTGTGACCCGACTTCTGGAAGCTCTTGACCAGTTTGTACTTACCCTCGGGGAAGATGCCGGCATAGACGGCGAACTGGTCGGGACTCACGTCGTCGGGGGGCGGCCCGGCCGGGCAGATCGCCCCGTCGAGCCCCACCGCGTGTGCGACGATGCCGGCGGTGGCCTGCGCATCGCCAGTTGCCATCACCGTTCGCACGCCCATGCCCTCGAGTTCGGTGATCAGAGCAGCGGAATCGGACCGTGGTGGATCGCTCAGAGCAATCAGCCCCAACAGCGACAGGTGTTCTGCACTGGGACCCTCCGCTACAGCAAGGACGCGAAAGCCCTGTGCTTCGAGCTCAGCGGCGGCGGCGGACCCCGGCGCAGATGGGTCGCACGATGCGACGACCGCGTCGAACGCGCCCTTCACCACCCGCACCCCGGTGGTACCACCGACGGTGACCGTGGCTTCCGCCAGCTTCTTCGTCGGGTCGAACGGGATGAACTGCTCCAGCGTGGGTGGACTCTTCATCCGGTGTGCCGAACCGAACTCGCGGATAGCGGCGTCCACAGGATCCTGACCACCCTCATCACTGGCCAGCGTGGCATAGGTCATCACGTGAGCCACATCGAAGTCGGCCATCGGGTGCACGCTGTCGACGGAGAGCTTGTTCTGGGTGAGCGTGCCCGTCTTGTCCACACACAGGACATCGACAGAGGCCGCCTCGTCAACCGCTGAAAGTCGGGTTGGCAGGACACCCAGCTTGCCGAGCGCGCTGGCCCCGAGCGCTGCCGCGAGCGTGAACGTCGCGGGCAACGCCACCGGTATGGCGGCGAGGATCGCAGTCAGGACGAGCGGGATGATCGCACCCCAGCCCAGCCCACGCGGGATCGCGTAGGACACCAGCACCACGATGACCGCCCCGTTGAAGAGCGCGATGTTGCGCACGACCCGCAGAACGACCTTCTGCTGGGAACTCTCGACATGCGCCGTGCGCACGAGCTCCGCCGAGTTGCCGAACTTGGTACGCGGTCCGGTTTGGGTGACCTGCACGGTCGCTTCCCCGCGCTGCACCAAGGCACCAGCGAAGGTCTGAGCGCCGGCGCCCAGTTCCACCGGCTCGGACTCCCCGGTCAGCGATGACTGGTCCAAGAGCACCGATCCATCGATGATGTTCACGTCGGCAGGCACCACCGCTCCGAGCGACAGTTTGACGAGGTCACCCGGCACCACATCTGAGGATGGGATGATCCCCCATGACCCATCACGTTGCACCGATGCGTTCAGCGCCAGGCGTGACTTGAGCGCGGCCAACGTCGAATGCGCCTTTCCCTCCTGGTAGAGGCCGATACCCGCGTTGAACACCAAAAGACCGGCAATCACCGCCGCTTCCGCGAAGTCGCCGAGCACCATCTCCAGAACCATCGCTGCCTCAAGCATCCACGGAACCGGCGCCCAGAACTTCTTCGCCGCCTCCACCAGCGGGTGCACCGTGATGTCGGGAAGGGCATTCGGTCCGACCTGGGCCAGTCGCTGACTGGCTTCAGCTGTGGTCAGGCCCTTGGGCGGAGCCGGAGGCGGAATTGTCGACGTGATTCCAGCCACTCTAGAGAACAGGTTCGGGATGCAGGGCCGGCGCGCCCGGATACCGAATCGCTATCCCCACCTCGAGGGTTTACAAAGGTGGGACCTTCGCCAGTGAGGGTTCGCAACTCGGAAGGCGCAGTCCTCGTGTTTGCCCCCTGCATTTCGGTGCCTCCGCCGCTCGGCCGATGCACCCGCTTCGGTGACTGACCGGTTCTAAGCGAACCAGCCGAGCCATCGTCGTCAGTGCTCCCACCCCGTCAATCCAGAGGCCCCAGTCCATTTCTCCCAGTGGCACCGCTCATTATGAGGGGGTCCTGGTCCCTGTCTGAAGGTTCTGGAGGCGTCTTAGGTCTCCTGACCAGGTCTTATCAAATTGGCCGCCGCGTCGTCCCTGGTCGTAGCGCGCAGTTCTATGGGATGAATATGGGGTGGGGTGGTTTGGCGAAAGGCCTCGGTCTGTTGTTCTGTCCCCCGCTTCGAGGTCCATCCGATCCCACCGAGCATGCCGAGGTGGGTGTGTTGTGAGTGGTCGTCATACTTGAGTCCGTAACCCATCAGGCGGTCGAGACCGATGTGGGCAAGCCAGACAAGCCCCAACCCCAGCAGCAGCGGTCGGTGCTGCCACCAGCCCAGACCAATCACCAGGGCGGGCACGGGTGTCGCATGGGCCAGGTTGTAGAGGAGGGCCCCGATTCGTGTTCCGCCCACGTAGCCCGTTATCGCCAGATCGGGAAGCAGGACAACGACCGGCACCAGCCACCAGTGCTGCCCCGTGGTCGAGTAGGCGATCAGCGACCCGGTCAGGAGAGCCGCGGCCTCAAGCCGCAGCCACAGGCGTGGCGTTCCCGAAACGGTCCCGTTCGAGGTGGATTCGATGAGGCGACTGACGGACTGAGTGGTCAACGGATCTTTTCCTGATTGCCAGTGCTCAAGTTCAATGCCGTGAGGAAGCTCAGGACGGCCGCCGTGGTGAGCTCGGGCTGCTGGGACTGTGGATAGTGCCCGGCTTCGGGAACCATCACCACCGATGCATCCAGTGCTTCAGCGATCCATGTCGCCTCCTCGGAGGGATCGGGAAAGTCCGGGTCCCGCTCCCCCATAATGACCACGCTCGGGCATGACACATCGGCCAGTCGGGTCTCTGCTCGATCATGATTCGTCCGTGTCGTCAGTGCGAACGCCTTGACGTACCCGGGACGACGGAGACTTGCCACCACCGTGTCCCTGTACTCGTCGAAGTCATCGGGACGATGACCGGCATAGAGCTTCGGCATGTAGGACTTCCACGAGGTGGCGGACCACGGCCGGGCCATCGCCACCCGCAGAAGGATTCGCTGGACTGCGCTCATCTTGCCGTTGCGAACGAAGGGACCGACGAGCACAAGGCCGTCGACCAGGTCCGGTCGATCCGCGGCCACGAGTGCTGCAGCTCCGGCTGCCATGGAGTTCCCGACAATGACCGCCGCACCGCCGAGCTCTTCGATCAGTGCCGCTAGGTCACCCGCTGTCTCCACGTCTCCGTAGGAGACGAAGGTTGGGTCGCTGTCGCCGTGCCCCCGAAGATCGGTGCACGCCACCCGGTAGCCACTCGATCGAAGGCTCGGGGCCAGGAACCGATAGGCGCTCCGGAGATCGCCCATGCCGGGTACGAGGAGCACGAGCGGACCAATGCCCGCAACGTCGTAACCGATCTTTCCTTCGGGGCGGTCTAGGAACTTGGTTTTGGTGTTGGAGATCATGGCTTGTCCTTTCATGGTGTTCGATGGATACTCCGAGTCGGCAGATCAGTGATGGGTCGTGCCTCCTAGCGTCCAGTCGCTAGCTGCGGTGCCGAGGCGGTCACCTTTGACGTTCCCTCGACGCTGAACGCGAACTCCGGCCCGAACGCAGCTGCTGGGCTGAATGCTCCACCCAACGTGCGATCCAAGGTCTCTTCGACGGAGCGGACCGCGATCATGGCCGTGTAGCGATAGGACTCCCCTGCCTCCAACCATGCCTCGGAGGACGTACCGTCCGCTCCGATAGCTCGAGCCCACCCAAAGGATCGATAGGTCTGAGCGCCAGGAGACTCCCCCGCGTCAGGCAGTTCGACGAGAGCGGAGTAGGAGACGATATTTGCCGCGCCGGTGGCCTGAAAGGCCGCCTCGAGGTCACCGGTCGGCACTGGCATGATGGGAAAGTCGCCGTCGGGGAACGAGAGCGTACTGATTCCCAGCCCGAGCTCTTGGGTCTGTAGTTGGCCGGCCTGTCGAATCCAACCTCCAAAGGGGATGTTCTCCGCCCTCGTTGCCGCGACCCCCGGTCCCGGCTCAGCACTGGCAGCCCGGGCCATCACATCTAGGGTCTCTGCTCCCCCGACTGCATCACTCACCGAGCGGGCGAGGCAGTTGGTGGCCACGACTCCGAATCCGACGCCCGGCATCACGGTGATCGCCGCCTGTTCGGCTTGCGGATTGAGGTCGTAGAGCATCCGGAACACCTGGAGTTCGTTGGTGATGTCCAGGTAATGGGTACCCGAGTTGAGACAGGCTTCGGCCAACGGGGCTGCCGTGTGCAGAAAGGGGCCAGCGGCATTGAGCACCAGGTCGACGTCGGACAAGCCTTCGCTCAACGTGACCGGTTCATCGAGGGCAAGGACCCGGTAAGGCACGTCGAGGCGATGGGCCAACGTCTCGAGAGCTGGCTCGCTGCGTCCGGCCAACAGCGGTCGGTGGCCGACTTCGCAGGCATGCTGAGCGATAAGGCTCCCGGTGTAGCCGGCCGCGCCGTAAAGCATCCAGGTTGGATTGTTGTTCATGGTTGAGTGCCCTTTGGATAGACGGTGACATTGCGTAAGCCGATTACTTGGCGGCATATTCGCCGGCTCTGACTTGCAACATGAGCCTGCGGAACCGGTCCGGTTCCTCGAGTTGGGGAGTGTGTGCGGAGTGCTGGAACCAAATCAGCTGCTTGCTGGGAGCGCTCAACTGGTCGAAGTAGTGCTGGGCCGCCTCGCCCGGGGCCACCTGATCGAGGCATCCCTGGGCCATTACGACCGGGACGCCGATCGCGGTAAGTGACTGCACCAGATCCATGACGGCCAGTTCAGACAGCAGGGCTTCCTGGGTTGCCGATACCCCTCGCAGGGTCCGTACGACATCTCCGAGCGAGTAGTCCGGTGAGCGCAGGAGACTGGCCACCAATCCACGGGCGATCGAACCATAGGTCTCATCGGTGGTCACCCCTCCGAAGGTCGAAGCCCATCGGACCCGCGTCGAGAACTGCTTTGCCGTCAGGTGGGGAGGTGGTCCTACGGCCTCGAGTTGGCGCGCCGCCCGCGTGTTGCCTCGTGCCAGCGCTGTCTGAACGGCGAACTCGTAAGCCCCGTTGGCTGCGGCCTCGCCGTCGACGTCCATCCCGACCGCAACCAGGGCTCTGACCAGGTCAGGTCGTTGTGCGGCGGCGGTAGCTCCGACGGTCGCTCCGAAGGAGAACCCGACCACGTAACACTCCCCACCTGACCGATCTCGAAGTACCTCGAGGAGGGAGACTGCGTCCTGGGCCATCCGGTCCAGGCTGATCTCTGATTGGCCCCGGCTGTCTCGCAACGAGCGGCCGCAGCCCCGTTGGTCCCAGTAGACCACGGTGAACTCCTGCTCGAGTCCGAGCGTCCGCCCGAAGTGGAGCGCCTCGTTGAGCATGGGCAGGCCCGGGCCCTGCTGGATCATGAGGAGGACAGGGTTGGATTCGTCCTGCCCACGAGTGCGAATCCACTGCGTGGTGCCACCGAGCTCAATGGGCTCGAGCGCGTCGATCATCATGGCGCTCTTCTTTCTGAGTCGGAGCCATGGAGCTCGGAACGAGTACCTCCGCTGTCACACTCGGACGGGCCGGCGGCACGGCGTTGGAACCAGGCAACGGTGCCGGCGATGGCCTCCGGCAGTGGAGTGCCGGAGGCACCGAACACTGCGGTGTACTTGGAGGTGTCGAGCACGAAGGGCTGGTCGAACTGGTAGGTCATCTCCACCATGGACCGCAGTACTGGGTTGAAGAGACCCAAGCCACGTAGGACCAGCTTGGACACCGATCGGCTGTCGACCGGGTGCCCGATCTCGGCTCCGATGAGTTCGAGGATGTGCCCAGTCGTCACCGTTTCGGGTCCCGGAAGGTGCCATACCTGGTCCACCGACCTCTCGTCGGTGCCCAGGGTGGCCAGGCCCCGGGCGATGTCGGGGACATAGCTGTAGGTGTGGAGGAGCTCCGGATTGCCGATGAAGTCGGCCCTGCGCCCGGACACGGCGTTGCCGAAGACCCGCTCGCCGAGGGTGGAGCCATCAGTGACCCCGGCTCCGAAGAAGTCCGATGCTCGGCCGATGGCGATATGGACCAGACCGGCGTCCCTGGCCTCAAGCAGCTCCCGAGTCATGACTGCCCGGGTGCGACCCTTCACGGTCGATGCCACGAGCGGGAGGTCCTCGGTCATGGGTACGCCGCCGGTCGGGCCGTAGCCGTAGAGGTTCTCCAGGCTGACCAGCAGTGCTCCGTTCCGCTCGGCTGCGGCCAGGACGCCGCGCTGGAGCGGAGGAAACAGCTCGGTCCATTTGGGGTATGGGGCGTTCAGGCACTGGTAGATAACCGTGGCGCCGCTGGCTGCCTCGGTCGCCGCCGCAGCATCGCTGGCGTCCGCTCCTCGCCAAGCGATCGTTGCGGGTAGCTCTGAGGGTTCGCTCCGCGACACCACCCGGACCGGAAGGCCCAGTCCCGAGAGATGGGCGGCCAGGGCTCGTCCGACATTGCCGGCCCCGAACACCACGTGCAGCGGACCATCAGCCATGATCGGCTCCTGATGCGGCCGGTGCGCCGGTCGAATTGGAGATGGTCGCTTGGGGATCGTCGCCCGTGCGACTGTCCCAATGCTGGTGGTAGGGACGGAGGCCGAACACCTTGGCGGCCGCCCACAGGGGCGGAAAGACCAGGTTCTGGACCCAGATGGGAGGGGAGGTCACCCTGCTCTCGTGCCGGAAATGCCAGAAGGTGGCACCGAGCTGCAGGGGATTCTTGGGTGCCCCCCGGGGGGTCGTCCTCCCATCGGCCACCAGGCCGGCCAGGGCCTCGTGGAACTCCTTGGTGTGCAGGGCAGGGCGGAGCTCGACTACGCCGGTGATCTCGACGGTGCCGCGATTCCCCTCGGAGTGCGGAACGCCAGCGGGCACGACGATGGTGTCCCCCGTGGTGGCGGTGATCGGCTTCCCGTTGAGAGTGAAGGCGGCCTCGCCCGAGACGATGGTGAACCGCTCCTCCTGGTGAGGGTGGACGTGCTCGGAGATCACCCCACCGGGCATGCTGCGCCACGTGAAGCGGACCAACTCACCATTGCTGTCCTCGGCCACGGTGGTGTACTCGATCCACTCACCGGTGGCTGGGTTGAAGAAGGGCTGGAAGGCGGTCATCACCGCACCTCCTCGAGATCCGCACTGAGGACCGAAACCGGAACCTGCGGCCGGCTGGGTGCCAGCGGAGTGGGAACCGGGAGCAGCACCGGACGCCGGGAGCCCGGATTCCACCAGGCGGCGGATCCGAGCAGTTTCATCACGGCGGGGACCAGGACCGCCCTGACCAGGGTGGCGTCGAGGATGACGGCGAACGCCACTCCGAACCCGATCTCCTTCACGAACACCAGCCGGGACAACACCAGGGCTCCCATGGCCAGGGCGAGGCAGCAGGCCGCGGCGGTCACGATCCCCCCGGTGTGGGCCATGCCGAGGGCCACCGCCTCGTCGGGCGAGGCGCCGGCATCGTGCTCCTCTTTGATCCTGCCGAACAGGAACACCCCGTAGTCGGTGGACAGGCCGAATACAACGGCCAAGATGATGATGAGCGAGGTCGACTGGAGAGCGCCGGGAGCGTGGAAGCCCAGGAGGTGGCTCAGGTGCCCCCTCTGGAATCCCCACACCAGCACCCCGTAGGTGGCCAGGACGGTGAAGAAATTCATGACCACGGCCATGAGCGGGAGCGTGACCGACCGGGTCATGGCGAACAGCATCATCAGTGCGATCAGGATGATCAGCCCGAGGACCACCGGCAGGTGGGACTTCAGGCTGTGCTGGAGGCTGAGAAATGAGGCGGTCTGCCCGATGACTGTCACCTGCCCGGGACCGGGAAGCGTCTGGATGGCCTCGACGGCCCGCTGGGCAGTGGGCGACAGGGGTGCGGCGGTAAGGACCACGCTCGACTCCCAGAGCGACCCCCCCAGGTGCTGGAAGGCCGGCACCGCCTTGACGCCCGCCACATGAGCCACCGAGGCGGAGTAGGTGGCCAACTCCGCCGGCGTTACCTGGCTCGAGTCGACCAGGACACCGGCGGGCGCCTCGGAGAAAGTCGGGAACCGGGTCTGGACCAGGGCGTAGGCCGCGCCTGCCGAGCTACTGGACGGCAGGGCGCTGGCATCGGCACCGGTGAAGGCGACGTGGAGGAACGGTGAGGCCAGCGCCACGATCACCAACACGGCGGCACCACCCCAGATGATCGGCCGACGCATGACCCGTGTGGCCATGGCGTACCAACGGCGACCAGTGGCGACCTCAGAAGCAAGGTCGTTCGCCGACGCTTCCGGCTGCACAGCGATCCGTTCACCGAACACGATGAGGATCGCCGGCAGGACCCGGAGGGCGAAGGCACCGGAGGCCAGCACAACGATGGCGCCGGCAACACCCATGGAGTAGACGAAGCGCTCGGGGAAGACAGCCAGGGTGGCAAGGGCTGCGGCGATGGTCAGTGAGCTGAACAGGACGGTGTGACCTGCAGTGCGGCGGACCGTGGTCAAAGCGGCTTCAATCGAAGCGCCCCGGGCGAACTCCTCCCGGAAGCGCGAGATGATGAGGAGGCTGAAGTCGACCGACAAGCCGATCCCGAGCGCAATGACCAGGTTGAGGGCGAAGATGGACAGCGGGACCAGCACCAGGGCGAGGCCCATGACACCGAGGGTGACGGCAATGGCGAACACCGCTCCAACCAGCGGTACCGCCGCCGCCCGGAGTCCCCGGAACACGAAGAACAGCAGCAACAGCAGGAACGGCAGGGCGTAGAGTTCTGCTCGTCCGAGGTCCTGCGACGAGACGGATGCGATCTGGACGCCGGCCACGGTCGGGCCACCGAGCCAGGTGTTGGCCTTCAGCGCCGGCTGGGCGGCAATGGACTTCTCGAGGGCGGTGACCGCCCTCTGCTCGTTGACGGCACCGACGGTGGCCACCACCGTAGTGAGGGTCCCGTTGCTCGAGATCATGCTCCGGTCGCCTGTGTTGGAGTAGTCGAGGACGCTCTTGACCTCCGGGCGGGCCCGGAGGATCGAGACCACCGATGCCACTCGGGCCGGGAGAACCGAGGATGTAGTGATCGGCGTGGCGGTCCGCACGACGACGACATAGCCCTCTTCGGGATTCGCCCCGGTCACCCGTTGTATCTGGTGCTGGGCCAGCACGACCGCTGAGCCAGGAGCGTCATAGTCGCTCAGTGAGGACGTGAGGTGGGCCGAGGCGATGCCCCCACCCACCAGGCCGATGAAGGCGATGGCACCGGCCAGCCACAGGACAAGCTTGGCGTGTCGCCGCTTGTCACCTGAGGGCAAGCGAGGAGTTGGGGAACGATGACTCATGACAGGGGTCCTTTCCGAGATGACAACGGCATCAGGCAAGTTCTTCGAGCACCTTGAGGAGCTCGAGCACGCCGGAGAAGGCCGTCCAGTTGCCATCGAGATCGGCACTATCGGGGCCGATCCGGCCCTCGATTCGGCCGTCTGAGGTCCGGTTGGCTTCAAGAAGCAGGCGTACAGTCCGCCTCGGAGTTGATGAGGTGTCCATGGGTACCAGTCAACGGGAAGTGCGGAGGTTTGTCCCCAGGGATCGACCCTAGGTTTGACCCTGGTTCTCTCTGGGGTAGGCGCGAACACCCAGGTGGGAGGCCCATAGCCCGGGGGTTGAGGAGGAGCGGGCTGCTCAGCGGAGGAGGTCGGTCAACTCGCGCCGAGAGGCGATGTCGAGTTTGATGAAGCAGTTGCGGAGGTGGTACTCGACGGTTTTCACCGAGACATAGAGCTCGCCAGCGACTTCGCGGTTGGTGAGGCCGGTGGCGACCAGTCGGGCCACGGACATTTCGGCCCGGCTCAGGCCGAGTGTGGCCGCCGGGCTCTGCACCTCAGCGGAGACCTGCATGAGCTCCAGTTCCTCGGCACATCGCCGCACGAAGGGGTCAGCTCCCAGGTCGGAGAAGAGCCGGTGGGCCGTTTCGAGCTGGATCACGGCCTGTGGATGCTTGCCCATCGAGCGGAGGCGACGGCCGTCGTCAAGGTGCAGGAGGCTTTGTTCGAACGGAATAGGCGTCACTTCGGCGATTGCATGTCCCCGCGCGAAAGCAGCATCGGCACGCATCGGATCGCCGGTTGCGACGGCCAGGTTGCCCTGGCAACGGGCAAGGGCCAGCACCGCCGATGGGGGGTTCGGCTCGGGCATGGCCTGCTCGAACTGGCGGAGCGCAGCCTCGGCCTCACCGAGCCGGCCCAAGCCGATAAGTGCGTCGACCTCGCTCGACCGCCAGTTGAAGACGCCGGGAAGGCCGCCGACGCCGAGGCGACTGGTGGCATGCACCGGTTCGGTGGCCGCCAGGATGCCGACGAGGTCCCCACGGGCCGAAGCGAGAGCGACACCGGCCACCGCACAGGTCGCCACGGCGAGCACCACAGGGAACCGAGCCGTTGCCTCGCGAACAGCAGCGACCCGCTCTGCTGCAGCAGACCACTGACCGCGACCGGCAAGAACCTGGGCCGATCGTGCGTGCGCCCGAGCCAGATCCAGGGGACGGTCGGCATCCTGGGCCAGCGAGGTGGCGAGCCGGGCGTACGTCAAGGCCGTATCCCAGTCGCCTCGGCGGAAGTGAGCCTCACTCAGATGAGACAGACACGGAACGGGATAGGTCGCAGGGACTCCGGAACGCAGCCGAGCGGCGGCGGCGCCGAGATCGGCAATGGCGCCGGACAGGTCATCGACATAGACCTTCAACATCCCGCGCATGATCAGCGCGTCGATCTCGGTCCGGGGCGCATCGTTGGCGGAGGGCGGGAGGAAGTTGAGAACGGTTAAGCCCTCGGCCACCTGTCCCGCCTTTCCCAGTGAGTAGGCGTGCGCCGTCTTGGCCATGGCCCAGAGGGCTGAGTCGGGAGCGGTGCCGGCCACCGCTCGCTCCGCCCAGATCAGCCCTTCCTCCGGTCGTCCAGAGATGACCATCCAATTGGCCAGAGAGGTGGCGGCACGTGCGCCGATGCTCGGTTCGCTGTCAGGATTGTGCGCCGACCAGGCAGCGACCAGGCGTTCCTCCGTGTTTGGTGATCCCGTGTACACCCCGAGAAGGCCGAGAAGGGCATCACGACGGGCGCTGGTGACCTGGCAACTGGTCAGGACTCGAGCGGCGCCATCGGTGTCAGCCGCGCCCAGGTGAGCGACTGCGGCATCGAGGAGCCGGCGCTCCCGGTCCTCGCCCGCTGACGACAGAGCGGCGGCGTACTCCAGAGCCCATGCCGCAGCAACCGTGTCGCCGTCAGCGTTGCTGATCGCTGCCGTCGACTCGAGCTCGTTGGCGAGGACGTCGTCGACACCCAGGGTTGCAGCCACCCGATGGGCCAGTCCCGCACGGCCTTCGACGACATCGGCCGCCAATGCATGCAGGCGCCGACGGTTGGTCGGACTGAGATCGGCATAGATCGCCGCCCGGTACAGCGGGTGGGCAAAGGTGAGCTCCGAGGGTGGACTCTCGACCAACAGCCCGGCAGAAACCGCCTCGTCGGACCCACGCACGTTGTCGGACAGACCAGCCACAGCAGCCGTGGTGGCAATGGGGGCGTGTTGGCCCAGAACCGAGGCGGCGGCCAGGAAGGTCTGGGCTTCGCCCGACAGGGCACCAACACGCATCAGGATGACCGCAGAGAGATCTCGCGGGGCTGGCAATCCGCCACCATCGGTAGCATTGAGGGCAGCAACGCCGATCTCTTCGAGCAGTGCTCGAGAGTAGAGGGGGTTTCCCCCCGTGTGGGCAAGCAATCGGGCCGCCCCTCGGCTGGAGAGAACACCGAGCCCGAGCACACTGGCCATTTCGATGAGATCGTCTGCGGTGAGCCCCTCGAGCCGAATCCGGGTGACTCGCGAATCGCCGGCCACGAACCGCGACCAGCCCGGATCGATGAGTCCCTCCGAACGGGTGGCGACGACGGTCAGGACGGTATCGGCCCGTAATCGGCGAAGTGCGAATAGGAGCGCCCGAGAGGACGGCCGGTCAATCCATTGCAGATCATCGATGACCAGGACGACGACTTGGCCATCGGCCTGGAGAACGTCGAGCAGGTCTACCAGCCGTTGGCCGACGATCATCGGATCGGCACCGGGTTCGGTCAGGGTGTCGGGCTGAAGCTGATCGATGATCCCGAAGGAGAGCAGGGTCTCGGCCTCATCGGCGCACACCTCGAGAACCACACCACCGGTGACGGAGACCAGGAATCGTGACAGAAGGGTCGACTTCCCGGCCCCGGCGTCCGCCTCGATATAGACGACCTGTGGGCGGCCGGCCCTGGCAGCAGCAAGGGTCTCCTCGAGGACGCGTAGCTCACGGTGGCGGCCGACGAAGCCGACCGGACCCGACACCGACCTAGCCAGAGGGGACTGGTAGGGACGTTGTACCGTCCAGATGGCACGGGTGCCTGGCGACGGACTCACCCCCGGCAGCCCAAATCGACCCAAGCCGAGACGCCCAACCCGGCACTTCGTCGCGTCTAGTGAAAGCGCGACGATCCATTGGTAGTCAGGGGCGCAGTACTCGCAGTGCGAGCCTGGTTCCCCATCCTCCTTTCGATCTGTACGTGCGGTTTTCCCGCATACAGCTCACCGACTGTCTTCTGGACATGGTTACGCTGC
>Ga0182030_10009681_pt1 | contig 19708 bp, 16 predicted proteins | sample 812S3MmetaG_FD_121299 | JGI IMG/M metagenome (GOLD analysis project Ga0182030, IMG submission 121299) | Permafrost microbial communities from Stordalen Mire, Sweden - 812S3M metaG (Illumina Assembly) | ecosystem: Environmental > Terrestrial > Soil > Wetlands > Permafrost | place: Sweden... | reverse complement strand
TGTCTTCTAGGCCCGGCAAACGTGAAGTTGTCAGGATATCCGAGTGTCACTCAAACCAAAGGACCGTTTACCATATACGTGGCCCGACTAATACCTCCTTGGATCAATGTTCACATCACCATTCGAGACGAGGCGCATCAAGTTCGAGTTGGTACTTGGAGGCTGTCTCTCGGCTCTCTTCGAAGGTCTCTTAAGGCGGCGGGTTTCGAAGTAGTCATTCGACACACTTGGTTTTGGCAAGGACCGATGCCAGAGGATTTCGGGTCTCGCAGTTGAACCAGAATGATTCGGGTGCGCTCCCTGTATGACAGCACCCGCAATCTGCGTCGTACTCAAATGGACAACGAATCCAACGGATAATCGAGAGCGGAGATTGTGCATGTCGAAGGCACGAGATGAACCCGCACGCCGTCCTGATTTGACTCGGTCAGGTGTCCGAATTGTCGACTCCATTCTCAATGAAGAAGGGCGCATTAGGAGTCGACTCAACTATCTCCTGGCCACAAAGAAATCCGAATACGCCACTGTGGAGTGATCACACGCGCTCATGTAGCAGTGTGTCGTTGATGCAAGGCCAGGTATACGGACCCCGAACTTCGAGCGCTACTTTCCTCGTACGACCAGCACGTAGGAGATCGCCGACTGGTGGTACGCGCCGTAGCCGGTGTAGCTCGCCGAAATCGCCACGCGCCCGAGTTGTGGGTGAGGCACGTTGATCAGGCATTCGCCGAAGGGACTTGGTACGCAATAGAACGTCTGGACGCCGAAGTGGACCGTAACTGGACTCTGCGGATAGATACCTTCGCCATTGGCGAGGATGCCGGTCACTTGGATGGCGAGCGGTAGCGATGACGAAGCCGTCGGTGTGAGGGCCACCGCCTGCAGACTCCACGTCGGAACCGTCACTACCCTTTGGGGATCAGTAGGTGCTGAATAGCCGAAGCGATTGTGCACTTGGGTCGTGACCGTATAGACCTGTCGGTTAGCGAGTCCCTTGATGATGCAGTTGGGCTGGTAAAACACCGGCGCGTGGCAGGTCCAGGACCGCGTGCCATTGCTAATGGTCACCATGTAGCCGTCAACCGGCGCGCCACCTTCGTTGAGCGGGGGGTGCTGGTACGTCCATACTTGACCATTCTCGATGTTGCCCGAGACATCCCGAGGTGGTGAAGGCACGGTGGCGCCGCAATAGCCCCCGACGTGCAGCGATGCGATGGTACCCGAAGTGTCAGCGGCGACGAACTCGTTGGCACCGAAGGCCCCCGCCGCCCAATTCGCGCCGTGGTCAGTAGGCATCGGAGACGATACCCATGACGCTCCCGAGTGCGAGATCAGTACATTGTTCGCGCTGCCCGACGCCTGACCGGTCGCCACGAATGTGTTGCAGCCGAAGGTTGATGCGTTCATTTGCTGGGTTGTGGGAGCCGCATGGGCGGCCCAGACGTAGCCCAACTCCGACGTCGCCACTACACCCTTGGGATTGAAGGCGCTGAAGACGCCATTGCCGTAGGTCACGGCGAACCAGGGTGTGCCTGGCGTGGTTATCGGGTAAAAACTCCAATGAAATCCGTCGAGCGAGATCAACGCGTCGCCGTCGGCGCTGTCAACAGCGATGAAACGTCCGTTGCCGTAGGCGACCGAATTAAGAAGGAACTGGGATCGTGACCACGTCGTGGTCCAATGAATCCCGTCGGTGGAGGTGATGAGCTGGCCGAACGCGCTCACCGCTAAGAAGCGTCCCGCGCCGAAGGTGATGCCGGTCCACTCGCCCGAGGGTCCCGCCACTGCGGACCAGTTCACCCCGTTGGTCGAGGTCATTTCGTTCATGCCCGTGATGGCCGACGACAGGGCAACGAAGCGCCCCGCGCCATAGGCGATTGATTGCCATGATCCCGCGGGTGCGTGGTGTGTTCCCCACGTCACGCCGTTGGTCGAGGTGGCGACGACATCACCGTGTCCGAGGACGACGAAGCGACCCGCGGCGAACGTGGCGGCGTACCAACTATCTGATGACGTCGATGTGGCGGCGACTTTCCACGCACTAATCGGGGCTGTCGCCGAGGCGTGCTGCAATGGTAAAGCGACGAGACTCAACACCGCTGCCACGGTGGCGACGGTCGTCCCGAAACGACTTACTGACAAGTACCGCACGTTGATCCTCCACTCGCTTCCCACCCTCGCAGCGCCTCCCCACAACTCTCTCTACGGTTTCTCAACAACTCATCAATTCCCCGTTTTCGGAGGAATCACCGGGGATAAAATTCCGTCGGCTCAGTAGCATTGGATGTCAGGGTCGGTGGCCGATGCCGGGTTTCTGCGCAGTGGTCCTAGCTCTCACGAGCGCGAAATGGCCGTCGTGACGTAACGCGGAACTCGGCGGCGAGCACCCAACTGAGGAGTCCATATGTCCACGAGAAGTCGAGTGTCAGTCATTCTGTCGACGGCCACGATGCTGGCCATTGGTCTACCCACTCTGGCCGGAGCCAGTCCCAGTGCTCATTCAGGCGTGTCCACCACCTTGGCTACGAACAGCGAGGGAGCCAATCAAGTAATTGTCTCGGGTTTCTCGGAGAAGGGCGATTACATCTTCAACGGCGTCTCGTCGGTCTACAGCGCGCATTGGGCCAAAGTCACTGCGACCACCACTGGCATCTATCTCTCGTACGTCAACCCAGCGAGCAAGTCCTTCGCGACCTTCTCCTTCGATCCGGTGGCGGGAAAGACGTTCACCGTCGGTAACTACGACAATGTCCAGCGCGCCGACTATCGCACGGCTGGCTTCCCAGGCATCGAAATCACCGGACCCGGGCGACCGACTGGCTGCACCCGCATCACGGGCAGTTTCCACATTTGGAACATCGCTTCGGACGCCACTGGCGATATCACCCGACTCGATCTGACCTACGTCGAGCACTGCGCCGCTGGTCGTCCCTCGAATTACGGCGAAGTCTTAATCAACGATGCGCCGCACATCGGTTCGTTGTACGCCTCGGCCACGCGCATCACGTTCCCTGACCAGACACCCACGTTGCCCTACGTAGTGACCAATCCGACTTCCAAGAATCTGCCCATCTCGATGTGGCAGAGCGCGACGACGGTCAGCCATTTCGCGCTCGCTCCGGTCAAGCCATCGTGTGCGGTCTCGGTGCCCGCCGCTTCATCCTGCACGTATCTGATTCGACTCCTGCCGCCGAAGCCAGGTCTCTATCAGGCCACCGTGCTGGTCAATGGCGATGGCGCGACTCTGCGTCTGGCGCTCAGCGGTCCCGCGGGCGGCGTGTGATCAGAGAGTGATCGTGAGAGGTTCCTCACGGCCGACGCAACGGTGTTCTCGCGCATCGGCCGTGATAGCTAGCGGTCAACTACCAGTGAGAATCTCCACGTAACCTCCAGCGCCGCTGGTTCCCGGCGCGGTGCTGGCCGTACATCTCCCTTCGGAACCCGCTCCGCCAGATCCCGCCGTCAGTGAGGTGCCACCACCTACGCCGGCCTTATCGCCAGTGCCACCGCTCGACGCACACTTGCCGCCGCCTGTTGAACTGGCTCCCGACGCGCCGTTGGCGCGGCTGACGAGCAGACCCTGTGTCGAGTACATCGAACTTCCGTAGCCACCTGCTCCATCAGACGTCGTCGTGGCTTGATGACCGCCCGCGCCGCCGCCCACCGATGCCAACGTGCCCTTGGTGGAGTCATAGACGCTCGTCGTGCCTCCCGCGGAGCCCGCGGTGCCGGACACGCCGGCAATTCCCGTACCACCTTGACCACCCGCGCCGACGCTGACCGTCAAGACGTCACCCGCCGTCACTGACGAGATCACGGTGACTGACGCCGCCTGTCCGCCACCGCCGCCACCGTATGCGTTCACTTCTGTACCACCACCACCTCCGCCGCCCACGGCGGTGATCTTGATCGTCGTGACAGTCGCGGGCACCACGTACGTACCCGATGCGCCGAAGAATTGGGTCATCGCAGGTGAGGCACCGATGGGACCGGTCTTGCCGGTCTTGCCGGTCTTACCCCTCTTGCCGGGCTTGCCGGTCTTACCGGTCGCTCCGGTGAATCCCCGTAGACCCTGCGCGTTCCAAGAGACGGATCGCATCGAGGCGGGGCACGCCGGGACGTAGTTGATCCTGAAATTCGTCAGCGTGTGATTGTCGATATTAAGACAGGCTCCGTAGAACGACGGTTTCGTTCCGGCCGAGGCGCTGACGACGGTGACAGTTCCGGTGAGTAAGACGACGGCGCCCGCGACGCTGAGCGCCCTGGTATGGACCTTCATGTGGTTCTCCTTGATAAGGGCAGTGTGCCCACCTCAGAAGCGTCCCATTGGAATCTTCCAACCCGCTGTGAATTAGCAGTGAATTGCCTCCCCTAGGCTCCAAGTGGCAAGGAGATTTTTGCCATATTCCCGTCGCGGTGGGTCGTGGGCAAAAATAGTTCTCCGGCACAATGATCGATCTTCGTGTCGGCGAGGCGCCAAGAACATCGTTACGAAAGGCATGGAATGTCCCAGCTGTTTAGTCCACTCACCATCCGGTCGACGACCTTCAAAAACCGGGCCTGGGTGAGTCCCATGTGCCAATACTCGGCCGACGATGGCGTCGTGGGTCCTTGGCACTTGGTGCACCTCGGCGGTTTCGCAACGGGAGGAGCCGGCCTGGTGATGGCCGAGGCGTCGGCGGTCAACGCGGTCGGGCGGATATCCGTCGCTTGTCCGGGTCTATGGAACGACGACCAGGTGCGCGCGTGGCGCACCGTGACCGATTTCGTGCATTCCCAAGCGACGGTGATCGGCATCCAATTGGCGCACGCCGGGCGTAAGGGATCGACCCTTCGCCCGTGGGACGATCACGTCATCGCCACGGCGAGCGAAGGTGGCTGGCAGGCGGTCGCACCCAGCGCGCTCGCCTTTGAGGGATATCCCGTGCCCCACGCTCTCGACGTCGACGAGATCGACGCGCTGGTGCAGGACTTCGCTGACGCCGCCGAACGAGCCCGGCGAGCGGGATTCGACCTGGTGGAGATCCACGCCGCCCACGGTTACTTGTTGCACGAGTTCCTCTCTCCTCTCTCCAACCATCGCGACGACCAGTACGGCGGTTCTTTGGAGAACCGCTCACGATTCCTATTACGCGTGGTGGCGGCGGTCAGAGACCGTATTGGCCATGACGTACCACTCTTCGTGCGCATCTCGGCGTCGGACTACGCCCCCGGTGGCTGGGATATCGATGAGTCGGTGGCGTTGTGCCAACTGTTGCGTGAGGCCAGCGTCGATCTGATCGACGTGTCGTCGGGGGGCAACGTCGCTGGGGTGACGATACCGGTTGCTCCGGGCTATCAGGTGCCCTTCGCTCGTCGCATCCGCGAGGAGGCGTCGATCCCCACGGCGGCGGTGGGCCTGATCACTGATGCGCACCAGGCCGAGGAGATACTGGAGGATGGTTCCGCCGACGCAGTGTTGCTAGCCCGTGGTTTCTTGCGCAATCCACGATGGGCCCTGGCCGCCGCCGAGTCGCTGGGTGAGTACATTGCGTGGCCGGTCCAAATCGAACGCGCCCGCACCCTGCATCGGCCCTAGTTGATCGTGGCGCCTCGGTAGACTGTCCCGCAACGACGCGGTGCCGCGAGGCATCGTTCACCCGGTAGCGAGAGAAGGTGACCCAGCCGACGGCTGGTGCCATGGATAAGAAGAACTCCTTTGTCCTGCGCCACTTGAGTGAACTGCGTCCCGACCTGTGGTGGCTGGACTCCGACCCGTTGGAGCCCGAGGCTCGATCGTCGCTGATCGGCGACGTCGGCACGGACCTGTGCGTGGTGGGTGCGGGATACACCGGCCTGTGGACTGCGCTCCTGGCCAAGGAGCGTGACCCCCAGCGTTCGGTGGTCGTGGTCGAACAGTACGAGACGGGTGCTGGAGCATCGGGTCGCAACGGTGGGTTCTGTTCTGCGTCATTGACCCACGGTTTTGGCAACGGGATGCGCCGTTTCGCTGATGAGATGCCGTTGATCGAGGCGATGGGTCGAGAGAACCTCGATGAGATCGAGGACACGATTCTTCGCTACGGGATCGAGTGCGACTTTGAACGCACCGGCGAACTACGCGTGGCGGTAGAGCCGTGGCAACTCGACGACATGCTCGAGGAGGCGCGACTGCGCAACGAGATGGGCGATCACGTCGAAGTCCTCAGTCGCGAGGAAGTGCGCGCGCGTATCCACTCCCCCGTCTACGAAGGGGCCATTTTCGATCCCGACGGGACGGCCCTCGTGGACCCGGCACGACTCGTGTGGGGACTCGAACGCGCGTGTTTGTCGCTCGGTGTCACGATTTACGAGAACTCCAAAGTGCTGAACCTGGAGGACGTGGATGGCGCAGTGCGGGTGCACACCCCCTACGGGGCCGTGACGGCGACACGAGTGGCGTTGGCGACCAACGTGTTCCCCTCCCTCGTGCGATCGGCACGCAAGTATGTCGTGCCGGTCTTTGACTACCAGCTGGTCACCGAACCCCTCACCCCGGCACAGCGCGAGAGCATCGGGTGGGCGCAGCGCGAAGGAGTCGCCGACGCGGGCAACCAGTTCCACTACTACCGTCTGACCGAGGACGGCAGCATCCTGTGGGGCGGCTACGACGCCATCTATAACTTCCGAGGCAAGGTGCAGCGCGACTACGAGTTCAATGCCGAGACCTTCGCCACGCTCGCCGGCCACTTTCTCAAGACGTTCCCTCAATTGGCCGGGATCAAATTCACCCACGGTTGGGGCGGCGCGATCGACACCTGTACGAGATTCTCACCGTTCTGGGGCACGGCCCACCAGGGCCGCGTCGCCTATGTCATGGGCTTCACCGGTCTCGGCGTCGGAGCGACGAGGTTCGGGGCCCAGACGATGCTCGACCTGCTGGACAGCGTTGATTCTCCGCGAACACGCCTGGCCATGGTGCGGCGCAAGCCCCTACCCTTCCCGCCGGAGCCGTTTCGCTGGCTCTTCATCCGTCTCACGCAGTGGTCGATCCGGCGCGCTGACGAGCGCCAGGGTCGCCGCAACGCGTGGCTGAAACTGCTCGATCGCCTGGGGCTGGGTTTCGACTCCTGAGTGACTAGTCGTCGCTGGCGGCGTGCGTGTCCATTAGTCCCGCGATCATGTTGACGACCGTCGGATCGGTGAGCGTCGTGACGTCGCCGAGTGAGCGGTTCTCCGCCACGTCACGCAAGAGGCGGCGCATGATCTTGCCACTGCGCGTCTTGGGCAGGTCGGGCGTCAAGATGATCTGGCGAGGCTTGGCGATCGGACTGATCGTGCTAGCGACGTGCGCGCGCAACTCCTCGATCAGTGCGGCCTGGTCCTTGTCCGCGTCCTCGGCCGAGAGTTTGAGCGTGACGAAGGCCACGATGGCCTGTCCGGTCATGTCGTCGGATGCTCCGACCACGGCGGCTTCGGCGACGGCGGGGTGGCCCACCAAGGCGTGCTCCACCTCCGTGGTCGAAAGACGGTGTCCGGAGATATTCATCACGTCGTCCACTCGTCCGAGCAGCCACAGGTCGCCGTCGGAATCCAACTTGGCGCCGTCGCCGGCGAAGTACTTGCCGGGGAATCGACTCCAGTAGGTCTCGAGGAATCGCGCCGGGTCGCCCCAGATCCCGCGTGTCATCGAGGGCCAGGGTTGGGTGACCACCAAGTAGCCGCCCTCACCATTGCCGACCGCATTGCCGGCGTCGTCGACGACCGACACTGAGATGCCCGGCAGGGCGCGCATGGCGGCACCCGGCTTGGTCGCCGAGATGCCCGGCAGGGGCGAACACAGAATGGCTCCGGTTTCGGTCTGCCACCACGTGTCCACGATCGGACAGCGGTTGCCCCCGATGTTCTTGCGATACCACATCCAGGCCTCGGGGTTGATGGGCTCGCCCACCGTGCCCAGCAGGCGCAAGGAGGACAAGTCGAAGACCTCGGGGATCTGGTGACCCCACTTCATGAGGGTGCGGATGGTCGTGGGTGCGGTGTAGAGGATGGTCGTCTTGAACTCCGAGATGATCTTCCACCAGCGGTCGCGTCCGCCCGAGTCGGGCAACCCCTCGTACATGACTTGGGTGACGCCGTTGATGAGCGGGCCGTAGACGATGTAGCTGTGTCCGGTGATCCAGCCAATGTCGGCGGCCGTCCAGCACACGTCGGTCTCGGGCTTGACGTCGAACACGTAGTAGTAGGTGGTGGCCGCCTGGGTGAGGTAGCCGCCCGTGGTGTGAAAGATCCCCTTGGGCTTGGCCGTCGTGCCCGAGGTGTACATGATGAACATCGGGTTCTCGGCCGCGAATGATTCGGGTTCGTGCGAATCGCTCTGGCGTTCGACCACGTCGTGCCACCAGTGGTCGCGACCTTCGACCCATTCGACGGGGCCCTTTGTGCGCTTGACCACCAGCACCGCTGAGACGTCGGGGCAGGACTTGAGAGCCTCGTCGACGGCGGGCTTCAAGGGTGAGGCGACCCCGCGGCGAAACGCGCCATCGGCAGTCACCACGAAACGACAGTCCGAGTCCAGGATGCGCGAGGCCAGTGCGTCAGCGGAGAAACCGCCGAAGACGACCGAGTGGATGGCGCCCAGACGCACCACCGCGAGCATCGTGAAGATGGCCTCGGGGATCATGGGCATGTAGACGGCGACGCGGTCACCCTTCTTCACGCCGAGTTCGATCAGCGCGTTGGCGGTGCGGGAGACCTCGGCTAAGAGATCCTGATACGTGATAGTGCGCGATTCGCCTTCGGCGTCGGCCACCCAGTGAAAGGCCACGCGGTTGCCTCGGCCCTCACGAACGTGCACGTCGACGCAACTCACCGAGGCGTTGAGGGTCCCGTCAGCAAACCACTTCGCGTTGGGCAGGTCCCACTCGAGGGACTTCGTCGGAGCGACGTCCCACGTCAGGCGGTCTGCTTGCGTGCGCCACCAGGCGACGGGGTCAGCGCCCGCCTCGTCGTAAATCGACGCCTGGGCGTTCGCCTGTGCGGTGAAGGCCGCACTCGGCGCGAATGCCCGGTCCTCTTCGAGCCAGGCCTCAATCTTTGCTTCAGTCATTTCTACCCCACTTCATGCTGTGCTCACCGCGAGCGTCGACGACACCCCACGTCTATTTCTACCAAGTTGACACGACGCCCGAGTCAGGTGACCCGGGCGTCGTGTCAACTTCGCGTTACTGGTTAACTACGCGGACCGAGCGGCAAGACGATCTTGCCGTGGGTCGTATTGATCACGCCGGCCGCCGAGGCGTACCACGCCGCTGCCGCCGTGGCGAGACCCGTCCATCCACCGATCTTCACGATGTTCGCGTGCGCCCCAAACGCGCCCCAGTTACCCCACGTCAAGAAGACGAAGGTGACGAACAACAAGACGAACACGAGGAGCAAAGCGTTGTTGAGCTTCGCCGACGCAATCATCATGTAGAACGTGAAAATCGTCCAGCCCAGCAAGAACACGCCAGTGGAACCATTGGCCCCGAGCGCTTTCTGCCAGTTGGCCAGCGCGTACAACGAAAGCCAGAAGGCACCGTAGGACGTGAAGGCCACTGCGGCGAAGGTGTTCTTGCGAATGAACTCCATGCCTCCCGCCAATAGTTGGGCGAGGCCGCCGTAGAAGAACGCCAGCGACAGTGCCGCCGCCACCCCGGCGCCGTGCCACAAGTTGGCGTTTGCGCTGCTGAGGCAGAACGTTGTCATTGCAAAGCCAGCGAGACCTAGTGGCCCCGGATCCGCGACCTTTTCATCGGCCATAATTACCCCCACTACTCATAACTCGAGCCAACGCGGTGTTGCCCTCCACTGGCTTAGTTCAGCGAGAAGTGATTTTCACCTCATTAGGGGCCAAACAACTTGTGAAATGTTGCACAAGCGAGCCGCCTGGTGGGGGGCTACGGGGCGCGCTTTGCGCCTCAGGCGTCGATCGCGCGTCGGAACGATGCGATGAACTCCTCGGTCTCCGCGGGGCTGGCGCCGTGCAGGATCGTGTCGACCAACGCCGAACCTACGATGACGCCGTCGGAGTGCTCGCTGGCGTCGCGGGCCTGCTCCGGCGTCGTGATACCGATGCCCACGAAGGTGGGCACGTCCGACGTCGCCCGCACCGCCTCCACCACGCGAGTCGCCTCCCCCGCTCCTTGTGCGCGGCCGGTGACCGCCATTCGCGCCGAGGCGTAGCAGAAGCCCTGGGTGGCCGTGGCGAGGAGCGCGAAACGGTCCTCGGTCGTGGAGGGAGCCACCAAAAAGATGGTCGCGATATCCGTCTCGTCACAGACCTCGCGCCACTCGTCTGATTCCTCGAGGGTCAGATCGGGCACGATGGCGCCGACGACGCCCCCTTGATGGAGCAGGCCAGCTGCTCGGCGCAGACCGTAGTGATGAAAGAGGTTGTAATAGGTCATCGCGATCAGTGGCGCACCGAGGTCGCTGCCGCTCAATTCGGCGCAGATCGAATCGAGGTTGGTACCAGCGGCCAACGACACCTCCGCGGCACGCTGGATGACGACACCGTCCATCATGGGGTCCGAGAACGGGATGCCGATCTCAATGGCGTCAGCTCCCCCGTGGACGGCGGCGGCGACGTGCTGGGTCCAGTCCGGTGTCACGCCAGCCATGAAGTAGGGCACGAGAGCCTTTCGGCCACGCGATCGCAGATCGCGCAGGGTGACCTCGAGACTCTTCATTCGCGGCCCCGCAGGATGTCACGGACTTGGGCCACGTCCTTGTCGCCGCGTCCCGAGAGGTTCAACAACACGGTCGTCCCGCGTGCGATGTCCTTGCCGGCTTCTTGCATGAGCCACGCCACGGCGTGGGCGGATTCCAGGGCCGGGATGATGCCTTCGAGTTCCGAGAGCGTCTGCAGGGCCACGAGCACGTCCTCATCGCCAATGCCGACGTAATCGGCGCGCCCGCTCGCCGCCAGGTAGGCGTGCTCGGGACCGATGCCCGGATAGTCCAGTCCCGCCGAGATGGAGTGGGCCTCTTCGATCTGGCCGTGTTCACTCTGGATGAGCATGGACTTCATCCCGTGCAGTACTCCCGGTGAGCCGTTGGACACCGCCGCGCCACCGGCCGCCTCCACACCCACCAAGCGGGCCGTGGTGTTGGCGAATCCCGCGAAGATGCCCGCAGCGTTCGATCCGCCACCCACGCAGGCCACGACGAGGTCGGGTACACCGATGCCACGTCGCACGAGTTGATCGGCGGCCTCGTGGCCAATGATGCTTTGGAATTCGCGCACCATCCAGGGGAAGGGGTGGGGTCCCATCACCGAACCGAGGCAGTAATGGGTGTCCTGCACGCACGTCACCCACTCGCGCATGGCCTCGTTGACCGCGTCCTTGAGGGTCTTGGATCCCGAGGTGACCGGGACCACGGTGGCGCCGAGCAGCTCCATGCGAAAGACGTTGAGCGCCTGGCGTTGGGTGTCCAGTTCTCCCATGTAGACGGTGCAGTCCAGACCAAGCCGTGCGGCCGCCGTCGCTGTGGCCACGCCGTGCTGGCCCGCCCCCGTCTCGGCGATCACGCGGCTCTTGCCCATGCGCTGGGTGAGCAACGTTTGGCCCACGACATTGTTGATCTTGTGTGATCCCGTGTGGGCCAAGTCCTCGCGCTTGGCGAAGACTTCGATCCCCAATAGTTTGGAGAAACGTCCGAGGTAGGTCACCGGCGTGGGGCGACCGCCGAACTCCGAGAGGACCGAGCGGTACTCGTCGACGAACACCTGGTCGGCCCAGGCGTCGATGAAGGCCGCCTCGAGTTCCAAACAGGCGGGCATCAGGGCTTCGGGGACGAATCGACCGCCGAAGTCGCCGAAGCGACCAGTGGACGACGGGTCGCCCATGTAGACGGGTTGCTGGCTCACTGCGCACCTTTCTGCGTAAGAGCCGCGCGGGCCCGTGCTACGAAACTAGCGACCTTCGCGGGGTCCTTGACGCCGTGGCTCACCTCGACTCCTGATGCCACGTCCACTCCCCACGGGTTCACGTCGTCGATCACGGCGGCAACATTGTGCGCATCGAGACCGCCCGCGACGATCATGGGGACGCCGAAGTCGAGCGTCTTCACCGACGCCCAGTCGTTGGCGACGCCGCTGCCGGGTTGGGCGCCGTCCACGATGACCGCGACGACACGCTCACGCTCGAGGTCGTTGAGCGCCGTCGCGTGCACGTTCAGGGCCCGAATGACGCGCACGTCACGCTGCGCCAGGGCGTCGAGTAGTCGCTCGCTCGCCGGGTCGTGCAACTGCACGACGGGCAGGGCGTCTCGTTCGACGATCCGGACGATTTCGTGGTCCTCCTGGTAGCGAAAGACGCCGACGCACCAGAGCCTGCCGGCGTAACGCTCGACGATGTCGCCCGCCACGTCGGCCACCACTTGGCGCACCGAGGTGGCGTAGATCAGACCAAGGGCGTCCGCACCCGCGTCGTGCACCAGACGAGCGTCGACCAACGAGGTGACGCCGCAGATCTTGATCTGCGGCACCGGCATCTCAGTCACGGCGACTCTCCAATGCGACGTTGGCGAATCCTCGCACGGCGTCACCGGGCGTATTCGACGTCACGAAGACCTCACCGACCAAGACGGCGTCAAAGCCGGCCTGGGCAGCGCGCTCGACGTCGGCGGGGGTACGCAGCCCCGACTCGGCGACGCGGATGATATCGCCGGGCAGGTTGGCGATGACGGCCGCCGCGTGCGCGGGATCGACCTCGAAGGTGTGCAGGTCGCGTTGGTTGACGCCGATCAGCGTGGCGCCACTGTCGAGGGCGAGGGCGATCTCGTCGGCGTCGTGCACCTCGACGAGTGCGCTGAGTCCGATGTGCTGGGCCAGGGCGAGGTAGCGGGCGAGCTCATCGCCGTCAAGGATGGCGGCGATGAGCAGGACCCCGCTCGCGCCCATCTCGGCCGTGTCAAGGACGTCGTTCTCGCTGACCGTGAAGTCCTTGCGGAGTACTGGCACGGCAACTGTTCTCGCCACGGTCTCCAGGTCGGCACGCGACCCCGCGAAGTGCGGCTCGTCGGTTAGGACCGAAATGGCCGCCGCACCACCGCGGACGTAGTCGCCAGCCAGGGACGCGGCGTCCAAATGCTCGTCCAACCAGCCCTTGGAGGGTGAACGGCGCTTTACCTCGGCGATCACTTTGACGTAGTGGCCCGCGCGGCGTGCCAGGGCGTCATCGAGGCGCGGTCCCTCGAAACGCACGTGTTCGGCCCTCGAGCGCCAGTCTCGTGCGTCGCGCGCAGCGCGCTCTCGATGAAAGACCTCGATCGAGTCCAAGTAGGTGGCGGCCACCATCAAATGGTAGTTGTCGGGTCCCGTGGCGCTCGCGAGTAATTTGTTCTGAAACTTCGATGAGAGGACGAGAGTGTCAAACTCCTTCGCCCATGACGTGCTCCAACCCCTGGTCCTCGGGACCGACCTCGAGCGCGCCGAGGCGCGCAGCGCGTTGGGTGAGATCCTGGCGGGTCGCGTCGACGGAGTGCTGATCGCGAGCTTCTTGACGGCATTGACCAGTAAGGGAGAGACCGTCGCCGAGATGACGGGTTTCGTCGACGCCATGCTCGAGGCCGCGACGACGCTGAGTGTCACGTCGGAGGCGATCGACATCGTCGGGACTGGTGGCGACCGGCTGCACACGGTGAACGTGTCGACCATGGCGGCGCTGACCGTCGCGGGATGCGGCGTGCCGGTCGCCAAACATGGCAATCGTGCAGCGTCGTCGTCGGTCGGATCGGCCGACGTGCTCGAAGCGCTCGGCGTGCGCCTGGACGTGTCGCCCGAGATCATCTCGGCCTCGCTCAAAGAGGCTCGCATCGCCTTCTTGTTCGCCCCCACGTATCACCACGCACTGGGCTACCTGGCGCCGATCCGTCGTGCGCTGGGTTTTCGTACGATCTTCAACGTGCTGGGTCCTCTGGCCAATCCGGCCCAGGTCCAGCGCAGTCTGATCGGCGTCGCCCAGCGTCACTTGCTTGATCCGATGGCCGATGTCCTACACGCGCGCGGTGTCACGCGCGCGGTCCTGGTGCACGGCCACGACGGGCTCGATGAACTCTCCCTTGGCACCACGTCCTCGTTGCACACCGTGACGCCCGACGGCGTCGATTTCTCGGAACTCGACGCCGGTAAGGTGCTCGGACTGCACCACGAGGTGAGCGCCATCCGAGGTGGGGACACTTCAGAGAACGTGGCGGTGCTGCGCCGATTCCTCGATGGCACGCCGGGGCCGATCATGGACGTCGTGTGTGCCAACGCCGCTCTGGCTCTCATGGTGGCGGGACAAGCGACGTCCTTGGAGGACGGTTTCGTCAAGGCCTGCGAGAGCGTCACCAGCGGTCACGCCGCGACGGCCCTCGCGCGCCTCGTCGACGTGTCGAATTCCTAGCGCGAACTCAGATTGGGCGCAGGTCGTTGCGGTAGCGGCGCGCGTTCTCGACGTACATCGCCGCGTTCGCCACGATCGGTTCCTCAGCGCTGGCGTCGAGTCGGATCTGACCCGGGACTCCCACCACGAGGGCGCGCGCCGGTACGTGGGTTCGGTTACGCACGACGGCGCCGGCGCCGACGGTGGCCCCGCTCTCGATGACGACCTCGTGCAACACGATCGACCCGCTGCCGACCAGACTGCGGTCGTGGACGACGCAACCTTCGAGGTGCGCGATGTGACCAATCACGCAGTCGTTGCCGATGACCGTGGGATAGTCGGCGATGGCGTGCACCACCGATCCATCCTGAATCGACGTGCGTTCGCCGATGATGACGGTGCCGTAGTCGCCTCGCAGCACCGCGCCGGGCCAGATCGAGGAATCCGCACCGATACGGACGTCACCGATCACGACCGCGTCGGGGTGCACGAAGGCGTCGGGGTGAATCGTGGGGACGCGGTCCCCCAGGGCGTAAATCGGCACGTTGGTCTCCTCGGCGTTAGTGCATCAACCAAGAAATTAACTGATATATCCGCCAAATCAGGTAGATGATGGTAACGACGATGAAGAATTTCCACTTGAGCTCCATGGGCACATGGGTGGGTTCCTCTACGGTCCCTCCGCAGACCTCGCAGGTCTCGCCCTCAACGGGGCGATCGCAGGTGGTGCACCACTTGGCCACTATTCGACTCGGACACGTACTCTGACGGGTGTCGAACCCAACTCGAAGCGCTCACGCAGCGACCGTTCCACGTAGCGCAGGTACGTCGAGGGCAGTTTGCCCGCCACGAAGAGCGTGAACGTGGGGGGTTCGGTGGCCCCCTGGACGGCGTAGCGGATCTTGCCGGTGGGTGCGGGCTGCTTCACCTGGAGATCGCGGATGGCACGGTTGAGCGCCCCGGTCGGAACGCGCTTGACGTAGTCAGCCGCCGCGATCGTCAGGGCGGGCAAGATGCGATGAACGCCTTTGCCCGATATCGCCGTCGTCTTCATGACCGGTGCGTCGCCGAGAAAAGCCAACTTCTCGCCCACCGTGGCCAAGACGCGGTCGCGGTCCTCGGTCGCGATGAGCTCCCACTTGTTGAGCACGACCAGGGAGGGGCAGCCGGCGGCCGAGATTCGTTCGGCCAGGCGTTGGTCCTGACCGGTCGCGCCCACCGTGGCGTCGATGACGAGCACGGCGATGTCGGCCCGGTCGAGGGCGTCGAGACTACGCAACACCGCGAAGGTCTCGAGACCCGCTTCGGTCTTGGCGCGCCGGCGCATGCCGGCGGTGTCGATGAACCTGATCAGTCCCATCTCGGTCTCGATCACGGTGTCGATAGCGTCGCGCGTCGTGCCGGGCATGTCGTGCACGACTGAACGTTCCTCACCGATGAGTTGATTGAAGAGGGTGGACTTGCCCACGTTGGGACGACCCACGATGGCCACGCGTAGCGCGCCGTCCTCTTCGATATTGTCCATCAAGTCTTCGCTCGCGAGGTCGCCCAGTCGCGTGACGATCTCGTCAAGCAGGTCGCCCGCGCCTCGGCCGTGCAACGCGCTGATGCAGTGCGGATCGCCGGCGCCGAGGCTCAAGAACTCCCAGCTACTGGCCTCGTGCAGGGTGTCGTCGACCTTGTTGACCACGAGCAGTACCGGACGGCCCGAGCGCAGTGCCCACCGGGCCGCGTGGGTGTCCTCGTCCACCATGCCGGTGGTGACGTCGACCACTAACAGGACCAAGTCCGCACTGTCGAGGGCCGCGTCCGCTTGGCGCGAGACCTTCTCCTCGAGGTCGTCCCCGGCCTCGAGCCAGCCCCCGGTATCGACGACGTCGAAGGCGACGCCGTTCCATTCGACTTCGACCGCCTTGCGGTCGCGGGTGACGCCGCGGTGTTCCTCGACCACCGCCACGCGCTTCGCCGCAAGTCGGTTGACCAGGGAACTCTTGCCCACGTTGGGACGTCCGACGATAACTACTTGGGGCTTCTTCACGAATGCACCAGTCCTTTCGGTCGCGACCGTTCGAGAACGGATCGCAGATCTTGACCGGTGGTGCGAACGATGTTCACCGGGTGGGGCAGGTCCTCGAGTCCGAGCCCGTCCAAGAAGCGACCCTCCGAGAGGCACACGTCGGGTAAGAAACAGGTGGTGGTGTCGGGAACGTCGGCGAGGGCCCGCTGAAGGTCCTGACCGGTCATCAAACCGGCGACCTTAATGTTGCCACCGAAGTAGCGGTTCTCGACCGTTATGATCTTGACGTCGCTGAAGTGGTGCTGGTCGAGCAGTTCTCGCAGTAGTGGCGCGGCGTACTCTCCGGTGACGAGCGCGATGTCGCCACCACCGTCGCGCGCGACGCTCCCGACAGCGACGTCGAATCGCGGGGCTCGGTAACCCAGCGCGGGGGCTCCGTCGACGGACTGGAAGAAACCGGTTCCCAGCTTGTCCATGTCGCTGTGACCGGCAAAACTCTCCAGGAAAGCGGCCACCAGGCCGATGCCGTTCTCGGCCTGGTCGAGCGACTCGAAACTCCCCGCTGGTTGCGGGCGCCGTCCGGCCACGAGGTAGAACTCGTCGGATGCGTAGACGCTGACGCGGCCGAAGAGCTCTTGTGAGAGTCGCTGGTACTTGTCAGCGACTTCGATGACCGCGGCGGCCTCCTCGCGAGTGTGTGAGCGCATGGTCTCTTCGGTGGTGAAATCACTCACGCCGACCGGCACGAGGGCCACCGTGACGAGCTCAGGGTAAAGGGTCATGACGTCTTGGAGCGTGCGTTCGAGTTCGTCACCATCGTTGACCCCGGGGCAGACGACGACCTGGGCGTGCACCTCGATGCCGACCTTGAGGAGTTCGCGCAGCCAACGAAGGCTGGTGGCCCCACGTGGATTGCGCAGCATCTCGGCACGCAACTCTGGATTCGTCGAGTGGATCGAGACGTACAACGGTGAGAGTTTCTCGTCGATCACCCGTTCGAGGTCGAACTCCGTGAAACGGGTCAAGGTCGTGTAATTGCCGTAGAGGAACGACAGGCGAAAGTCGTCGTCCTTGACGTAGAGTGAGCGGCGCATGCCCTTGGGCAATTGGTAGATGAAGCAGAAGGTGCAGTGATTGTCGCAGGTGCGGATGCGGTCGAATACGGCCGAATCTATCGACAGTCCTAGGGGCTGACCCACGTCCTTGGTGACGGTGACCTTGTGACGCAGGGGTCGCCCGTCGCGCTGCAGCACCAGCGTGACGACGTCGCCGTCGATCAACTGCTGGTATTCGATGATGTCGGTCGGTTCGCGCCCGTTGATCGAGATGAGCTCGTCACCGACCACGATGTCGGTCCCGGTGGCGGGCGAAGAGGCTGAAATTGAGGAAATTCGGACACCCGACACGGATACAGCCTAGGACGAGCGCTGAGACGAGCAAACTAGGCTGGCGTGGTGAGTGTCGATCGAGTGGTACTGGCGTCGCCGCGAGGCTTCTGCGCGGGGGTGGAGAAGGCGATCAAGGCCCTCGATTGGATGACGAGGGTCTTCGATCCCCCGGTCTACTGCTATCACGAGATCGTGCACAACCAGGTCGTCGTGAACCATTTCCGCTCCCTGGGAGTGGTCTTCGTCGACGACGTCGCCGACGTTCCCGCGGGTGCACCCCTGATGCTGAGCGCGCACGGCTCGCCACCCGACGTCATCGAGGCGGCGCGGGCCTCGGGAGGCGCCGTGGTTGACGCCGTCTGTCCACTGGTCACCAAAGTCCACCATGAACTCAAAGTCCGCGCCCGCAAGGGCTACACCGTCCTCTACGTGGGTCATGAGGGCCATGAGGAAGCCGTCGGCACGATGGCGGTCGCCCCGGAGGCCGTCGTACTGATCCAGTCCATCGACGACATCGACCGTGCAGCACAACGCCATGGCCCTTTCGCCTTACTCTCGCAGACGACGCTCAGTGAAGACGAGTGGTCGCACCTGCGCGAGTACGCCCAGTCGACGATTCCTGATATCTGGATGCCCAATCGCAGTGACCTGTGCTTCGCGACGACCAATCGTCAAGGTGCCCTTCGCGCTATCGCCACCACGGCGGACGCTGTGGTGGTCATCGGATCGGCGAACTCGTCCAACACGGTGGCATTGAGCGACGTCGCACGCTCGGTCGGTAGTCCCCGGGTACTGCGCGTCAATGGCGTCAGCGAACTCCCCGACGATTTGGAGGGTGTCGTTGCGGTCACCGCCGGAGCGTCGGCACCGGAATCACTGGTCTCGGAGGTCTTGGACTTCCTGGACCCCCGCGAGGGCGTCGATATCTTCGATTTCACGACGGAGGATGAATATTTTCCGCCGCCCCCGGAACTACGCGAGATCCTGCGGGCGTTGTGCGCCGTTCTCGACGTCGCAATGGGCGCGCCGCGGGCGAGCACCTTCGATGGTCAGGCGGACCGCGAGTTCACCGCGGCCCAGGTCCTCTCCCCCGCGCACTAGCGCTCCGCACGCGAGTTTCGCGTGCGGTCACGGGCCGGTGAGCCCACTTTTGCTAGAATTTCACGGTGAATTCAAATGTCCGTGTGTCGCCGTTTTCGCGCGCGTCACAGGCGACAACCCCCTCATCTCGCACTGACTACCCCGCTGCGCGGGCGATAGCGGTGTTCAACTAAAGGACTTCGATGTCGAACGTGGATTTAGAGAAAATTCGAATTGCCAATTTACGTAAGTTCGCCATCGCCCAGGCCCTCGAACGCCTCGACACGGAACTGCCCAACTTCCAGCCCGAAGAAGTCGTGGCGTCGATCTGCGCCTACGAAGAGGAACTCAACATCGGCGGCGTCTTGGAGAAGATGCCGCCCACGATCGATGGTCGCGCCTACACCACCCTCGTCGTGGTCGACGGTGGCACCGACCGCACCGCCGAGGTCGCACGGTCGTTCCCCGGCGTGGTGGTCATCGAATTCCCCGTCAACCTGGGTCATGGCGTCGCACTGCAGGTGACGTATCGCTGGTGCATCGAGAACAACGTCAAGTACGTAATCACTCTCGACGCCGACGGCCAGAACGATCCGGCCGAGATGCCTAATCTGCTCGCGCCCCTGGTCAACGACACCGCGGACTTCGTCCTGACGAGTCGCGTGCTGGGCGTCGACAAGACGTCGGACTCGATCCGCAAGACCGGGGTTCGCTTCTTCTCATTCGTCATGAACCGTATGACCGGCTCCAAGCTGACCGATACCTCCACGGGGTACCGGGGACTTCGCGTCTCGATGCTCGCCGACGTGGTGGACCGCCTCCAGCAGAGCCAATATCAAACAGCCGAACTGCTC
>Ga0182030_10009680_pt1 | contig 19708 bp, 15 predicted proteins | sample 812S3MmetaG_FD_121299 | JGI IMG/M metagenome (GOLD analysis project Ga0182030, IMG submission 121299) | Permafrost microbial communities from Stordalen Mire, Sweden - 812S3M metaG (Illumina Assembly) | ecosystem: Environmental > Terrestrial > Soil > Wetlands > Permafrost | place: Sweden... | reverse complement strand
TTGGGCAGTCGAATCGGTTGCGCCATGCCCAGAAACAATCAGATCCGGTGAACTTTGTCCATTTTTTCCGTGCGTCTTTTTCGCACAGGCTATACGCGGGCCGGGCAACTTGAATCAGCCGTGAGCATGCGGAACCCCCGCCAATCAAGGGGTTTGGTGCGCTTTGGGGTGCCGGGATGGAAGTTCTCGGGTCGGCTCTGTTCGCCGAGTGGACGCGCCCGTCCATCGCCAAGACCCCTTGCGGGACCTTCCCACATCCGGCTTGTCATCAAGTACATCTCCATAACCGGCAGCTCAAGGGACCGGCATGGCATTGGATTTGACGCCCGCCCTCACCCTCGCCGTAGGCCTGGCGAAGGCGGGGGTGAGGGCGAGCCCGGCGATGGCGCGTGGCAGCGGCTCAGGTTGTAGGCCGGGTGCCCTCACCCGGCGAATTCGAGCTGCCGCGGCATGGGTACACGCGGCCTACCGCATCAGGCTGGTCGTTAGAAAGCCGGGGGGAGCATCACGCCAACACCTCGTTGAGTCCAGTCAGCAACGGGCCCACCTGGTAGCCGAAGAGCTGAAACATCCGGCCTGGGCCGCCCACCCGGTCGAGGGGGGTGCTGTCGAGATCATCGCGCTCGACGGGGAAGCCGAAGACGCCCGGTGGGGGCACCGGGCCTACAGGAGGCCAAGCCCCCCCCAAAGCTGTGGGTAAACAAGCCGCATCCGAGGGTCACTCAGGCCCCGGTCGTCCCCCGGTCCGCTTCAGCCAGACGAGGAGAATGCTTATATCCGCCGGCGATACCCCGGATATCCGGGACGCTTGGCCGACGGTCCCGGGGCGGATGGTTCCCAACTTGGTGCGTGCCTCGGGCCGCAGGCTCGGCACCGCCGCATAATCGAAGTCGGCCGGGATTTGCTTGTCTTCCAAACTGCGGAACTTCTGGACCTCCACCTCCTGCCGGGTGATATAGCCCTCGTACTTCACGGTGATCTCCACCTGCTGCATCTCTTCCGGGGTCAATGAGGGGTCACCGCCAGGCAGGTCGCGGTAGGATACTTCCGGGCGTCGGAGCATCTGGGCCAGAAGTTCCGATCCCGAGCGGGTGGTCTCCAGCCGTACGATCTCTGCCGCGATGGTCCGCTCCTTCTTCCGCACCAGGGCCGCCCGGCGTTCCTCCAGCAGCCCGATTTCGGCCGCGCGGGCCGAAAGCCGCAGGTCCGCGTTGTCCTGACGGAGCAAGAGGCGGTATTCCGCCCGGGAGGTGAACATCCGATACGGCTCCGCGGTGCCCTTGGTCACCAGGTCGTCGATCAGCACCCCGATGTAGGCCTCATCCCGGCGGAGGACCATCGGCTCGCGGCCTTGGACCCTGCGGGCCGCGTTGATGCCGGCCATGATCCCCTGCGCCGCCGCCTCCTCATAGCCGGAAGTGCCATTGATCTGACCCGCCAGAAAGAGGTTGCGGCAGACCTTGGTCTCGAGCGAAGGCAGGAGCTGGGTCGGGAACGCGAAATCATACTCCACCGCGTAGGCGGGGCGGAGGATCTCCGCTTGCTCGCAGCCGATGATCGTCTGTACCAGATCCACCTGCACCTCGAACGGCAGGGAGGTCGAGAACCCGTTCACATAGATTTCATCGGTGGCCATCCCCTCGGGCTCGAGGAAGATCTGCTGGCGTTCCTTTTCGGGGAATTTGACGATTTTATCCTCGATGGAGGGACAATAGCGGGGTCCGACCCCCTGGATGATGCCGGAATAGAGCGGGGATTTGTGGAGGTTGTCGCGGATGATTCGGGCGGTCGCCTCGGTGGTGAACGTCACGTGGCAGGGCAACTGCCCGTTGAGGCGTTCCAGGATCGAGCCAGGGGGGTAGGGGGAGTTTGGACGGGCGGGGCCGGCCTCGGAATGTTCCACGTGGAACAAATCACGCAACGCTGACCCCGGATGTTCCACGTGGAACAAATCGTCCTTCCAATGGGTGAAGTAAGGGACAGGCTCATCCCCCGGCTGGATCTCGGTCTTCCCAAAGTCAATGGACCGCTTCAAGAGCCGCGGTGGGGTGCCGGTCTTGAGACGCCCCAGCTCCAATCCAACCTCCACCAAGGACCCCGACAGCCCGTTGGCCGCCGCTTCCCCGGCCCGCCCGCCCGGCTGCTGGTTCAGCCCGATGTGCATCAGTCCCTTCAGGAAGGTCCCGGTGGTGACGATCACCGTGCGACCGCTGTATTGGACCTCCGTGGTGGTTTCCACCCCGCTCACCTCGCCACCCCCGTGGATCAGCCGCGCGCATTGCCCCTGGCGCAGGTCCAGGTTGGGTTCCCGCTCACAAACCCACTTCAGCCGAAACTGGTACGCCTTCTTGTCGCATTGCGCCCTGGGTGCCCAAACGGCCGGCCCCTTCTTCGTGTTCAGCATCCGGAATTGCAACCCGGTCAGATCCGTCGCCATCCCCATCTCCCCACCCATCGCATCGACCTCGCGCGCCAGGTGACCTTTGGCCAACCCCCCAATCGCCGGATTGCACGACATCTGCCCCACAGTGTCGGCATTGATCGTCAGCAGCAAGGTCTGGCAGCCCATCCGGGCGGCCGCCAGGGCAGCCTCGATGCCCGCGTGCCCTGCTCCGAGCACGATCACATCATAAGGTTTTGGGTATTGGTACATGCTGACTTGGTGCGGCCGCTCAGACCGTCGTGAGAGAGAAGGTCGCCGCGAAAGGGGAGAAGTTCAAGCCCGGGCCTCCCGGCAGTCAGAACTTGATCCCCCCGCGCATCGCCGCGATGCAGCCAGACCAGGGAATGCTTACTTGCTCCCGCTCCGAAGCCGAAACTGGGCGCTGAACGGCGTGGCACCCTCCCGCTTCTCCACGCCAGAATCGGGGTTCGCACTCAAGTGGCGGCAGATCTTGTAAACGGTCTCCACATCGCTTCCGCCCGGCACCGCCGCCCCGATCTCCTCCGCCGTGCCACCGCCCGGGTGCTTGCCAAGGTGCTCGACCACGCGATGCTGAAGATCGATCACGTTCCCCGCCGCCTTCTTTCCCGCCTGCACCCCCGGCTGGTGATAGGCATTAATATCGATAAGGGAGGCGTAAAGCCCCACCGCCCGCTCGAAGAGGGCGATCAGGCTGCCCACGGCAAAGGGGGTGACTTCATTCACAGTTAACGTTACCGATTCGCGGCCACCCTCGTAAAGGGCCTGCCGGGTCCCCAAGAAGAACCCGGAGAGGAAGTCGCCCGAGGTGACACCCGGTTCCACCGCCATGGAGACCCCGTCGCGATCCCGTAGCACTTCGATGAAGGTCACGAAGAAGTTCGCCAGCCCATCGCGCAATTGCTGAATGTAGGAATGCTGATCGGTGGCCCCCTTGTTGCCAAAGACTGTAATCCCCTGATTGACCTTCACCCCCCGGAGGTTCAGGGCTTTGCCGAGCGACTCCATGATCAGTTGCTGGAGGTACTTGGAAAACAGCTCCAATCGGTCCTTGTAAGGCAGAACGACCATGTTCTTGTCGCCTTTACCGTTACCGGAGTAAAACCAAGCCAAGGCAAGCTGCGCCGCGGGGTTGGTCTTGAGGCAAGACCGACGGGTTAGGTCATCGGTGGCCTTGGCCCCCGCGAGGATGCGGTCGATGTCCAGTCCTTGCAGCGCGGCGGGGAGCAGCCCGACGGCGGCTAGCTCGCTAGTACGGCCCCCGACCCAGTCCCACATGGGGAAGCGCTTCAGCCACCTGTCTTGAACCGCCGTCTTGTCGAGCTGGCTATCGGCACCGGTGATGGCCACGGCGTGATCCGCGAAGCGCAGGCCCGCCTTGGCGTAGGCGTGGGCGGCCTCGACCATCCCGTTCCGGGTCTCTTTCGTCTCACCCGATTTCGAGACGACCACCGCCAGGGTCTGCCCCAGATGCGGCCTGATCTGGGCGAGCACGTTGTCCATGCCGTCCGGATCAGTGTTGTCGAAGAAGTAAGGGGTCAGCTTGTCGCTGGCAGGCCGGCCCAGGGCGTTGGCCACGAACTGCGGACCGAGCGCTGAGCCGCCGATGCCGATGAGCAGGAGGTTTTGGAAGGGACCGGCGGCCCCACGGACGGCACCCGTGTGCACGAGCCTCGCGAAATCCTTCACCAAGCCGAGTGCCGCCTCGATTTCCTTGCGAATCTCCGGGTTGGGGGCGAGGGCGGGATTCCGGAGCCAGTAATGACCCACCATGCGGTCCTCATCGGGGTTCGATTTGAACCCCGCCTCGAGCTTCACCATTTCGGCGAACGCGTACTTGAAGCGGGGCTTCATCGAGTCGACGAATTGCTCCGTGTAGTTCATGCGGCTCAAATCAACCGCCAGACCGATTTCCGGAAAGTCCGTGCAGCGTTCCTGAAACCGCCGCCACATCTGCGCATCCATGTCGTTCATATGTAGAAAGCCGCCGCCAGCCTAGCATGGCCAGGTCGCGGATGGCACGGAGAAAGCACGCGCCGGGCGCGCGGTGCGGGGTACGCAAGGGGTGCCTCGATCCGGGTTGGGAATTCGCCGGACGCCCGTTTTCGGGGCGAGGGCTGGCTGGTGCGCGATGCCGCCCGACACCCTCGAGGGTTTGTGAGTGGGGAGCCACGAAGCCGCGCCACCCTGTCTCGAGGAGGCACCTTGGAAAGGCGCGGAATTCGGCCACCACGTTTGGCCCCAACCGGTCCGACGCCTGTGATCGCTGGCGCTTTTGTATTGGACGATGTCGCGATGATTGTATAAAAGCGAAGCTCCATGAGCGAAGAGAAGAAAAAGGAGGAGGCCGGGCCTTGGGCTCAGCTCGTCGGCATGTTCGTTCTCCGGCTAATGGATTCCGGGTTGGCCCCTTGGGTGGCGGTTGCGCTGTTCCTTCTGGGGATGGCGTTCATCATAGTGCGAAACCTGGACTCAAAGGACAGTCTGACGTTCCTTCAGGGCCTGATGAACCGACACGGCGTTGCTTGGGTAGGTTGGCTCGTTGCTTTTATTGAGATCCCGATTTTCAGAGCAAGCTTGAAGCGAGCGCGGGAGCGCGGCGCGGATCGCCGTGCGGAGCTCGAGCGAGAAAACGAAAAGGCACGGAAAATGCTGACGGAGCTCAAGCAAGGCGAACTTAAACTTGAACCAGATTCTCCGGGTGGTAGTCTAAAACAGTAAAACAAAGCGTATGGCCATCCTGATCACGATTTTTCTGGGAATCACGGCACTGTGGCTGTGCTACTGGGTCGTCGTTCGGCCGGTTCTCTTAGATTCGGTCGAAAATGAACTTTCGTTCATCCGAAGCGAATTGGAATGGGCGGTCATCGACGGCCTTGAGGGCTCGGGAAGCGCACCCGCGATCTCGCTTCTCAGCGCCTTGGCGCATCCTCAGGCCTCTCGCTGGGTGTCTATGAGCCTCGCTCTCGTGGTGCTCTTCAGGTCCAAGGGGGAAATCGAGGCTGATAAGGAACGAAACCGCATCGCCCTTGAACAGAGCCCGCCTTGGCTCCAGAGGCTTCACCAGCGTACTGCGGAGGTTTGGGTGAAGGGGGCACTTGCCAATAGCCCATCATGGTGGGTGCCGGTGGCGGCTGGGCTCTTGGTTGCAAAATTCTCGAAGCGCGTACAGGAAACCATGGGCCGGATTCAAATCGCCTTAGCCCTCGCAAGAAAACTGGAGCCCGCCCCGGCTTGAGAGTCCTAGCGGGGGTGGGCAACTTCGATCTTTGAGCTGCGAGGGAGGCATTCCTTGGAAGCGGGAATCCTCTGGGGCGGACCGACGCCCGCCGGACGTAAGCCCCAGCGGCAGCACTTGGCGCCACCATTCGTGTTCAAGCCGCCCCTGAGCGGATTCTGCGCCTCGAACCGAACCCCCCCCGGCGAAAGAGAAATGAAAGGCTGCTTCGCGTTCCTCTGGGAGAAACCGAATTCCCGTGCCACCTCCCCGCGCGTGCCTTGGTGCGCAACCTCTGAATTCGTGGCTTAGAGGATGACAGGCTGTTCCGCCAGGGATAAGCTGGGGCGTGCATGATTCGCAGCCTGCAACGCCTTGAATCCTGGCCGCGGCCGGCGATGGTGCTGGCCAGCCTGGCTTTGGTGGCCCTCACCGGCCTGGTGGATTACTTCAGCGGGTTCGAGATGCAATTCTCGATCTTCTACCTGCTGGCCGTCGGGATGGCCACCTGGTTTGTCGGCCGCTGGACCGGCGTCGGCATGGCATTTGCGAGCGTGCTGGTCTGGATCGCGGGGGATCTTGCCGCCGGCGCCCGTTTCCACCAGTCATGGGTCCCCGCGTGGAATGCGGCCATCCTGCTCGCCTTTTACCTTGTCGTCGTTTGGTTGCTGGCCAGCCTGCGCACACTCAAGCGCGACCTGGAGCACCGCGTCGCCGACCGCACCGGCGCGCTCACCCGCGAGATGGCCGAGCGGCAGCGGCTTGAGGAGGAGATCCTGGCGATCAGCGAGCGCGAGCAACGGCGCATGGGCCATGATCTGCACGACGGCCTCTGCCAGCACCTGACCGCCACCGCGCTGGCCGGCCAGGTGCTCGGCGAGCGACTCTCCGCCCGGGGTCTGCCGGAGGCGGAGGATGCCGTGAAGGTCGTCCGCCTGGTCGAGGAGGGGATCAACCTGGCGCGGGGCCTCGCCCGCGGGCTCTACCCCGTCGAGATGGAGGCCGAGGGGTTGATGACGGCCTTCCAGAATCTGGCCGACACCATTTCCCAAAGCACCAAGGTCCGGTGCGTGTTCGAATGCCGCAGCCCGGTCCTCATCCACGATGACGTGGTCGCCTCCCAGCTCTACCGCATCGCCCAGGAGGCGGTGCGCAACGCCATCCAGCACGGGCGGCCCCGCCGGGTGGACATCAACCTCTCCGAGCGGGACGGTCAGGTGATCCTGGCCGTGGACGATGACGGCGCTGGGTTTCCCGAGGGCGGGCTCAAGGGGCCAGGTCTGGGGATGCGCATCATGGCCCACCGCGCTTCGATGATCGGCGGGCGGGTGGCCTGCGAGCCTGCTCCCGCCGGCGGCACCACCGTCACCTGCTCCTTTCCCGCCGCCCGCAACGCCGCGGGCCGCGGCCGGGCTGTCCCCGGGCCAGGATGATTGATTATGTCTCCGATTAATCCGAAGGATAAGAAAACCGTGTTCCTGGTGGACGACCATCCGCTCGTCCGGGAATGGCTCACGAACCTGATCCACCAGCAGCCGGATCTCGCCGTGTGCGGCGAGGCCGAGACCGCCGCGGAGGCCCGCGCCCGCATCACCGCGCAAAAGCCCGACGTCGCCATCGTCGACATCGGCCTCAAGGATTCCTCCGGCATCGAGTTGATCAAGGACTTGAAAAGCTGCTGTCCCGCGGTGCGCATCCTCGTGCTCTCCATGCACGAGGAGGCGCATTACCTGGAGCGGGCGCTGCGCGCGGGTGCCCGCGGCTACATTATGAAGCGGGAGACCACCCGCAAGGTGATCGGCGCCATCCGCCAGATCCTCGAAGGGCGGCTCGCCATCAGCGAGGAGATGGCCGCGGTGATGGCCTCGCGGTTCGTCGATGGGAAGACGCTCGACACGGTCTCTCCTGGCGGGCAGTTGAGCGACCGGGAACTCGAGGTGTTCGAGCTGCTCGGCGAGGGGCGGGGCACGCGGCAAGTCGCCGAGACCCTCGGGGTGAGCATCAAGACCGTCCAGGCTTACTGCGCCCGGATCAAGGAGAAGCTCAATTTGGCCAGCGCCACCGAGCTGCTGCGCGAGGCCGTGCGTGCCCGCGAGGAGGGGAAACACTAATCCCCCGGCGGGGAGGCTGGCCCCCCCGCCGGAAAGGCGTCCGCGGCCGCCGCTCATGCCGGCTTGGCGGGCGGCTGCGCGGCGGTCTCCGCCGCCTGCTTCTTGAGCAGCATCCCGAGGACGCCGTCAACCATCCCGCCGCCTTCCCGCCCGGTCACTGAGACCTCCGGCACAATGCGGACGTTCCGCTCGCCGACGATCTGCATCACCTGCACGAGCGTGTAGGACTCCGGCCCGATGGCCGCCACGCCCGCGCGGTAAGCGTCCGCCTTGGCGTTGCCGGTCGCGCGGATCGCCTCGGCCTCGCCATGCGCCCGCAGGCGGGTGGATTCGGCCTCGCCGGCCGCCTGCTTCACGCTGGCACCCGCCTTCAACTCGGCGATGTTCACGCCCTGTTCGGCGCCGACCACCTGCTGCTGGATGTCGGCCAGCACCGTTTGGCGCACCAGCTTCTGGCGTTGCGTCTGTGCCGCCTCCTGCACCTCGAAGGTCTTCTGCTGCTCCTGCGCGATCTTCCGATCCGTCTGCGTCTGCATCAGCTCCGTCGGCGGGTTGATGTCGCCGATCAGCGTGTCGATCGCCTGGACATCATAGGCTGCCAGCGCGACGCGGATGTGCTCCGCCGCGTCGAGCTGCCGCTGGCTGCGCGCGCCGAGGAAGTCGAGCACCGTGAAGTCCTGCGCCGAGTTGCGGAAGTAGTTGCCCACGATCGGTTGCAGCACATGGTCCACCAGGTTCTGCATTGAGCCGACCCGCGAGATCACCTTGGGCGCGTCGAGCGCTCCCACGTGGATGATCTGCGCCACGTCCATGCTGAAGGCGAAGCCGTCCTTGGAACGAACGGTGATCGAGGACAGTTTCGCGTCATAGTTGTGCGCCTCGGTACGGTTGGCCCAGTTGAGCACGATGTTCGTGGTCGGCACCAGCTCGACCTTCATCGTCCGCGTGTTGACCGGGTGCTTGCCGGGATAAAGCGGCGTGACCCAGACACCCTTGTGTCCGGTGTTCACGAGGTCGCCGTGCTTGAACTCGAGCCCGCTGACATCCTCATGGGCCATCCCGACGAAGGAGATGACCACGCCGACGTAGCCGATGGGGATCTGCACCATCGGCACCTGTTCCACCTGGGCAAACCACGGGTTCACGTTCCAGGTGCCGGAGAGCAGGATCTGCTCCTGCAGGCCGCGGCTGCCGCCCGCGTCCAAGAACGCCTGGGCGTTCTGGAAGTTGTCGTGTCCGGCGATCACCTGTCCCGCGATCTCGCCCGCCAGGATCGGCCGGCCGTCCAGCGTGGTCACGATCCCCACCATGTCCGACTGCACGCTTTGCAGCCGCAACTGGGCCGGGGCCATCTCATGCCGCGTGGCGTTGGCCGAGGTGATCACCGTGAACAGGGCGGTGTTGATCCGGTAGGTGCCCGCCGTCAGAATCCCGCGCTGGCGGCCCTTCTCGCCACCGTTGAGCAAGAACTTGCGGGCGTTCTGGTAATTGTCCGAATCCACCACCCGGCCGAGGATCCGCTCGGCGGGGATGGCCGCGCCGTCGGCGGCGATGATCAGGGCGATCTCGCCTTGGGAAACCACCGTGACGGGCACCCTCAAGACGTGGTACTGCCACGGCCAGTAGCCGAAGTAGAGCCCGGGGGCGAGCGTGTCGGCCTGATAGCCCGGCTCCCCGTTCAGCGCGATGAGCCGGCCGGGTGGCATGCCCTGGCCGCCCAGCCGCTTGATCACCACCCCAACCTGCCGTTCCTTCACCAAGACCAGCGAACTCGCCAGCACCAGCAAACCCAGCGCGACGAGAGCGCACAGCAATACGGTTGAGGAAAATGCCGCGTTACCAAAGGCGAATGTCATAAACCAACTCCGATGTGGCCGCCGTCCGCTCCCGGCTTTCACCAGGATGGTCCGGCGGCGCGTGATAAACAGGGGATCGCGGGAGCCCGCACTCACGGGCCCTTGAGGATCGCCCTTCCAGATGCCGACGGGGTTAGCTGTCGGGCCGGGTCCTGAAAGTGACCCCGCCGCCGGTCCGCCGACGACGCTCGCCCCGTGCCCGGACCCGAGGTCCGGGAAGTGGTTCCCCCGCGCCAGCCCGCTGATCCTCGGCCCGGCTTAGGCTGCAACATCATCATTGTCCCGCCATTCGGGGATCCGTCAATACAGGTCGTCTTACAAATCGGGGCATGCATTGTACTTTCAGCGGGCCCGCGCCGTGCCGCGGGGCGGCCGCGGCCCTTCGGCGTAGCGCAGACTTCCAAGTCTGCTGTGTCGCCGACTTCCAAGTCGGCAGGTCGTGCGACGGCTGCCAGCGCCCGTGTCGCCGAGCGCGTAGCACGTGCTGGACGCGAGGGGTCTTCGGACACTCCGCAGGTTGGGAAACCTGCGACACAGCAGATTTGGAAATCTGCGCTACGGACGGAGGCGTCCCTGCGCCCGTAGCGCGATCTGTCTTTCCTGCGGTTTGCCGACTTCCAAGTCGGCAGGCTCCGCTTTCACTGGACGTGTCGGGCCGCTCCCCGACCCCCCTCCCCGCCTCGCCCACCACCTGTGGGACCGACACATTTGGTCGCACCCCGGCCGGAATGTGCGCTTGCGGCGGGGGTGGCTCCCCGGGCAAATTCAAGGCGGCCGGACCGCGCCGACACCCATGATCACGACCACCCTGCTCAACCCACAAATCCTCTCCCTCCTCGCCCGCGTGCGTCACACCAACGCCCTGGTGATTGCCGACCGCGGGTTCCCCTTCTGGCCGGCCATCGAGACCATCGACATCTCGCTGACGGATGATGTGCCGACGGTGCTACAAGTGCTGGCGGCCGTGCGAGCCCATTTCCATCCGGTCGAGGTGAAGATGGCGGAGGAGTTTCTCCAGCGAAACGACGAGCCCACCCGCACCCGGTTCGCCGCGGGCCTGGCCGGGGTGGCCGTGGGCTACGAGCCGCACGTGGCCTTCAAGCAGCGGATTCCCGCCGCCATCGGGCTCATCCGCACCGGTGATCGCGTGCAGTACGCGAACATGGTCTTGATCTCGGGGTGAGCCTGCCGGCTAGGGCGAATGTGTTTGGGATTTCGATCTGGCGGAGGCGTCGCCATCTCATCACCCCCGAGAGGGGGTGACAGACGGTAGCCGGGGGGTTGAGCGGAGCGATACCCCCGGAAGAGCGCAAAACGGACAGGACCCCTCCGGGTTGCGGCCCGAGACCACCCGCGCCAGCAAAGGGTCGCCCCGCCGGTGCCAAGACGCCGCCGCGATCCAAGCTGATCGAGCAACCAGCGGGCGAGGCCGGTGCGGGGATTCCTGAACGGCATTCCGGCTAACTCGAAGGCACGCGCTTGAGACCGTCGAGCCAGTGCCTAACCAGGAGGATCGGGTGGCGCCAGATCATTCGCGGGCCGGCATAACGCATGACCACGCGGATCTCCTCGCGCCAGCGCGGTTGGTAGCAATGGACGGGACAGCGGGCGCAGGTCGGTTTCCCGGCGCCAAAATGGCACCGATCCAGCCGGGTGGACGCATAACTCAGCAACGCCCGGCAATCCCCGCACGGTGCGGCCCCGCCGCCGTGGCGGGCCCGGCAGTGCAGGTGGATCATCGCCTCCATGGTCCGCCACTCGCGCGCGAGGCGGGCGGACGGCGGGGACGCAGTGGTTGTCTGGGCGGCGTTGGCCATCGCTGCGAGTATGCCAGGTGTCCCGGCCGGGCGCATTGACTTGAATCAAGCAAAGCGGCGGACCGCACCCGGGCTTCAGCCGGCGGGCTTTTTCGGCGTGGCTTCGACGCTCAGCTTCCGCAGCTCCAATTCCACATCGAACATCCCCGGCACCTCCCAACCGATGAAGATGCCCAGCGGGCGGAAATCCATCGGGTCGGCGGAACCATGAAAGAACCCCTTGGCGTGCGCGTGCTCGATGCCCCGGCGCATCAAGGGCAGCAGGTCGCGGTCGAAGGCCACCCATTGACCGTCGTGCGTGCTGGCGGGGGCGAACTCGGCGGTGCCCGGTGTGCAGATGAACAGCCGCGTTTCGCCAAAGTCCCGCGCCTCGTAATCGGCCACCATCCGCTCCCGGTTGTCATAGACCGGAATCCCAAACCAGAAACACTCACCGAACCCGGCCGCCGCGGGACTGCGGTTGGCGACGGTGAAATAGATGAAATACTGGGCGGCGTGGACACCCGGTGAATAATCATTGGTGACCGCGAGCTTCGACGCGACGAGCCGGGCTTCCGCGTGGAAACGCAACGCCGCCAGACTCCCGAGGGCGGGAGGATCTGGAAAATCCTGCTGCACCAGCAGATGGACCCACGGCTCCGCGCCCGAGCGCCGCGGGCGGACATATTCGCGGGACGCGCGCACCGCCAGTGAGAGCGTCCCATCCGCGTCCACGCGCGCCTCCTTCGCCTCGTTGGCGAGCCTCAGGATGCCGCCGGCGGGTTTGCCCTCCGGCGCCCGCACGGGAAAACGGCTTGACCATTGCGCCAGATCCCACACCGCGCCGCCGGGAGCGGACCCGGCCGCCTCGCCGTACACCACGCGCCGCCCCTGCGGTGGCTCCAGCAGATGGAACCCGCGTTGGAACCCGGGGTCCCGCAGCAATTCCGCGGCACCCGAAGCGATGGCGCCGGCCGCCAGAAGTGCCGCGGCCCACAGGGTCCTTCCAAGAAAATGCATGATCTTCCAGACCGCGCGTCAACCGATCTCCAGCGTTCCGCCAGCCGGGATCACCAACTCTTCCGCGAGGGTGATCACCCAGCGCCCTCCCGCCGCTTCCTGGCGCGACGCCACCGGCTTGCCCGCCACGCGGAGAGGGAGTTCGCCCGCTACGCCCGAAAGGCTGATCTCGCGAAGCTTCAGCCTCCCCCATTTCACCGTGACGGAGGCCTTGAGCGCCCCGGTGGCGGTGCGTTCCTGCGCGAAGGAGCCCCAGCCTTCGGCTCCCGTGAAGGCGCATTGGAACCGCGTGCCGCCGCCCGCCGGCCGGGCCTCGAGGCGCGGCGCGAAACCGAGGCGGCCCTTCGGCCCGTGGTATTCAAACCCACAAGCCGCGAGGTACACCCCGTAGCTGGCCATGCTGCGCGCGTAATGGTCGCCGCACTCGATCTCGTTCCACGGATTCCGCCGCGACGGGTGGTAGCGGTCATGCACCGCGCGCGTCACCGCCAGCCCCTCGGTGAGCATGCCCTCCCAGATCATGTGCCCGGCGGCCTGGTACTCGAAGCCGTTCATGCACTCGTTGAAATAGCCCGCCGCCCACTCGGGGCCCTTGCCCTTCGCCTGGGCGTAGTCCCACCCCGCGCGGGGGAAGGTGCACATCAACAGACCGGCCTCGCCTGGCATCGCGTACCACCGCCCCGCCCTGTAAGCGGCGCGGTACGGCCCCACATCCGGCGTGAAGTTGTACCGCCAGATCGACTCGAGCGCCGCGCGCGTCTCCTTCTCCGGCAGCACCCGCGGCAGCCCCACCTGAAACGCCCAGCTTTGGCCGAACACCTGATCGATCTCGCAACCGGTTCCGCTGTTGATCGCGTCCAGGTGCTTCGGGTCGGGCCGGTTGGTGAAATAGCCGTCCTCGAACAACCGCTCGACGAAGTTCTTCCGCCCGGCGGCCAGAATCCGCCCGCACTCCGACGCGAACCCGGCATCGCCGAGTTCGCCGGCCATCGTCTCCGCCGCTTGCAGCGCAGCAAGGTACAGCCCGCTCAGCCAGGCCACCGGCCCGAACCAGTCGGTGTCCAGGGTGTTGTGCTGGTTGCCCTCGATGATCCCGTCCCCGTCGCCGTCCTTGGCGATCAGCCACTGCGTCGCGCGCTTGATCTGCGGCCAGTTCCGTTTCAGGAAGGCGCCGTCCGCGGACATCTGATGCTCGCGCAACGCGCGGAGGATGGTGCCCGCCTGGGCGTCGATGGCGGGAATGTCGTTGAACTCGCCGCGGAAATGGATCGCCCCGTCCGGCTGGAGCGCCAGGCCGAAATCGACCTTCTCGCGGGTCATCCGCTCCAGGTCCGGGAAGAGGCGGGCCGGCGCGTGCGCGTACTGCCACACGTGACCGCAGGTGCCCTCGCAGCAGCCGACCCCCTCCCAGCCGTAGAAGCGCCCGTCACCGAAGCGGAACGCCGTGGAGGTGGCCAGGATCGACGTGTTCAGGAAGGTGCGGTTGAGAAACCAGAACGGGAGCGTCGAGTCGTACCAGGTGTCATGCCAGAGGCGTGTCTCGGCCGACAGCCGGGCATGATGCTCGGCCACGTAAGCGGCCGCCGCCAGGGCAGTGGGAAACCGCGTCGCGTAATGCCGCCCGGGGGGCAGGCGGTTCATCCGGAGGTTGGGCAGGCACCAGGCCAGCACAAAGGTCACCCTGGCCGAGGCACCCGGGGCCAGCCGCAGTTTGCGGACCAGCGAACCGGTGGCCCTGCGGGTGAGCGAGCCAGTGTGCTTTGGTGAGAACGGGCTTGATCCATCGGTCCTCGAACGGTCCGGCGTGAAAATGTCGCGGCTGTCCCCCCGCAGGGCGGCTATCCCGAAATCCTCCTCCGTGGCCCCGAGCAAGCCCAGCCCGAGGGTGCCGTAATCCGGCTCCTCCGCCAGCGGTCCCGACGCCGTCCCCGGGGCGTCGCTGAAGACGATGTTGTCCACGCCGATGTTGCCCCAGGCCCCGCGCTCGTCATCCACGATTTGGAGCACCGCCGACCGGCCCGCCCACCGCCGCACATCCCAGGTCGTCCCGCCCATGTGGTTGTTGTCGTGCCCCGTGGCGCTGAGCACCACCCGGTCCTCCACCAGCAGGTTCATGCAGGTCTTCCCCGCGTGGGAGCCGCCGCCGATCAGAAAACGGATGTAATCCCGCTCAATCGTGAACGGCTTGCTCGTCAGCGTCCCGGTGGCGGCGTCTTTTTCGCCCACATCCCCGCCCGGGGCGGTGGCGTGGCTGTTCACCACCCATTTGCCCTGCCCGCCCACGTCCCCCTGGTACCCGGGGATCTTCGCGATTTCCGCCGGCGCGGAGCCGAACGCGGTGCCCGTCGCGGTCCAGTTCGCGTAGCTCCCGCTTTCGAAATCGTCAAACAGGATCTCGGGCCGCCTCCGCGTCGGGAGCGGCCCGCCATCCTGGGCGGAGCACTCGAGGAAGAGCATCCCCTCAGGCCGCAGGACGCGGTTGATGTGGAGCCCGGTGCGGCGTTCGGAGCTGTGCAGACAAGCGGCGTTCTCCAGCCAGCCGCCCAGCTCGGCTTCCAGCTCCGCCGCGGTCTCGTTCTTCACCGTGAATTCGAGGAGGGTGACCGGCAGCGAGGAGTCCTCCGTGTTCAACGGGATGAACGGAGAGTAGGCCTCCAGCCGCACGCTCGCCGCAGCGGCCGGATCGCGGTACTCCACCATGCCGATGGGATACTCGCCCCGGAAGGAGACATCGTGCCAGGCGGCCGCCGTGAGATTCCGGTCCTCCGTCTTGCCCTTTTGCTTGAGCCGGAGCGCGAAGCCCTGGTCCACTGGCGAGGCGGGGCTCATCGGTTTCGCGTAGTGCTCCGCCCCGGTGCCGATGTGCTGGTTGAACAGGTCCCAGTGCCAGAGCCGGCCGTCGCCGCCGAGATAGAGCTGCCCGGCGCACAGTCCGCCCACCGGCATGCCGATCCGCTCCAGGTCCGCCCCGCGGTAAACCTCCGGCTCCCCGCGCGCGGTCAGGGAGGCCAGCCACTCGGGGCTGAGTTTCTTGTCGGCGGGGACCAGCTTGGTGAAATCGTCGCGGGTGAACGGCCCGGCGAACGCCCCCCACGGCCTGGCCGCCAGCGCCCCGGCCCCGAGGCCGAGAGCCTTGAGAAACCGCCGCTTTGGCCAGCCGCCCGGGGCCGGCTGGCCGGTCGTGGTGCTGGAGTCGGGCCCGCATCCGCGGGAGCCCGGCTTGACCGAGGGCGATGATTCGTCGTGCATGAGGCTTGTCCCCGCGGAGGGTTGACGATGCCGGGGCCGTCGTCAAGATCGGGCGCCTCTCCCAGACCGGCACGTACGAGATCCCACGCGGCGGAGAAACCAGCTCGTAGCCGGGGCCGCCTGGCGGCGCGAACCCCGCGGCCTACCCGGCGATGCGCTCGCGGACTGGCTGGCCCCGGGTTGACGAACGGCGTCCTTTCAGGACTTCGCGGGCTGGGCCTGAGGCGGGAGGACCTGTCCGCCGTGTATGCCAACGAGTAGGCCCCCATGCAGCGGGCCATGGCTGAGGCCTTTGCGGAGAACGTTCACTACGCCGTGCCGGGCAAGTTCACCCTGCAGTCGGCCCAGGAATTGGCGGCGCGGCGGACCTTCGTCTGGGAGGTTGAGTTGGGCAACGAGCGTGGGTTGGGTGGATGCGAGAAAGGAGAGGCGTTTGGGGGCGTCCACCGCCTGGTCGCGGTCGAAACCCAGGGAACTGACCGCGACGTATTATGGGGGCGTTGAGGTGCCAATCAGTAGGTTACGGAGGGCGGCAGGGCCCGCGGTGCCGGGTTGGGGCGGGGCGATCAGGGCGCCGACAATCAGACTCGGGAGACCGTTTCCGCTGGTGCCGGTGGGCGGCATGGCGCGTGTTTACAAGCGCGCGGTGAGTATGCGGCGGACGCGCGCGAAGCTGCGGAGATGTCGGGCAAGCACCGCCGGCGAGAGTTTGCCGAGAATCTCAAAAGACCGGGCGCCCTTTTCATAGGCGTTCGAACACTCGCGGGAGGCGTGAACTAACTTGTCCTGCACGTCGTGGCGGTTCCGCTCCTCCAGCGCAGGCAGTGGCGGCAGCGCCGAGGCCTGCAACTTGTTCCTGAAGTGCGCCTGCAGCGCGGCCACATCAGCGACAAACCAGTTTTCCATACAGGTGGTCATCAAGAGAACCTGATCATCCGCCGCGCCGGTGGGCCTCTGCCAGTGGTCGCGTGTTTGTAGGTGCTGCCAGGCTTCCTCCAGGTTGGCCAAGGGCTCTTCGCTATCCACCCAGAGCGCCACGTAGGTTCCCGTCGGACTGTTCGCATGGGCGACCTTGAAGCTGCCGTAAGCGGCATCACGCCCACCGCATGCAATCAGGCGTGGCATGCGCTTTTGCGCCGCAAATCCGCAGTTCTCGAGCAGCTTGCGGAAGCCCTCGCGGCAGCGGATGTCCACGTCCTTGGAGCCCGCGCCCGTGCCGCCGCCTTCGATGTAGATGCAGGCGCTCACCAGCGCGTCCCCCCGAGCTGGCCTTTGATCCACAACTGGCCGAGGCGGTACTTGTCCAACCACGCGATCAAGTCGTCCTGCTTCAAGCGGCGCATTTCCGTCTTTCCCTCATGCTTCTCGCAGATCACCACTGCCTCTGGGCGCTCCGTCATCGCGTCCACCAGGATGTCGGAATGCGTGGTGACGATGAGTTGCGTGCGCTCGGACGCCTCGATCAACAGGCGGGCGAGTTCCGGCAGTACATCCGGGTGCAGGCCGAGCTCTGGCTCCTCAATGCAGACCAAGGGAGGCGGTTCAGGATGGCATAAAATGGCGAGAAGGCAAAGATATCGCAACGTTCCGTCGGAGAGGCGCGTTGCCGGGATGCTGTAGTTGCCCTCCTCCAGAAACAACTGCACGCGGCCCGCTTCAATCTGGACATTAAAGTCCTGAATCTCCGGATAGAGCGCCTTCAACGCCTCAAGCAGGCGCTTGCGGGCCTTGGGACGAATCTTGTTCAGTACCAAGGCGAGGTTCTCGCAAGAGGATAGCAGGGAATCTGTGCGCAAATCCGCTTTCTGCTCCTGACGGGGCGGCGTGTAGCGCCCAAAGGACCACTCGCGATAGATCGCAATCCGGCTGTAGCTACGCTCGAGGTGGGCGAGTAACGCGTAACGCTCCGGGTCCTTGACTTGCGAAAGAATAGATTGTTCGGGGTTGAGGGATTCGCGTTTTAATGTCCGCTCCTTCTCTGACCCGGAGCCTCGAGCGGCCGCGCCAACGGCGGTTCCCGCCTCTTCCTCACGGCCCGCGGTGGCCTCGATGGCTCCGCCGGCTCGGGTGGTCTTCGCATCGTCCGAGTGGGTTTCCTTGAGAACCGGATAACCGTTCTGAAAGCGGTAAAAAAAATACGGCGTGGCCATGCCCTGATAAGGCCGCTCGTTTTCGATGCGCTCCTCGACGAGTTCAAAGCGACTGCCGTGCTCGGTGAAGCTCATAACATGCCGCAGCGGCATCTTCCCGCGCGGGTTTTCCACGAGGACCTCCAGCGAGGCGACGGCGTTGGGAATGCCCTTCCAGAGCCAGTCGCGCACACCGCCCACCTCCTTAACGGGCGCCGACAGGTCTTTGGGGGCGGCCTGCAACAGACTGATGGCTTCGAGGAAATTTGACTTGCCCGATCCGTTGGGCCCGATCAGCACATTCAGCTGCGCGAGCGGCAACGGCTCGGTGTCCGGCCCGAACGAGAGCAAGTTCCTGATTCGGAGACTCTTGATTAGCATAGAGGTTGGCGTCGAGTGTAATAGAAATGCGAAAGGCTGACCAGGCCACTCTGGGACATGGCTCGCATTGTTTCGGCTGGAGAGAAGACGTTCACCGGTGATGTTGGGGGGCGCGATGTTCGTTCTTCAGGGCAAGTTCGCCGCGGGAGCGGCGCAACGCTTGCACGGCGTCGAGGGGGAAGTTCTCGTTGGCAAGGAAGCGCATGAGGCTCCTCAAGCCAGATTCACCGAGTACACTTTTTCGCTCTCAAGCAATTCCCCGGCATAGTGCAGGCAGGCCTGAATGTCCTCCCGCGTCAGCCCCGGATAATTCCGCAGCATTTCCGCCTCCGGCCACCCTTGCGCCAACAGGCCGATGACAAACTCCACCGCCAGCCGGGTTCCTTTTACCACCGGCTTCCCGAGCAGAATGTCGGGATTGACCACAATTCGATCCTGCCAGTTCATGTGGTTATTCTAACCCCGGTGGCTGGGACACTCAAGGCAGGGTTCCGTCGGGCGGCAGGCCGGTTGGAGAGCCCCGAGCCCGGGGCAGGTCTGAGACGGGAAGGCAGGTCGGAGGGAGGGAACCCGGGGGAGGAGCTCGCTCGCGGCCGAGGTCGTATGAAGGCGCGAACCCAGCACCTCGGTGAGTCTCGCCGTCCCCGGTGGCGGCGCCCATGCAGGGCGCAGGCCCTTTCTGGGCCGGCCTACCCGGGGCTGCGCTCGCGGACTCGCTTGCCCCGGGCTGGCGAATGGCGTCCTTTCAGGACTTCACGGGTCGTTCTTCCGCGTCGTGGACCTGGTGTTTCCATCGGGTAGCGATGATCGCCGGTAGCCGTGGACCTCGGTCCACGGATCACGCGTGCGGAAGATCTCCCGCGCCGCGTAGCGTCGCCCGGTGGGGGGCTTCGCGACGGATCGTGTATTGGAAGGCGGTCGGCGGTCACCGCGGCCGCGCCCCGGCGGGTCGTGCGACGCTACGCGGCGCACAGCTTCTCGCGCCCCCAACCGTGGACTCGGTCCACGGCCACCATCGGATCACCGCTGCGCGGTGGAGTGGATGGATGTGGCCTCCGGTTCTCGGGACACCGGTTGCCCCGAGAGCGACGGATCCGTTTGCAAGGGGCTTGTTCGCACTGACCTTGGAGTGTATCCCGCCATGAAGTGGATGATAATCATCCACCGCCGCGCGGCGTGCCGCGCTGTACCGGCGCAGAGGTCATTCCGCTCGGCGTGAACCTGCACGGCCTCCCGCTGTCGCCATGGTGGCCCGCCCCGAGGTAGCCGTCGTGTCCGGCCTGCGCTCTGGATGTCAGACCGACCGCCTCCGAGGGGGATGCGCACGCCGCGCCTGCCCACTGGGGAGGGAAGGGACACCTCCCAGGTGAATAGTCACGGCTTAGCGCCGGTGCAACAATTAAGTCCGCGCGCCCGTCGGCGGATGCGCCCAAAAGCGCCGGAATACGGCGCACTCGTGCGCCTGCGAAGGCGCACACACAGCAGGGTGAAAGTCCCTGTCAGGCGGAACGTTCACCCGCCTGTAAC
>Ga0182030_10009679_pt1 | contig 19708 bp, 17 predicted proteins | sample 812S3MmetaG_FD_121299 | JGI IMG/M metagenome (GOLD analysis project Ga0182030, IMG submission 121299) | Permafrost microbial communities from Stordalen Mire, Sweden - 812S3M metaG (Illumina Assembly) | ecosystem: Environmental > Terrestrial > Soil > Wetlands > Permafrost | place: Sweden... | reverse complement strand
CACAACGTGCTCGTCGCGATCGTCGAGAGCGGACTCGACACCGCACTCGTGCACCTCGGCACGATGGGTGTCTACGGCTACGGTTGGTCCGGTTCGGCGCCGATTCCCGAGGGCTATCTCACCGTGAAGGTGCCTACCCCCGACGGCGAGATCGAGCGCGAGATCCTGCACCCGGCCAATCCGGGATCCGTGTACCACATGACCAAAACGCTCGACCAGCTGCTCTTCGCGTTCTACGCGAAGAACGACCGCTTGCGCATCACCGATCTGCATCAGGGCATCGTGTGGGGCACACAGACGCCGCAGACGATTCTCGACGAGCGTCTGATCAATCGCTTCGACTACGACGGCGACTACGGCACGGTCTTGAATCGCTTCTTGATGCAGGCGGCCATCGGCCACCCGTTGACGGTGCACGGTACGGGCGGACAGACCCGCGCCTTCATCCACATCCGTGACACGGTCCGATGCATTCAGATCGCGTTGGAGAACCCACCGAGTCGCGGTGAACAGGTGAGCGTCTTCAACCAAGTGACCGAGACCTACCGCGTGATCGAACTCGCCGAACTGATCGCCAAGGAGACCGGCGTCAAGATCGCTAATTTACCGAACCCTCGCAAAGAGGCGGTGGAGAACGAACTCAACGTCAGCCGCGATCGTTTCATCGCGCTCGGACTGGATTCCACGACGTTGAACGAAGGCCTCCTCGAGGAGATCCGCGACATCGCCAACAAGTACAGTTACCGCGCCGATACGACGAAGATCATCGCCCGCTCCGTGTGGAATCAAGGTATGGAGACCTCGCCCGACTTGGTCCGCTGAGCCGTCGTCGAGAGTGCAGGGCCACTGACTTCCGGGCTGGCTGGACTTCGACGGGATCTGACGGCGCGGACGCCACCGACTTAGGGCGCGTCGATGATGGGGAGGAATTCGCGCCACGGACCGATGGCATTCGTGTACTGCTTGGCCATGGTCTTGATGATTTGGTCGAGGTGATTGAGGTCGTGTACGACCCACGACGCGAGTAGCTGACTCAGCGTCACTTGGCCGAGGTCGGGATGGATGGCGATTCGCCCCAGGTCGTTCACTGACACGAGAGCACGGACCTGATCGAGGTTGGATTTTCGTATCTCGCCAAACCGATCGAGTTGGTCGGCCAATGACCAGCCCGCGTAGCGAGAGAATCCCGCCTCGCGATCGACCGGTTCCAGGACAGGAGGTTCGCTCGCGGCGAGAATCTTGACGGTCCGGTCCATCCAGTCGGACTCTTCGATATGGGTCATGTGTCCCACCACTTGCAGCGGGGACCACGTACCCGGTCCCTCATCCGAGGTGGTCCACTCTTCCGGCGGACCCAGTAAGAGTGCACGCAACGTATCCGGCGTACGGCTGAGAATCTCCCGGCTCTGTTCTAGTGAGAAGTCCATGTCGCCATCGTCGCACAGTGACGTAACGCGATGGACGGGTCCGTGGTTGGACGCCGCCCGATGGCGCCGAGTAGCAGCCAACGGGGCCACGGAGGTAAGTCATGGTGTCTCGTCGCCGGGCCGACGTGTGAGAATTCCGATATGCCGAATATTCGTGAGTACGTGTGGTGCCCGCGGCAGTAGGCGCAGTACTTCACTCGGCTCGTCTTCATCGGTCGAGTCGCCAACGTGTAAGGAGACAGTGCTGTTGAGCGCAATCATCGAGGCCTTCACCACAACGACGACCATCGTGAGTGTCCATCGAGGCGTGGTACTACCCGAGGCGCGCGTCATCGTCATCGCGGTGCCGGTGACGGTCTTTTGCATCTATTGGTTCGTACTGCGCAAGCGCGGCCCCCGTTGAGCGACTTTCCGTACGTCCCGCTCGAGACCAAGGGCTGGCGTATGGCCATGGGACTTCGGCCCCTCGACCTCGAACACTGGCTCGAAGTGGACGAACTCCGTGACAGTGAGCTCGAACAAAAGCGACAGCTCCTCGAGACCGACTACGACACGGTCGTCGCGACCACTCCCGAAGGCGACGAGGGGAGCCGCGAACTGCTCGCCGAAGTGTCGAGTTTCCTCGAGGTCCATCACCCGGACATCGCGTTCGAAGTGCGAGGTGATGAGCACCCCGTCGCCGCCGCCGCACGGCTCGTGCAAGAGGACCTCTGCGTCCTCGTTCGCTCGGACGCGTGGCGACTGCGCGCCGCCTGTGTCTGTTTCCCGTCGCGGTGGAGTCTCGCGTCGAAATTGGGCACGACGTTGGACGAGATCCATCGGCCGGTGCCGACCTATGACGTCGAACTCAGTCGACCGACCAACGCATTCTTTGACCGACTGAAACCGGAACGCTCGTTCTGGCGACTCAACTGGACGTTGATCGATTCACCGGCGTTGCATCAACCGTCGGTCGTTCGACGCAGTCCCCACGGGGACCTCGCCGACTGGTTCTTTCGGGTGGAGCGACAGACTCTTCGTCGACTCGCGCACAGTGACGCCGTCGTCTTCACGATTCGCAACTACGTGGAGTCGGCCCAGGAGCTCTGCGACTCGCACGAAGAGTTCGGCTCGACGTTGCTCTTGAATCTCGACACCGCGCCCGACGCCGTGCAGTCGTACAAGGGGTGGATCGGTGTGGCCGATCGCCTGCGCGCTTCACTCGAAGGTGCTCGCTCGAACTAGTCGCGTACGAGGTCCTTGGCGATGGCGATGACCTGCATCTCGTCGGTGCCGGCGTAGATCCGAAGGACGCGCGCGTCGCGACTGAGTTGCTCGACGCGGTACTCCGCGATGTAGCCATTGCCGCCAAATATCTGTATCGCGTCGTCGGCCACCTGGCAGGCCGCCTGCGCCGAGTACAACTTCATCGCGGAGGCTTCGGCGAACGTCGGCACTGCACCGTGTGACGAGCGCTCGATGTGGGCGAACACCATGTTGCGCACGTTCACGCGTGCGACTTCCATCTGGGCCAGTTTGAGCTGGACGAGCTGGTAGTCCGCGATGGCCGTTCCCCAGAGACGGCGATGCTTCGCGTAGTCGATCGAAAGTTTCAGGCACTCCTCGATGATGCCGAGGGACATGGCGGCGACGCCGGCGCGCTCGGCGACGAAGTTATCGCGCGCGCTTTGGCGCCCGCCACCTATCGGGTCTTCGCTCTCGCCGAGGAGGCGGTCCCTGCCGGCGCGCACGTCGCTCAAGAACACCTCACCGGTCGGCGATCCGTGTTGGCCCATCTTGCGCATCGGCGCGGCCTGCACCAGTCCGTCCATACCCCTGTCGAGTACGAACGTCAGGACTTTGCGACCTCGCATCTCTTCGCCGCTGCCGTCGTCGAGCTTGGCGTACATCACGATGGTGTCGGCGTAGGGGCCGTTCGTGATCCAGGTCTTCTGGCCGTTGAGGACGTAGTCCTCGCCGTCGCGTCGAGCGCTCGTGCGCATGCCGCCCAAGGCGTCGGAGCCGGAGTCCGGTTCCGTGATCGCCCAGGCACCGATCTTGTCGAGCGTCATCAGATCGAGGGCCCAACGCTCCATCTGCGCCGGGGTGCCCAGTTTGTTGATCGTGCCCGCCGCCAGGCCACTCGACACGCCGAGGGACGTGAGGAGCCCCGGGCTCACGCGACACAGTTCGATCGTCGAGATAAGTTGCGCCGCGGGGTCAGACCCCCGACTCTCTCGAGACGGTTCCTCACCCGAGATCTTGCGCTGCAGTTGGCGCGCGAAGTTCTCCTTGGCCATCTCCTTGAGTCCAAAGACGTCGTACATCTTGCGAAGAATGGCGTACGGGGGCATGCCGTTGTGTTCCAGATCGTCCAGTTGTGGGCGGATCTCCTCATCGACGAATCGGCGTACGACGTCGATGATCGCCTGTTGTTCATCGGTCCATTCGTACATCGGCTATCTCCCTTGACTGACGAGTGTCAACGTGTCGAATCGTGTGAGTTTCACCACGTCACCTCACGACGTGGCCGGTGTGGATGGCGAGGACGAGATCAACAGATGTTCGATCAGGGTGGCGATCCACTGCGACTGACCGACCGCCACCATCACGGGCGCCACGCACAGCCACGACGCGTTGTGGAACTGGACGACGAAGAGGAGCATCAAGACGGCTTCGGCGCCGACGCGTCGCAGTGGTTGACCGCCGAGACGTTGAGTGACGACGACGTTGACCACGAAGAGGTTGAGTCCCGGGATGAAGGCCCAGAGAGTCCAGTGGCCGTCGAGTTCCCTGGCGGCGAAGGCGAAACAGACCGAGCCGATGATGAGGAGCGCGACCGCGACATTGCACGCCGCGACCGCGAAACTCTCCGAGACGGGGTGCGCGGTGCCGGGCCAGTGGGCCAGCACGCTGACCAGAATGCTGATGCCCGCGAACTCACCCGCGATGCCGTAGCGCAACAGTCGATGCAGCGCTTGAATGAGTGACAGGTCGTTCACGATGCTTGCCGCGGGTGCGGCGTCGCCGTAGGGGCGCGTCAACTCCGACCACTGCGTACCAGTCCAGACCCGCCATTGGCGTTCGCCCGAAGGGTCCGGATACCAACCGGATGGGACGGGGGTGCTGCTCGAACTCACGAGACTAGCCTCGCATACAAACAACGGGGAGGGTCAACGTGAGCCAAACGCGCGGGGCGGCCGCCCCAACCTCCGGATCCCAGGACCACGTCACCGTTGACGAATTCGCGTTGGACCTCGTCGTCACTGAAGTTGCGGGAAAGGCTCTGGAATGGTCCGCGACGACGCCGCGCCAGCGCGCGGAACTGCTCGAACGTATCGTCGCGGACACGCTCAGCGTCGCCGAAGAGTGGAACGCGGCCGCGTGTGTCGCCAAGGGCTACGAGTCGTCCGGTCCCGAAGGCGGCGAAGAGCTCTTCAGTGGAATCGGCACGTTCGTGCATATGGCTCAATTGTTTCGACGCTCGATGCGGGACATCGCTCGCCACGGCCGGCCCCGCTACCCGGGACCCGTGCGACACAAGCCGGGTGGGCGCATCGCGGTGCAGGTGGTGCCGTCAACGATCTTTGATCGCGTGCTCTTCGCGGGTATCACGGGCGAGGTCTGGATGGAACCCGGTATGACCGAGGCTGACGTTCAGTCAACCCAGGCGCACGCCTATCGCTCGCCCGGCGAACACGCGGGCGTCGCGCTCGTGTTGGGTGCCGGCAACGTCGCGTCACTCGGTCCGCGCGACGCTCTGACGAAACTATTCGCCGAAGGTCAGGTCGTCGTCCTGAAGGCCAATCCTGTCAATGACTACCTCGTGCCGTATTGGGAACGAGCGTTCGCGTCGCTCATTGACGCGGGCTACCTACGTATCGTGAGCGGCGGCGCACGCGTCGGCTCGTATCTCGTGGGACACGACCTGATCACTGACCTCCACGTGACGGGATCGGACAAGACCCACGACGCGATCGTCTTCGGCGTCGGCGCCGAGGGCGCTCGACGCAAGGCCGCCAATGAACCGGTCGTGACGAAACCGTTGACCTCCGAGCTCGGTAACGTCTCTCCCGTCGTGATCGTGCCGGGCGAGTGGACGAGCGCGGAGATCGACTACCAGGCGCGTCACGTCGCGACCATGATCGCGAACAACGCCGGCTTCAACTGTCTCACGCCGCGCGTCATCGTCACCCACGCCGGGTGGTCCCAGCGCGAGGAGTTCTTCTCGGCGCTCGAAGCGGTCTTCGAATCGCTGCCGACGCGCGAGGCGTACTACCCGGGAGCGAATGACCGACGGGCGTCGTTTCTCGAGGCCCATCCGGACGCCCACGAGATCGGCGCGGCGAGTGGCGAGAAGATGCCGTGGACGATCGTTCGCGACGTTGACTCGTCCAACGCCCACGAGATCTGTCTGAACGTCGAGGCCTTTTGCGCACTCACCAGTGAAACGGCGCTCGAGGCCGATTCGACCGCAGACTTCGTGCGTCGAGCGGTCGATTTCTGTAACGACGTGGTCTGGGGAACGCTCTCGATGACGTTGATCTGCGACCCGCGCACGTTGAAGGATCCCGAGACCGGTCCGGTGATCGAGCAAGCGGTTGCCGATCTTCGTTTCGGCTCGATCGGCGTGAACCTCTGGCACGCGATGAGTTTCGCGCTCGCGTCGACGACGTGGGGCGCCTACCCGGGCCACACGCTCACGGACATCCAGTCCGGTCGAGGGGTGGTGGGGAACGCGTATCTCTTCGCCCGACCACAGAAATCGATCGTTCGCGGACCCTTCGTCGCCAAACCGGCGCCGGCGTGGTTCGCCACGAATCGCAACGCCGGCGTCGTGATGCGAAAGCTGCTCGCCTTCGAAGGCGAACCGTCGTGGGCGAAGATTCCGGGGCTTGTCGCGGCGTCGCTGAAGGGCTAGGGCCGCAGCGCCATCACGGTCGTCACGCCGATCGCGGCACAGATCTTTGATCCGCACGCGACGTCAGCGATTTGCGTGGGGACGTACTTGAGCTTGACAGGGGTCACCGAGCCGGCAACCACGGTAGCGAGCCACGGCGAAGAGGACCCCTCCAGGCCGCCCACCACACATCGCTCGAGTGACGCGCACGCGAGGGACAAAATTGAAGTGCTCAGGGACGCCACCTTCTTCCACGTCTTGCCGAAGTTATCGGTACGCACGATTCGCCAACCGCTCGGGAGCTTCGCCAGCCCCTCACACTTCGATCCGACACAGTTCAGCGACGTGAGCGCCCCCCACGTCGCCGTCGAGAAACCCGTTCGTGGTGTCCACGTCGTGCCGCCGTCGGCGGTCACGTAGACCACGATCCCGTTCGAGGCGTTGAGGAAGCTCACGATGCATTGGAGATTCGACGTGCACGCGAGCGACGTCACCGAGTCCTGTGACGCGACGCCGATGTCGCCCACTGGAGTCCACGACGCGCCGCCATCATCAGTGACGAGGAAGCGCTGAGTGGAGTGAGACGAATCGATGATCGCGCACGTCAGTGCTCGGTAGCAGCTCACCTCTTCGATGCCGGACCCACCGGACGGCGCGGACGCAACGCTCATTGAATTCGCGGTGGCGTCATAGCGCCACACCAAGTCACTGTTTGATTGTGATCCCACGAACACACAGCCATCACTCCAGCACGATGAGGTCGCAACGTACGTCGAGGTGTCGGCGCTCGGGACCGTGAGTGCCGTCCAGCGACCGTTCTGCGAACGGTACTCACCGACCGAGGTCGGGCTCACGTCAAGGTTGGACGTGCCGATCGCGACACACGAGTCATCGGTCGTGCACGCGACGCTCGACAGCGGCACTGAAATGCTGTCGGCGGGAAGACCGGAGACGTGCGGGGCCACCGTCACGGTCGCCGTCGCGCACGAGGCCAACACCACGCCGGCGACCAAGCACATTGCCGCCATCCGTACCGTTGAACGTACGTGGGCTGGTACTCGAATCATTGTTTCCTTGAGATCGTGACGACCGTTGTCGCCCTGTTGATGATACTTATCGGGGCCGCTGCTCCGAATCGTCCGCGGTGAGGGTCGGGTCTAACTTGGAGTCCATGAACTGGGTCGACGTACTCATCGTCGCGTTCGTCATCGTGGCCGCGATCCGCGGCTGGTTCCAGGGGGCCATTCGACAGGTCCTCGGCTGGATTGGGCTCATCGCGGGCTTCTACCTCGGCATCGCGATCGCGCCGTCGCTGTCCACGACTATCTCGCACTCGTCGTGGCGCCCGGTGATAGCGCTCGCCATCGTCGTGGTCGCCGCGTACGCCGGGCATTTGCTCGGCCACCTGCTCGGCGCGTCGATTCGTCGCACCGTGAAAATGGTGAAGCTCGGTCTCGTCGACTCCGTCGCCGGCGTGGTGGTCGGCGTCGCGGGGGTGCTCATCACGGTCTGGCTGGTGGCGGCCCTGTTGGTCGCGACGTCGTGGTCCTCGGCGGCGAGCGGCATTCAGGGATCGAGGATCATCAACGACCTTGACAAGTCGCTGCCGACCATTCCTTCGGCGGAGGCGAAGCTCCAGACGCTGCTTCGAAACGCGGACTTCCCGAGCGTGTTCGCGAGCATCGTCTCGCCGACGATTCCATCGTCGGGTTCGGCACCAAAGCTCGCAAGGAGCACGTTGTCGCCGCGTTCACCGAGTCAGATCGTCAAGGTCCTCGCGATGGGCTGTCCCGACACTCATGAGGGAACCGCATTCTTCATCGCGCCGCACCTGGTCGTGACGAACGCGCACGTGGTGGCGGGCGCGACGAGCATCACGGTCGGGGGAGCGTCCGCACAAGTGGCGCTCTTCGATCCGCTAAACGACGTCTCCATTTTGCGGGTGGCGACTCTGACGAGCACGTCGCCGATGAGTTTCGCGCGGTCGGCTCCCTCTTCGGGCGCGCACGCCCAGGTGATCGGCTTTCCGCTCGACGGAACACGGACGATAAGTCCGTCAATCGTGAGCGGTGAGATCACCGCCCAGTCGAGGGATATCTACGACACGCGGACGTTCGCTCGCACCGTGCTCGTCGTCTACTCCAACATCGAACCGGGCAACTCCGGCAGTCCGGTGTTGGTCCGCGGTGACGTGACGGGTGTCGTGTTCTCGAAGTCACTCAGTCAGAGCGAGACGGCCTACGCGGTCCCGGCCGCGATCGTGGAGCACGACGTTGCCGCGACGCCGGCGCGCGGAACGCAGTCGACGCAGAGCTGCTTGAACTAGCTCGCCGAACGCACCGCGGCACCTAGGACGTCGAGTCCGTCGGCCAGTTGCTCGTCGGTGATCACGAGTGGCGGCAGGAGACGTACGACGTTGCCGTACGTGCCACACGAGATGGCGATGACGCCGTTCTGGTTGCAGTAGTTGACGATCGTCTTGACCGCCGCCGCGTTCGGTTCCTTGGTGCCGGGCTGTACGAACTCCATGGCGACCATCGCGCCTCGTCCCCGCACGTCGCCGATGATCGCGACGTCCTGGGCGAGCGATCGTAGGTTGGCGAAGAGAATGTCGCCGATCTCGCGCGCGCGCGCCATCAGGTTTCGGTCGCGCAGGGTCTTGATCGTGGCGAGCGCCGCGACGCACGCGACTGGATTGCCACCGTAGGTCCCACCGAGACCGCCTTCGTGGACCGCGTTCATCAACTCCGCTCGACCGGTCACCCCGGCCAACGGCATTCCACCGGCCAGGCCCTTCGCCGTCGTCACGATGTCCGGGATCACGCCTTCGTGATTCACGGCGAACCAGTCACCAGTGCGACAGAAACCGCTCTGGATCTCGTCGGCGATGAAGACGACACCGTTCGCCGTCGTCCACTCCGACAAGGCCGGCAAGAATCCGTCGGCCGGTACGACGAAGCCGCCTTCTCCCTGGACGGGCTCGATGAGCAGAGCGGCCACGTTCTTGGCGCCGACCTCGGTCTCGATCATCTTGATCGCGCGCGCGGCCGCGTCGGCGCCGCTCAATCCGTCGCGGAAGGGGTAGCTCATCGGCACGCGGTAGATCTCGGGCGCGAAGGGGCCGAAGCGGTCCTTGTACGGCATGTTCTTCGCCGTGAGCGCCATGGTCAAGTTGGTTCGGCCGTGGTAGGCGTGGTCGAAGACGATGATCGCTTGGCGACCAGTGGCGAGACGAGCGATCTTGACGGCGTTCTCGATCGCCTCGGCGCCCGAGTTGAAGAGTGCCGAGGTCTTGGCGTGCGAACCGGGCGTCAATGCGGCGAGCTCTTCGCAGACCTCGACGTAACTCTCGTACGGGTTCACCATGAAACAGGTGTGCGTGAAGGCGGCGACTTGCGCGCTCACGGCGTCGACCAGTTCGGGCACGGCGTGGCCGATACTCGTGACGGCGATGCCCGAGCCGAGGTCCAGGATCTGGTTGCCGTCGACGTCCACGAGGATGGCACCCTCGGCGCGGTCGATGTAGATGGGGAAGCCCTGCGTCAGTCCGGCGCTGACCACCGCGTGACGGCGCTCGTGCAGGGCGCGCGACTTGGGGCCGGGCAATTCGGTGACGACCTTGCGCTCGGTTCCTACGGACGTATCGACTGACGAGACCATGGCATTCTCCTGACATTCGACGGCTCACGCCGCACGAATCCAGCGTACTTGGAGCGGCGCGAACAGTTTCCAGAGCAGAAAACGGGTGACCGAGGTCACCCGTCGTCCGCTGGCGGAGGAGGTGGGATTTGAACCCACGGTGCCCGGAGACACAGCAGTTTTCGAGACTGCCCGATTCGGCCGCTCTCGCACCCCTCCGTCGAGGAGTCTACCGCGCACCTCGATCACGACGTAATGGCCCGTCGACACGGAGCGCGCAACTCTCGTAAGTTCGTGGTCGTGGATGACACCGTGAACGACGAGCTCTTTATGCGCGCGGCACTCGACATTGCGATTGTCGCCGCCGGACACGATGACGTGCCGATCGGGTGCGTCTTGGTGGAGAACGACGTGGTGATCGGCGTGGGGGAGAATCGGCGCGAACAGGACCAGGATCCCACGGCCCACGCCGAGATCGTGGCGCTTCGCGATGCTGCGTTCTCGCGACCCTCGTGGCGGATGGACCAGGTAACGGCCTACGTCACATTGGAGCCGTGCGTCATGTGCGCGGGAGCGCTCTTGAACGCGCGCGTGCGGCGCGTCGTCATCGGCGCGCTCGACGAGAAGGCCGGCGCGGTCGGCTCTCGCTACAACGTATTGAGTGATCCGCGACTGTTGCACGAAGCGTCGCTCACGTACGACGTCCTGGGAGAAGAGTCGGCCGAGTTGTTGCGCACGTTCTTCCAAGGACGTCGTTCCGACAAGTGACCGAAGAAGTCGTCAATGACTCGTCACGGTCACGACCCGTCCCCGACCTAATCTCTCGCGCAAGCGAAACGACAGCGACGCGACGTTCCGGGATTTGACTAGGAATCTCTGAAGATCGGCAGTTGAATCGTAAAGGTCGAGCCCTTACCTGGCGTGCTGTCGAAGATCAAGGTCCCCCCCATCGCTTCGGTCAAGTTCTTTGAAAGTGCGAGTCCCAGTCCGGTTCCTTCGATGCCGGTCGCTTCGGCGTTCAGGCGATCGAAGGGAATGAAGAGCCGTTCCACCATTTCTGGACTGACGCCGAGTCCAGTGTCACTCACCGAGATCCGGACCATGTCCTCGACCATCTCGCTGCTCACCATCACTCGTCCTCGAGGTCGGTTGTACTTGATCGCGTTGGAGAGAAGATTCAACAGGATCTGTCGAAGACGCTGTTTGTCCGCGCTCACCAGAGCGTCGGTGATCTCACCAATCTCCAATTCGATGCCGTGCTCGCTGGCCTGAAGAGTGATGATGCCGACGCAGTCTCGCACGAGATCGCCCAGTGAGACCGCGCGCAAGTTCACGATGATGCGCCCAGACTCGATCCGTGAGATGTCGAGGATCTCATTGATCAGATTCAAGAGGTGCTGTCCCGAGTTATTGATATGGCCCAGCATTCGTAGGACGTCCGGATCACTGGTCTCCATTTGTAGCAACTGTGAAAATCCGATCACCGAGTTGAGCGGTGTCCTCAGTTCGTGACTCATGCGCGACATGAACTCGCTCTTGGCGGCGTCGTGGCGCTCGGCCTCGGACCTCGCGATCTCCAGTGCGTGCTCCAATGCCACCGATTCTGAGATGTCGCGAGTGATCACGACGGCGGCGGTGGGCGCCTCGCCGTGATTGTCGAGCGCTTGCCCGCGCGATTCAACGGTGACCCAGTGCCCGTCATCGTGGCGCACGCGAAAGCGGGCCGTCGAGGCCTGACCTTCGTCGAAGATCTTTCTGATCGCCTCCAAGACGACGGCCTGATCGTTGTGGTGCACGAATTCGAGGACGGAATGGCCGCGGCGATTTTCTTCGGGTATCCCGTACATTTTTTGGCTCGCCGGACTCACTTCGAGCGCTGTGCCGTCACGGTCGATCACGGTGATCGCGTCGACGGCCGTGTCGATGATCGCGCGCATCTTGGAGAGGCTCTCCGCGAGCGAGGCTTGGGTGAGCGCCGCGGCGGTGATGTCACGAGTGATGAAGACGGCGCGCATCGGTGGGCCGTCGGGGTTGCGCAGGGCGCGTCCTCGCGTCTCGAGGGTGATTTCGTGGCCGTCGGCGTGACGGGCCCGAAAACTGACGGTCACGACTTCGTCGATTTCGAAGGTCTTTCGCAGCGCCGCCTCGACACCGGGTCGGTCATCGTCGTCGATGATGTTCAGCCCGGTATGTCCCCGTCGACCGGTTTCGGGGTAGCCGTAGATCTGCTCGCTCTCGGGGCTGGACTCGACGATATTGAGGTCCCGGTCGATGATGACGATTGAGTCGGCGGCCGCTTCGAACATCGCTTCGGCGACGGCCGTGCTCTGGTTCAGTTTGTGCAGCATCTCTTCGCGGTCCGTGACGTCTTGGCCGGTGGCGCAGATCCAACCGTCCTGGCGCAGAGAGCTCCACGAGATGGTCCGGTACGTGCCGTCGCGGCAACGTTGCCGATTGATGAATCCGCGGCGAGTCTCCTCCGGACCGCGGATCACGATTCGAAACTCGTCCTCGGTCGCCTGCACGTCATCGGGGTGCACGAAATCCGCGAAGGGCACGCCGCGCAGGTCGTCGAAATCCCAACCCAGCATGTCGTGCCACGCCGGGTTCACCTGAATGAGTTCGCCGTCTCTCCCAAAGACCGAAAGGAGATCGGGGGAACTGTAGAAGAAGTCGCCGATATCTGGGACCTTCGACTCATCGTCCTTCACGAACCGCTACCCCCTGCCTATGGCTGACCCTTCCGAGGAACGAAAGAACTGTCGTCGTTACGGCGTGTGGCATCCGTCGGGCAACCCGCACACCCAGTCTTGAACCTACTTTGTGTGCGACGGCGTACTCACCACGCCATCACACTTTGTGGCCACGCGGCTTCCAGAGCGGTCGCGCGTGTGGCGTCGGTGCCCAATTCGAGCCCGACTCGTTGGACGCGGCTGACGCGCAACGAAACCGAGCGAGCGTTCCTCGACGCCCAGGTGAGAGGACGAGGGGCGCGCGACGCTTGACGTCAGGTAACTCTCGCTAACTCTTCTTGCGCGCGCGAACGAGAAGCGACCGCGAGATCCCCGCCAAGCCCAAGGCGACAAGACCGATGGGCACGAGGAGCGACGAGTCGGATCGCGCCGTTCCGCCGCCGCCGGTCGCCGCGGCGCCGATCGGTAATGGCCTCGTGGTCGTCGTGGCGGACTTGGCGCGCGGCGAGACCGTCTTGCCTCCCGCACCGGCGGTGAGCGTCGTTGAAGTCGTTGACGCCTTGGTGGTGCCGGACGTCGTCGATGTCGTGGTTGATGTCGTGGTGGTGGTCGTGGACGTCGCCACGAGACAGGTCGGCACGGTGATCGTGTTGTCGTCCATGGTGACCGCGCCACCCAGTGCCAGTGCCCGTCCGTTCACCGTCGCGCCGGTATTCAACGTGATCGACGTCGTCGCGAGAATCGTTCCGGCAAAATGCGTGGTGGTCCCCAGGGTGGCGGAACTGCCGACCTGCCAGAACACGTGGCACGCCTGCGCTCCGTTCTCCAGCGCGACGACGCTGGTGGACGCCGTGGTCAATGACGATCCGGCTTCAAAGATGAAGACCGAGTCCGGATTGCCACCGCCGTTGAGGGTGACGGTGCCGGTAAGACCCATGGAAGAGGTGGAACGATACACGCCGGAGACGAGTGTTGATCCACCTAAGTCCCCGGCGACGGTCACGAACGGCGATCGGCCCGCGGCGCTATTGGAGGCCGTGATGAGATCGTTCTCGGCGGTGAGCGCCACGCCATTCGCCACGTAGGTTGCACCGGAGGCTTGATGACCCGGCGGAAATCCTGAGATCGCGGTGCCCGGAGAGAGCCCGATGTCGCCGCTGATCGTGGTCGGACCGGTGTTGGTGATGGCGCTGCCCGCCAGTACGGCAAACGAAGACGCGGTGCCGAGGTTGACGGTCGCCGTGGCCGCCATCGCGGACTGGGTGCCGAGTGCCGCGAGCGTGAGAAACGCAATGCCGGTCACCAACAAAGTGCCGAAGGAGCGCCGGAGGTTTCGCAAAACGGCTGGTGAGGAGGGATGAATCGAAGGTCGTGCGGAGGTGGACATAACTGTCCTTCCCAAAGATCGCCATGCCTCATCATTGAGAGTGACAAAAAACGACAAGCCTCGTAAGTACTACGTGAATCCAGCGTAAGGAGAGCGTCTCGTAACTCACACAAATCTGTCACAACAATGACGGGCTGGGCTTCTGCGGCAACCACCAGGGACCACATTCTCAGTTAGGTCCGATCGGGCTCGAAGCTCGCACGTGACGCTCTTCAAATGACGCGTTCTTGAACTTCAGACCAACGAACCGTTTTTTCCGGGCGCTCAGACTCGGAAAATCGGGAAGTGATGGTGGAGGAGTGGCGGCCCAACCCAAGCCACACCTCTCCACCGTTCTCGACCATAGGGAGCCACGTCGAGGAGGGCGAAAGGCACAAAGTCACTTCGTGGCTGATCGCCGCGGCGTCCGGATGTCGCGACGAATGGCTACGAGCGAAAGGTCACCGAGCGGATTCGAACACCGTCGAATAGTGGAATCGAATCAGTACGGCTAGTTCTTCTTCGTCGCCTTCTTGACGCGCTGGACCGCCTTTTTCAAATCCTGTCCCGCGTTCTTGAAGTCCTCACCCGCGTTCTTGAGGTCCGATCCGACCTCATCGGCGACGCCCTTGGCTTGGATCGCTTTTCCCTTGACCTGCCCGACGAGGACCTCAGCCTTGCCCTTCACTTCGAGCCGCTTGTTCTTGATGTCGTTACGAGTTGTCATGACGAGTCTCCTCTTTCTCACTTCGCGAAGCCTCGCAAGGTCTCCACGAAATGTCGTGCACGCCTTCAGCGCCAGTGACGACGCCAGCGCACCCCACTCAAATGTAAGGGCGAACCAAACCTCGTCATAGTGCTCAAAGTCACTTTATGGTTCTACGCCGGTGACGGTTCAATGAACGACAATCACGGCGCGCGGTTCACTTCAACGCTCCGTCGAAGGATCGTCGCGCTCTGACTCGAAACCGAGCACGTCGCGCTCCATCTCGACGATCTGGAAATCGCGAAGCTTTCTCCGGAGAGGAAACTCGCTCGGGTCGTGGTTCAGCACCGACATGGTCGTCATCGCGATGCGGCGATAGAGCCAGAAGAAGAAGATACCCAGGGGCATCTCTACTCCGAATCCAGTGAGCAAGGTCAGCCACTCGTCACGGTGGCCGAAGGACGTGACCATGTCGAACCAGGCGTCACAGAAGAGCAGGGTCCCGGCCACCATGGCGATGGACGCGAGAATCTGTCGTCGATACCACGCCGCCCACGCCGCGAGGAGGAGCACGGCGATCAACGCCGCGTCGAACCCCGTCCAGAGGAGGCGCCAGTGACTGGCGTGGTACTTCGGGGGAAGGGTCAGGGCCAGAAAGACGGTCCACGGGACAAGGACCACCACGCCGACGAGGAAGAACAGGGAGACGAACTGAGCGCGCCGTGACAATGAAAGGTGAAGTCGGAACCCGAGAAGTCGTTCGCGCCGGTTACGCTCGCCGTTAGGTCGCGCCCCTTCGCCGTTCACGAGGAAATTTTCGCACACCGTCGCCCCAGGGACGCCGCGCCACGTCGTCGTCACGACCGGGGCTGGCCGCTGGCGGGGTGTTTACGAAACTCCAACGGCCCTGATGCCGCCATCACTCGGATTCGACGAACCGGTCCGTTCCACACGAATTCGTGCAACGTGACCACACACCCCGTGATCAGCCCTTTCGCGACGTCGGCCCCTTTTTCGGGTCTGCGACCGGTGCGTGTACGCACGCGCGGGCGTCGTCCCATAACTCAATCACTACGTTCGTAGTGATTGAGCCTTGCTGCGGCTCAAATTTCCGCGAATGTGAGGAAAACACTACGTTCGTAGTGATTTCTTGTAAAAACTATCCAAAATCCGATAGATTGGTCAACAACACTACGTTCGTAGTGTTTCGGAGGCAAGCAGATGGCAACTATCGGAGAGCAGGTGAGAGCCCGTCGGAAGGAACTGCATTTGGGACAAGTTGAATTGGCGGAGCTCGCCGGAGTCTCGCCAACAATGGTGCGAACGCTCGAGCATGACAAGACCACCGTTCAACTTGACAAAGTGCGCGATGTCCTCGATGTCCTGGGACTCGAATTGACCGTGATAATGAAGTCGTAATGGTCGAACTACCAATCATTGACCCACGTTCCGTTCGCACGGCCGACGTTTACAAGGCCGGCAATTTCGTAGCTCAACTTCGTCGAGTCGACCAAGGAATCCAATTCAACTATCTCCCGAACGCGGTTGCCGTCGCGACCACGTTGCCGGTATCGGACTTGCCGGTGACTTACCTCGCCGGCGCGGTTCCGCCATTTTTTGCCGGACTATTACCAGAGGGTCGACGTCTCACCGCCCTCCGGAATCACGTGAAGACCTCTTCGGACGACGAATTGTCTCTACTTCTCGTCGTGGGTCGTGATGTCGTTGGGGATGTTCAAGTCGTCCCCGAAGGCGAGACGCCTAGCGAATCGGAGGCTCTCGTCACGGTCAAGTCTTCGTTCGCTGAAGTCAGATTTTCAGAGGTTCTAAGTGACGCGGGAATCGTCGATCGCTCAGGGATTCCGGGATTCCAGGACAAAGCGTCGGCTCGCATGATCTCGGTGCCCGTCGCACGTGCCTCGCGTCGATACATACTGAAAGTCAATCCACCCGAGTTTCCACTCGTCGTACAGAACGAGTTCTACTTCATTGAGCTGGCGAAGTCGGCAGGCATTCCTACCGTAGAGGCAGAAATCGTTGCCGACGCCGATGGTCAATTGGGACTTCTTGTGCGACGCTTTGATCGAACGACGGGAGACGATGGTTCCGTCGTCTCGTTGGCGTGCGAAGATGCGTGTCAACTTTTAAATCTGTGGCCTGCCGACAAGTACAACGTAACCTCTGAAGTCGTCACGAAGTCCATTGTCGACGTATGTCCAGCCGCTCCCGTCGCTGTAAGAGATGTTTTCCGGCAGTTCTGCTTCGCATGGCTGACTGGCAATGGTGATGTACATGCGAAGAACATCTCCGTGCTGGCAACGCGCCAGGGAGAGTGGCGCGTGTCACCCGCCTACGATCTCCCGTCAACGCTTCCGTATCGTGATTTGACGATGGCGTTGGAACTCAATGGGAAACGAGACGGTTATAGCGGCCGTCAGATGCTGGAATTTGCTCAAACAATTGGCTTGACTCCGAAGGCAGCAGTACGAACAATTACCGACCTCATCGACGCGACGGATCGAATGATCACAGACTTGGAAGAAGGTGCGGTGCCGTTCTCCCAGCATGAAGTTCACGAGTGGACCCGACGTCTGGCCTCTCGTCGCAATGGACTGATGCTGTAGATGCGAAGTTGGTTGGCTCGGCTGGTTGACGGCCGTGGCTAGTTGGCGGGGTGTTTACGAAACTCCGAAAGCCCTGATGCGGTAGACACCTCACTGGGGTGCCACGGTCCGCTACACATGATTGTGGCCGTACTGACCACACACACGATGACTAGGTCATTTGGCGTATGAAGGACCTTGGAATGGTGCTGGCTCGAATGATTGTAGGAAGTACGTGACTATTGCAAGCTGATTAGCTGCGATCGACAAGAAGTCGTGCGACGCCTAGCTTTCCAAGGAAATAATTACTTTCCCTCGAGCGTGACCTTCTTCGACGTACTCCACCGCCGCTGGCGTTTCACTGAGCGGGTACGTTCGATCGACGAGAGGAATCACTGCTCCCGACGTCAGGAGCGCGCACAATGACTCGAGGTTCTCCGTTGTGACCGCAGCTAAGACGCCGCTGAGTCGCTGGCGGACGAACGGGGAGACGACAGTGGCCTTGAGCAACAGAGCCATCGGCTGAAGCCACTTTCCGTGTCCTCCTCCCGCCACGATGAGAGTCCCTCGAGGCTTCAGAGCACGACGAAGGTCGATGAGCGAGCGGTTCCCAATGGTGTCGACGACCACGTCATATCGCTGGGGCCTCCGAGCAAAGTCATCACTTGAATAGTCAATGACGTCGGCGGCGCCCATATTCCTGACCAATTCCATGTTCCTCGTGCTACACACGCCGGTCACTTCGGCGCCGAGCGACTTCGCAATCTGAATGGCATACGATCCCACTCCTCCTGACGCGCCATTGACGAGGACTGACATTCCTGGTTTCACCTTCCCTTCGTCTCGAACGGCGAGGAGGGCGGTGATTCCAGCACACGGCATGGTCGCCGCCAAAGCAAATGTCAACGCGTCGGGTTTGAGGGCGAGCCGCTTCTCGTCTGCGGCTGCGTATTCGGCGAAGGCGCCGCGAGCGAGTCCGAAGACGCTGTCGCCGATTTGGAACCGTGTGACGTTCGCGCCGACTGCGACGATGGTGCCCGCTGCATCAATACCCATGTAGTGATTCTTCGGACGTCGAAAGCCGGCGGTCGCTCGCAGCACGTAGGGCTGACCACGGACAAAATGCCAGTCGTAAGGATTCACGGAACTCGCGTGCACCTTGATAAGAACGTCAGTGTCCTCTATCTCTGGCGTTGGAACTTCGTTGAGGGAGAGGATCTCGGCCGGTCCGTACTCACTTCTGGTAATTGCCTTCATGAATGATCCCTTCACGGCTCTGTTGTTCACTTTACGATGTAAACTTACAGTGTAAATATATCCATACTATGTAAGTATGTCAAGCGTGACGCCAGTGCCCCGAACCCATAGAACGCGGACCCCGCTCAGCAGGGAACGGGTTCTGCGCACCGCTCTCGATATGGCCGACGGCAGTGGCCTCGACTCCCTGACGATGCGTGCTCTAGGCCAAGCCCTGGGTGTTGAAGCGATGTCGCTCTACAACTATGTGGAGGATAAGGACGATCTGCTCACGGGAATCGTGGAGCTGGTGCTCTCAGAAATCAATCTTGCGCCTCCCGCAGAAGATTGGCGATCGGACATGCGAGCGACAGCCGTGTCGGCTCACGAAGCCCTGCTTCGTCACCCGTGGGCGTGCCGTCTTGTCCTCTCACCGACCTCTGCACGCATGATCTCCGCGCGTATGGGCTACATCGAGTCGATTCTCGCGAGACTTCGCAACGCTGGGTTCACGCCTCAAGCAGCGTCGAGGGGTTATCACGCACTTGATAGCCACATCTTGGGATTCACAATTTGGGAGCTTGGTCACACCGTTCCCGCGGACGCGCCACCGGACTTCGTCGAATCCTTGATACGTCAGCTCAATCCCGACACTTTCCCCTTCCTAATGGAGCACGCGGAAGTGCACATGACAGAGAGCAAAGAGGTCGGTGAGTTCGAGTTTGAACTCGACCTCATCCTCGACGGACTCGAGCGATACGTTCTCTCCACATGAAACCGTCTTGATCGGACGAGATCTCGGAGATGCACGTCGAGTAATCGCTGCTGCAGTGGCCCGTGGTTCGCCGGTTGGATTGGCTGGCTGGCTGGCCTGGCGGAGGAGGTGGGATTTGAACCCACGGAAGGTTTCCCTTCACACGATTTCCAATCGTGCCGATTCGGCCGCTCTCGCACTCCTCCTCAATACCGACACTCACTTTTTTGAAATGAATACCGGCTCGCAAGGCTACCCGAGTCACTGAATGCACTCGTCCGATAGCCTTTTCAACGCCGAGGTTCACAGCAGTGGTCGGGTCCCGTGCGACGACCGTTTGTGAACCGAGTCAGGGGTGGAAGCCAGCAGCTCTCAGCAAATCGTGTTGGGTGCCACGGATCGCCT
>Ga0182030_10009678_pt1 | contig 19709 bp, 19 predicted proteins | sample 812S3MmetaG_FD_121299 | JGI IMG/M metagenome (GOLD analysis project Ga0182030, IMG submission 121299) | Permafrost microbial communities from Stordalen Mire, Sweden - 812S3M metaG (Illumina Assembly) | ecosystem: Environmental > Terrestrial > Soil > Wetlands > Permafrost | place: Sweden... | reverse complement strand
GCCTGCCTGCCGCAGGCAGGCGCTGTTAACTCCCCTCCTGATTCAGGAAGGGTTGCCCTGGGGGTGGTTAGGCTGTTTGGCACTCTAAACCAGAAGTATATTTAACCTTGAAAGGCTTACTGGCATTCAGTTTCATCCTGTTTCGACCATGCTTAACTTAACGCCCTCACCGCATATGGGCGACCGCAAGGGATCGCCCCTACATTATACCAACGTTATCGGGAATCTTTGTGAATATGTATTAATCTACAGCCTTCTCACTTTTCAGCGCCTGCACCAAAACCAAACTCCACCCCGCAATAAAGAAAAAGCCACCTATTGGGGTAACGGGCCCTAAAACAATACCGGGTATGCCGGTAAGCTCTTTGGTAGCCAGCAGGTAAAGCGAGCCTGAAAAACAAAGTATACCCAGCATAAAGCATATACCGGCGTTACGGATGGTTACAGATTGTTCTTTTCGTAAATACAAAAAACACATAAACAATGCCAGCGCATGGTAAATCTGGTATTGCACCCCGGTTTCCCAGGCGTGTAATTGGTCGGGTGTAAGGTGTGGTTTTAAACTATGGGCGCCGAAAGCGCCGAAAATAACTGCGGTTAAGCCTGCAAGGGCGGCAGCAACAAGAAATGCTTTTTGCACAAATAACAGTTTATAAGTGAACGACAGATGCGAAGTAAATGAAAATAGTTTTGCAAATATGTTCCAACTGTTTAAAAAATTCGTTATTCCATTATCAGTTGCCACCGTTTTGCTGTTGCTGGTTACGCTTTATTTTGTGTTTCTGAACAGCACGAATGTATATCAGGCCATACCAGATTCGGCGGTGGCGGTGATTGAAATAAACGATTGGAGCAAACTCAGCAACGAACTGAATACCAAACCGGGTGCCATTGAGTTGAGGAAAACCGCACCAGTGCAGAAGCTGGTTGCCGAGATAACTTTTATTCAGCGGTTTCTGGCTTCGTTAAACCCTGAATTAAAGCCGCAGGTATATAACGGCAAAATTACCATATCAGCCCACCTGGTATCGGCTGATGATTTTGATTATTTGTTTACTATACCGGCAAATGGAGTCAGCGCTGATGATATTGATAAGGCATTGCGTTTTAAACATGCGGGAAGTGACATAGCTGATGCACAGTCCCGGGTATTTAAAAATCAAAAAATAGAAGATGTTGTAATGAAAGATGGAACAAGGTTTTCCATTACCTGCATGAAGGGTGTTTTGATTTTAAGCTACACTTCATTTTTGACTGAAACTTCGGTTACCGCTGTTGCAACCGGTAATAATCTGAATAACGATAAGGAGCTGTACAAGGTGATTAAAAGAAATAGCAATTCTAATGGGGTGGAAATGTTTGTCAACTTTAAAAAGGCGGATGTTATTTATCCCGTAGCGTTGAAACCTGAGAAAGCCGGTTTGTTGAATGATATCCGCAGCTTTCAGTCGTGGGCCGGTTACGATATTACCTTTGACGGGGACCTGGTAAATTTTTCGGGTAATGGCTTACTGGTTAATGAAACAAAGGGAGGGGAGCCTGCAAAAAATATACTGGCCAGTACTATCTGGAACTACGTGCCCGATAATGCGGCTTATGTTAATGCCGGGTTTAATACTTTAAATACCGAAGTAAAAGCTACGGCGGATGAGAATAATATGGCGAAAGCTGCTTTTAAAGACTGGATTGGCGAGGCCCGTGCGTTTGTCACCCTGGAACCATTAAAGGAAGATTTTACTGAACAAAACGTGTTTATTATTGAGGCGAAAGACGAAACCAGGGCTATTACGGATTTAAAGAAACTGATTGCTGTTGATGGTACTAAACCGGCAGCGGCAGATACTTTTTTGCATACCGAAATATTCAACCTTAAAGGTGGCACTATAATAAACCAGGTTTTCGGAAGTAGCTTTACAGTGTTTGGAAATACTTTTTTTGGAGTGAGCAATCACGTGGCTGTTTTCTGCAACAGTGCAGATATTTTAAAATTTGTTTTGGAAAAGATAAGTAAAGGTGAAACCCTGAATAAGGATGCTACCTGCCGGAAAGCCATAGAGGCAAGCGGAAAAACTGCAACCGGTACTATTTATATTAATCCTGCCAAGGCGTCGCTTTTGCTTGCGGGAATGATAAAAGATGGTTCAAGCTTGCAAACTTATCTTTCTCACCAGAATAGCATAGTATTTGAATTTAATACGGGTGGTGCATGGAATACCACACATGGAACGCTGATTACCGGAGCGGGATATAAAACCAGCTCCGGTTTACTATGGAAAACGAAACTTCAAACACTATCAGTGTATACCCCGCAAATAGTGGTTAACGAAACCACGGGCGAAAAGGAAATATTTACGCAGGACACCGCCAATAATATTTACCTGCTTAGTAAATCGGGCGAAGTGATATTTACAAAAAACATTGGCGAAAAAATTATCGGTGAGGTGAAGCAGCTTGATTATTATAACAACGGCCAGCTGCAATATATTTTCAACACCCCCTATCATGTTTTTATGCTTGACCGGATGGGAAACGATGCCGCTTCGTATCCATTGCGTTTAAGCAACGCAGCCATGGGCGGGTTGACACTTGTGCATGGCAGCGGCGCAAACTACCGGTATTTTGTGCCCTGTAGTAACGGTGCTATTTATGGGTATGAAGCTAACGGCAGGCCGCTATCGGGCTGGAGCCCGAAGAGTGGCCTGGGATTAATTACAAAACCGCTGCAAACTTTTAAAAGCGGGCGGAATGAATATTTACTGGCCTTCAATAACGTTGGTAAACTGATGTTGCTGGGTAGTAAAGGGGATATAAAATGGAGCGTAGATAATTTACCTGTTACAAATCAGAATTTCAGTGTGATTGAAACAGGCAGTGATTTTTTGGTGATGAATGCCGCAGGAAATCAACTGATAGAAATTTCGTCGGATGGGAATGATAATATTAAACCGATTATTGATTCGGCGTTTTCTTTTGCGGCAACGGCAACCTCAGATACTACCTATCAATATTTTTTCAGTGGATTGCATGATGTAAGAAGTTATAGCGGTGCCGGTGAATTTAAAAATGCAATGAGCATAAAGGCTGATTTAATAAGGGGTATAGAAGTAACAACTATAGGTAATACAAAATGCCTTTTGGTGAAAGATGAAAGTACAGGTAAGGTTTTGATTTATGATCTTTCATTAAACCTGCTGGGTGAATATCCGGTTTCAAATTCTGGCAAATTTGCTATTACCGATTTGTTGGGGCGAAATGAGTTTATAGGCATTCAGCCGGATACTAATGGTAATGTTGCATGTTACAGGATAAAGTAAACAGCCGGTTTCGCACGGAGGCACGGAGAAAAATGCAGAGAAATATAAAAATGTATTAAATGTATTCTCCGGCTGTTTACTCCGTGCGAAACAAGTTTTAAATCTTCTTAAACCTGGCAAACGCTCCCAGCGGAAGTTTCTTGTTGAACTTGTCATTCAAGAATAATTCTCCCACCTCCAGGCTTTGAGGTTTAAAGTTTTGTTGCACCAGGTTTTCGAGTATCAGGGATGAAAAGCCGAGTGAGTAGGCGTTGAGGATAAGAAAATGCTGTTTATCATCCAGCAATTGTAAAACACCCTTCATCATTTCGTTGATGTTGTCTTCCAGTTTCCATTTTTCACCATCGGGGCCGTGGCCGAATGCCGGTGGGTCCAGGATAATGCCGTTGTATTTATTGCCGCGCTTTACTTCGCGTTTTACAAACTTTAGCGCGTCTTCCACTATCCAGCGGATATTATCCAGCTTGCTTAATTCCATGTTTTCGCGTGCCCAGCTTACTACCTGTTTAATGGAATCGAGGTGTGATGTTTCGGCACCGCCAGCCCTTGCGGCTAACGAGGCGCCACCGGTGTAGGCAAACAGGTTCAGGAATTTTGGTTTCTCAACTTTTAGTTGTTGGGTGGTTTCGAATATATAATTCCAGTTAACAGCCTGCTCGGGGAAAATGCCTACATGCTTAAACGAAGTAAGCCCTAACCTGAACTGAATACTTTTTTGCGTTGAGCCTGGGAAATCGTAACGGATATTCCATTGGTCGGGCATATTCTTCAACTTCTTCCAATCGCCGCTGGATGAGGATTTGGGAGTAAATTTTACGTGTGCCTGCTTTTCCCATTCGCCCATGCTTTGGCTAGGGTCCCACACGGCTTGTGGTTCTGGTCTGATGGTAATATAGCTACCAAAGCGTTCCAGTTTCCAGAAGTTACCGGAATCAAGCAGTTGGTAATCGGCAAATTGGCTAGGCGTGAATGAAAGAATCATGTAACTTCAAAGTGTTAAGGTGTTCAAGTGTTCAGGTGCGCAAGTTAGGTTTTTAAATGTTTGGTTGTTATGCCTGTGCAAATTCTGCATTACATGAACACCTTAACACCTGCGCACCTGAACACTTACTTCTTCACTATTACATATACATCTTCATTTCCCTTTTTCATCCAGTAATGTTCACGTGCGAATTTTTCCTGCGTGGCAGGGTTAGTGGTAAGTTCTGATAACTGTTTCTGCGTTTCAGTTATTTGCTGCAGATAAAATTTTTTCTTCTCGAGCAGGGCAGAAAGCTCGGCGTGTTTGCGGTATTGGTTGATTACGTTGTTTTCGTCTACGGCTACCATCCAAACCACAAACGCCACCGTACAAATAAAATAGATGTTGGTGAGCCATTTGGGCAATCGGCTGATACGGTCCTGAAGTTTCTTCCACATAACTATTTCAAAGTTGAGCATAAAAAGGGCTTGATGCTATTGTATAACGCATTTTGTTTGCACAGTAGTATGGTAGATGGGACAGAAAGCGGCCCCTTCCGTCCCCGAAGGGGAAACTAATACTGAATACCACCACATGTTACTACTTGTGGTTTCTACTTATTCAATACCAGAGTATTTAGTTTGCCAGGGACGGCATCACTTCTAATAAGCAAAACAAAGGCGAAAAGGAGTATTGGCAACAGAGGCGCCCGGTATCTGACCAGATTGCCTAAAACCGGGGTGCAAATGCCAATAAGGGCAAAATATGCCAGTGAGAAGTTTAGCAAAAACAACAATAGGTTTAGTTGTCTGAAGTTTTTGAAATCGGAAAGCCATAAGCACAGGATAATGAAGAGCATGATAAGCACATTTTCAACAGCACTGGCCAGCATCATGATGTTTTTGCCTTCCCACAGGTAAGGGCGTGCTATAGTGTTCCAAATGCCGATAGGTGCCGTTTTAAGAATGCTGCCTGCATTGTTATCAAAGCCGGGTATTTCAATCCTGCTTCCTGCATTAAAGTATTCGGCCTCTTTTACCGAATGGGTTTGTTTGTTTACCAGCATTTGTTGCAGGTTTATACGCGGAATAAGGCGATTGATGTTGAAGGCGCATGCCAGCAGCAGCACATTTATTACCAGGTATTTTAAAAAGATAGTTGCTGTGTTTTGATTTTGCCTTAAAACCAGGAAGGCGATAACAGCGGGAATTAAACAGGCCAGCACAAAGAATTTGATAAGTACGATTATGAATGCACCCGCAAGCATTAGCGCAACAGCGCTCAGGTTTTTTCGTTTGTTCCCGTTTTCGAAATAAAGCAAGCCATAAATAAAAACGCCTAGTCCCAAAACAAGCAGGGGCTCTTTTATTACACCCGAGGTCCAGAATAAAACGGAAGGGAGGAGCATTATGGGTATTGCAAAAATTGAATTGGCTGCAGGGGCGAATTTGAGAATGGCATTCGTTAAAAGCACCCAGCCTATTAGCGAGATGAAACACATGAAAAGTATATGCACAAAATAAACCCGTAGCGATACAAACATCAGCAAGGCATTTAGTTTGATGATGGTTTGGTTTTCGTTAAAAGGGGCTTCGTCAAAATTCCTTTTCCAGTTTTTCATTTCAGCGTAATACTTATCAAAGCGGGGCTCATTGCTGCCAATGCCTGAAACTATTTGTATAAAATCTTTGGGCGACTGACTGGCTACATTCCGCAGCACTATCGCATCGTTGTAGAATTTATGGACGTCGTTATTCTGTACGTCTTTGTAATAGAAGGTATAAATGGACCAAATAAAAATGCCGGTAATGAATTTAAGGTTGAAAAGGATTGGGGTTACAACCGGTTTAAAATTTTTGAATTGTAGTTTAGGGAAACGGAGTATGAGAAAGTTGAAGAGGAGGAGATAAAAAAGGGTGAGGAGTATTTCTTTTACCATGCGGGTACTAAGTTAAAAGAATTTGCAGCCCGTTTCAGTTGCCCCACCTTTCAGGGTGGGGTTTATTGATGAATTATATAATCGGGGCTTTAGCCCTTAATTGGGGATGGGCCAAATCAGCAATAATGGATAAAGGGCTGAAGCCCTGCAGTAAAGGATATTTTCTAATCCCCACCCTGAAGGGTGGGGCAATTTGGATAGTGACATAAAAAAAGCGCGACCGGAGCCGCGCTTTTCACTTATTTTTTAAACTTAAAATCCTTACCCGGATAATAAGCCATAGGCCCCAGTTCTTCTTCAATTCTTAATAGCTGGTTGTATTTGGCAATTCTATCAGTGCGCGATGCTGAACCGGTTTTAATCTGGCCGCAGTTTAATGCTACTGCAAGGTCGGCAATGGTAGTGTCCTCCGTTTCGCCGCTGCGGTGGCTCATTACTGTGGTGTAGGCGTTGTTTTTGGCCAGGTTAACGGCATTGATAGTTTCAGTCAGCGTTCCAATCTGGTTCACTTTTATCAGTATTGAGTTGGCTATCTTTTCATTAATACCTTTTTGCAGCCGCTCAACATTGGTTACAAAAATATCATCACCTACCAGCTGAATCTTGTTGCCAAGTTTCTCGGTCATTAATGCCCATCCTTTCCAGTCATCTTCGGCCATGCCGTCTTCAATGCTTATGATTGGATATTTTTTTGCCCAGTTAACCCAGTAGTCAACCATCTCTTCGCTCTTCAGTTTTTTGCCGTTTGATTTATGGAAATGGTAAACCTTGGCTTTGGCATCATAAAATTCGGTAGCGGCCGGGTCAAGCGCTATGTAAATATCTTTGCCGGGTTTGTAACCGGCAGCTTCAATGGCACTTAATACCGTTTCAATCGCCTCTTCATTGCTGCCGATGTTGGGTGCAAACCCCCCCTCGTCACCAACGTTGGTTGAATATCCTTTTTTCTTCAATACTGCTTTAAGTTGATGAAATACTTCAACACCCATGCGCAGGCCTTCGCTGAAAGTAGAGGCTCCTACAGGCACTACCATAAACTCCTGGAAATCTATTTTGTTATCGGCATGTGACCCACCGTTTAAGATATTCATTAACGGAACCGGTAATGTATTTGCATTAACTCCACCTACATAGCGGTAAAGAGGCATGCCCAGTTCTTCAGCGGCTGCACGTGCAATGGCCAGCGATACGCCCAAAATAGCATTGGCTCCCAGTTTAGCTTTGTTAGGTGTGCCATCCAGTAAAATCATAATCTGGTCGAGCGCGTTTTGTTCAAAAATGCTCATGCCTTCCAGCTCTTTGGCAATTTTGTTGTTTACATTGTCAACGGCTTTTAATACCCCTTTGCCACCGTATTTCTTTTTATCGCCGTCGCGCAGTTCAACTGCTTCATGCGCACCGGTTGAAGCACCGGAGGGAACAATGGCGCGGCCTAACACACCTGACGTGGTGTAAACGTCTACTTCAATGGTTGGGTTTCCGCGGCTATCCAGTACTTGCCTGGCGTGGATTTTTGCTATCTGGCTCATTTTTTAAGTATTTAGTAGTGAGTATAAAGTATTAAGATTTTGATTTGCCCTCAGGGTTTTTTAATGCCTTCTGCACTAACATGCGAAAGCTCATTATTATTTAAACGATAATTTATTCGCATCCATCCCCCGGTTTTGTTTTGCTTATTGAATATGGGGAATAAACGACTGATAGCGATTTTATCGTCCAGGTATATACTGTCCTTTCCGCTATAATTCCATGTCTTCTCAGTTTCGAAATGAACATTAATGGCGGTCGATTTTCCATGTCCGTCAAATTCAAAGGCAATAACATTGCCCAACCTGTCTGTATCTGCGCTTTGCGTTATAACATAAATTTCTTCCTTCCCGTTATTATTCAAATCAGCGGTAAAAGCATTTACAATTATGCCAAAGCGCTCTGCCTGCACAACCGTATCCGGTTTATTATCTGCACCCCTGCGAATAATGCAATACTCACCATGCGAAGGTGGCCCGCCATAAGCCCTTACATCATAAACAAGTTTAGGATTAACTATAACTGTTTGCGCATATTCGTACGAACTCTCTAAAGATTTCTGATTTAAAGTATCCTGGGCTATGGCAGCCGAATCTATCGCCTCACCAACAACCGGAATCTGGCTTTCAGCAGGTTTGTTTTGATTGCAGGAGTATAACAGCAGGGAAACTATACATGCTATGGCTGCCGTTTTTTTCATTGACGCTTTGAGAAAATGTATTTCTAATTATAATTGTATTACTCGGCTGTTTGCCCTGTATTTAACTCCGTGCGAAAAAGTATTTCCCTCCACTAATTTGAATTCATGTGCTCAATGAATTGATCGAACAGATATCTGGAATCATGCGGACCGGGAGAAGACTCAGGGTGATATTGCACCGAGAATGCTTTTTTGCCTTTTATGCGGATGCCTTCAATCGTATGGTCGTTCAGGTTAACGTGCGTTACTTCAACCGTTTTTGATTTTTCAATAGCTTCCTGCGAAACGCCAAATCCGTGATTTTGCGAAGTGATTTCGCTGCGGTTGGTGAGCAGGTTTTTTACCGGATGGTTAATGCCGCGGTGGCCATGGTGCATTTTGTAAGTTGGTATGTCGTTAGCAAGGGCCAGTAACTGGTGGCCTAAGCAAATGCCAAAAAATGGTTTGCCGGCTGCTTGTATCTCTTTAATGGTTTTAACTGCATAATCCATAGCCGCCGGGTCGCCGGGGCCGTTGGAGATGAAATAACCATTTGGTTTAAATGTCTCCATTTCTTTAAAAGAGGTTTTGGCATTAAATACCCTGGCATGTACGCCGCGTTCAACAAGGCACTTTAATATATTTTCTTTTATGCCGCAATCCAGTATTGCTACTTTTATTTTCGAATCGGGGTTACCGCGCTCATAAGCTTTTTCGGTAGTGACCTTTATAGCCAGGTCCAGGCCCTTCATATCGGGCACGTCTTTCAGCTTCTTCTTCAAAACTTCAACATCAGTGGTCTCTGAACTGATAATACAATTCATAGCTCCCTTTTGGCGAACGTGTATAGTCAGTGCGCGGGTGTCAATATCGCTGATACCCACAAGGTTGTTTTTCTCAAAATAATCCTGCAAAGAAGATTCTGCCTGAAGGCGACTGTGCGTTTGGGCTGAATACTTTTTACATATCATACCGGCAATCTTGATACTGTCTGATTCAACCTCATCGGCTTTTACGCCATAGTTACCAATGTGATTATTGGTCATGATAATGATTTGGCCAAAGTAGGAAGGGTCGGTAAAAATTTCCTGGTAGCCGGTCATGCCGGTATTAAAACAGATTTCGCCGGTGGTAGTACCTACCTTGCCCAAAGATTTGCCTGTAAATACGGTACCATCCTGTAAAATGAGAACTGCCGGAACTGCTGTGAAATTTTTTGTCATCGAATGAGGTTATTCGAGCGGCAAATATAGCCTTTATGAGATGCATACCAAACGAAATGCGGAATATTGAAAAATGAGAAGGGCCGAAACTTACCGACAATACAAAATTACAAAAACCGGGCACGCTGATTTTTTATGATGATTATGATTGAATACAGTTTTGTTTAGCAGGCTACTTTGGTTTCCCTTACGGGGACGGAAGGGGCCGCCTTTTTTTCTTTTCTTTGTACCTAACAGATTATCCACCATGCAGTTTAACGAACAAACCTGGCGACAGGATGCGGAGAAGAAAAAGAAAGAAAACAAGCAGTTTCTGGACCGCACCAAACGTATGCGTGGCCTCGAAAAACACCTGCCCGACCTGCATGATGAGGCCTTCTCGAAAATTGAGTGTTTAAAATGTGCCAACTGCTGTAAAACTATTTCGCCCCGCTTCAAAACGCCTGATATTGTCCGTATCTCGAAATGGATGGGGATGAAGCAATCTGACTTTATTGAAACTTACCTGCGGCTGGATGAGGACGGCGATTATGTAGTTAAAAAAAGCCCCTGCCCGTTTTTAGGTGCCGATAATTTTTGTAGTATTTATGATGTAAGGCCAGGCGACTGCAAAAATTACCCCTATACCGACTCAGGTGAGTTTTTCGACCACCCCAATACTACGTTTAAAAATTCTACTACCTGCCCGGCAGTATTTTATGTGCTGGAGCGATTGAAAGAAGTAATATAAAGTTGGCAATAGAAAAGAGGTTTTAGAAGGACCTTAGTTACCATATTATGAGCAAGCAAAGCGCAGGCATATTATTATACCGGTTTACCAATAAGATTTTAGAAGTTTTATTGGTACACCCCGGCGGGCCTTTTTTTGCTAAGAAGGACTTAGGCGCATGGTCCATTCCCAAAGGAGAATTACAGCAGGGCGAAGAACCGGTTGCAGCAGCCAGGCGGGAGTTTTTTGAAGAGACCGGCGGAAAGATTGCCGGTGAATTACAGCCGTTAACCCAGGTTCAGCAAAAAAACGGTAAAGTTGTTTTTGCCTGGGCGGTTGAAGGCGATTTTGATGTGGCCACTCTGGTTAGTAACAACTTTACAATTGAATGGCCGCCTAAATCAGGCGCAACCAGGGAATATCCTGAAATAGACAGCGCTGCCTGGTTCAGCGCCGAAACTGCAAGGCAAAAGATAAACCCGGCCCAAATACCGTTTATAGATGAACTTGTAAGCAGGTTGGGTATTGCCCGTTAGCTTAATTTACATCTTCTTTCTTCAGTCGTTTCTAAATTTTAATAGAATGCTTCGGAAAATGGCCCAACAGCCAACTCATCCCGTCCTATCGGACACCCTTCTCTTTCTCTTTGGAAAAAAGAGAAGGGAACAGCCAATATAAACGCAGACTTCAGATTTATCGCAGAGTTCTAATGGAATGGCCATTTACTGACCAATGTCAGTTAATAACTCCGCAAAGGTCATCAGCAAAATTGCCCGTTGATTATATATTCGCGCTGTGATAAATTAATTCATTTTAAAAACGGGAAATCATGGCAGTTTTAGTAGGAAAAAAGGCCCCTTCATTTAAGGCGCAGGCAGTTATTAATGGTAACGAAATAGTTGAAAATTTTTCTTTAGACCAGTATTTGGGTAAAAAGTATGTGGTATTCTTTTTCTATCCTAAGGACTTCACATTTGTATGCCCCACTGAGTTACACGCATTTCAGGAGGCATTGGCTGAGTTTGAAAAACAGGATACCGTGGTGGTTGCCTGTTCAACTGATACTGAGCAATCGCACTGGGGATGGTTGCAACTGGAAAAAAACAAAGGTGGAATTAAAGGGGTAACTTATCCGATAGTGGCTGATACCACCAAAACCATTTCAGCCAACTACGATGTGCTGAACGGCGAATACTTTTATGATGAGAACAACCAAATGCAGGCAACTTCTGAGCTGATTGCTTACCGCGGTTTGTTTTTGATAGATAAGCAAGGTGTTGTTCAGCACCAGCTGGTAAACAACTTACCCCTTGGCCGTAACATTGGCGAGGCTTTACGTATTGTAGAAGCTTTGCGCTTTTTTGAAGAAGTTGGCGAGGTTTGCCCTGCTAACTGGAGCGCTGGCAAATCAGGTATGAAGGCTAACCACGAAGGTGTAGCCGCTTATTTGTCGGCTAACTAATTGGTTTTATAATTTTTGGTTTGGGGATGATTCTGAGAGGGGTCATCCTTTTTTTTGTGCCCAGGTGTCATGTACCTTTGGCTACATTAAGCAACCTTTAGCAAATCCAGGTGTAATTTGTAACCGAGTTTTGCAAGCATCTCATCGCAATCCTCCCACAGCAATCCAAAGTTATTTGCATCAGCAAGTCCAATACGGGCGGTTACTTCGCTTACTACTTCCATATCTTCTTCTGCTATGTCACCATCCATCATTACGTTTTCACACCAATCCACTATTTCAGCCACGCTGATGTTATGATTGAGGTAATCAAATATTTTTTGCGCAACTGTATGTTTATTTATCATTACCATTTATTTTTTGGTGGCTCAAATCCTTTGGATATTTGTGATGTATTTCAACTAATTGTCCATTTTCATCGTAAATCTCCTGCCAAAATTTAAGAACTCCCTCTTCCCCATCTACTTCTTTAAAATACAGGGCAAACCACCCTTGTTGCCCCATTACTTTGCGCTGGTATAGTCTACCTTTGATTTCGGTTTCCGTCCATTGTCTATATTTCCTCTCGTTAGCTTTGCGGCCAGACATATTAAGTTATTGTTCGAAGATATGAAAAGTTAGTCGCCTTAACAAAGCTTTCCGGCTATCACGGATCCACATCCATACTAATATCCACCCCCTTAAACTCAGGTATAGTTTTCATCTTATCCAGAATCTCGCGCAAAGCGCGTTTATTGGGGGTAAGTCTTTGAGAATAATTCATTCGAAATCATTCTATAGGTAGCCTTCCAACCACCTCAATTATCAGTTTCGCCAATTTAATATGGTTTTATACCTCCATAGCTTTAGCGATATACCGGCTATCATAATCAGATTCATTACGTTTTATTCTTAGCGAATCAAGATTATGCCCAACCGAAAGTTCTTCGCGGCTTGCACCTTCTCTTTTATAATAACTAATAACCCTAAAATGAACATCTCCTCCTTTTACAGTATTGTAGGGCGAATTGTTTCTGCATTTAATAAATGCGGCATAATAAGCGCGGCTGGTGGCAGAGCGTAATTGAGCCTGGGTAGGTTTGCTTTTGATTAAATCTTTGGCGAGTGAGATATAGTCATTCCAATCGAAAGCCATTTAAACAATTGACAGGGTTATCGTTTTCTTAAATTCCGGTGATTGATTATAAACCCAATTTTGAACTAATTCATCCAACTTCTGCTGTGCAGTTTCAAATTTTTCTTTAGTCGGTATGGTTATAAGCAGCGTTTCCCAGGTTGAAAACTCCGGGTCTGAATGGATTTTAATTTGGGGCATAACCTTTCCAAAGCGAGCGTTAATTTCGGGGTACAAAGCAAAAAGTGCAGGCCCTAACCAACCATTTTTGCGATAAAAATCCAACCTCTCTCCATTCACAATGCTATATAACTGCTTAATTTGGGCATACCCGTTTGAAGTGAGTTGAACTTTTTCAGCCGGTTGCTTTGTAACAACCTGCTTTGTTCCTGACCGCACCGGACTTGTTTTTTCTATCCGTGATTTTTTTGTTACTAACTTTCCCATATTGCAATATTTACCAACCAAAGGTAATAAAATTAAACAACATCTAAATCTAAGGAACAGACACCTTGCTCACGGATCCACATCCATACTAATATTCACTCCCTTAAACTCAGGTATCGTTTTCATCTTATCCAGTATTTCCCGCAAAGCATGTTTCATTGGGGTTAAGTCTTTTGACTGCTTGCCGCTTTTAACCAGAATATCGCGGATATAATAGTTGTTCACTTTTGAAATAAAAGGAATACCGGGGCCTAATACCAGGGCGAGTTTGGTTTTACGCGCTTCGTTTGCCAGGTAAAGTGCTGCCTGTTCAACATTCAATACTTTTTTGTGCCGCAGTTCAATTTCTATCATCCGGGTAAACGGCGGATAACCGAATTGAGAGCGCTCAGACAACTCAGTTTCGTACATCTTTTTAAAATCGCCTTTTATTACGTTTGCAATAACCGGGTTGTCAGGGTCGGCGGTTTGGATGATTACTTCGCCGGTTTTGTTTTTTCTGCCGGCACGGCCTGCTACCTGCATCATTAATTGATAAGCACGTTCGTGCGAACGGTAGCCGGGGTGATTGATAAGTTGGTCAGCATTTATAATACCCACCAGGCTTACATTATCAAAATCAAGTCCCTTAGTAACCATTTGGGTGCCTACTAAAATATCAACCTCCCTGTTTTCGAATTGCGATATGACCGTGGCGTGGCCGTGTTTGGTGCGGGTTGCATCATAATCTAACCGGCTTACTTTGGCTGTTGGAAACTGCTCGGCTATTTCATCTTCAATTTTTTGCGTACCGGTGCCCACAATATCCAGGTCAATGGCACCGCAGGAGCGGCATTTGTCTACTACCTTTTCAGAGTAGCCGCAGTAGTGGCAGATAAGTTTATTCTGGAACTTATGGTAGGTAAGGCTTACATCGCAGTTTTTGCATTTGTACACGTAATTGCAGGTTTTGCAAACCTGGTAATTGGCATAACCGCGGCGGTTAATAAACAGAATAACCTGCTCCTTATTTGTGAGCGCTTTGTTAACCGATGAAGTGAGCGCCTCAGTAAAACTACCGGCCATATTTTTGCGCTTCTTTTGCTCACGTGTGTTAGCTATTACTATTTGAGGCATTTCCATGCCACCGTATCGGGTGTTCATTTTTACCAAACCGAATTTTCCAGCCTCGCAGTTGTGGTAGGTTTCAATAGCGGGGGTGGCGGTGCCCAGTATTACTTTGGCATCAAAAAAGCGGGCCAGCATAATGGCTGAGTCGCGTGCATTATAGCGGGGTGCGGGGTCTATTTGTTTTAAGGAGTTATCGTGTTCTTCATCCACTATTATCAGGCCGAGGTCTTTGAAGGGCAGAAACAAGCCTGAACGCGCACCTATTAATATTTTATACTCGTTGCGCAGCACCTTATTCCAGATCTCAACGCGCTCGTTAGGGTTAAATTTGGAGTGATAAATACCTACCAGGCTGCCGAAAACTTTCCTTAGCCGGTTAATGATTTGGGCGGTTAAAGCTATTTCAGGAAGCAGGTACAATACCTGTTTATCCTGCCGAAGCAGCTCTTTTATTTTCTCGATATATACATTGGTCTTTCCGCTACTGGTTACGCCGTGAAGCAACACTACATTAACGCCTGTTTTGGGATTTTCTTCGGTTTGTTGCGGATGGAACAAATTATTTATTTCCGCCAGCGCACGTTTTTGGTCATCACTTAATTCAGCTGATTCTACCTCGGCTGTTTGAAAGGAACCCAGGCGCGAAACTTCGACTTTGAACTCAATAAATATCTTCTTATCAACCAGCCGCTTTAACGTTCCGGCATCGGCTTTGCTGAGCGCAAGCAATTCGCTCTTTTTAATGAATTTGGTTTTTTTATCCAGCTGCATAAAAGCAAGCAGCAACTCCACCTGTTTGGGCGCACGGCCTAACTCATCAAAAAGCAGTTTCAGTTTTTCTTCGTCTCCATAATCATCATGAAGCTTTACGTGAGGCTCTGTTTTTATTTTAAACTTCTCAATAATTTCTTCAGAAGAAATAGCAATACCCAGGTTGAAAAGTGTTTTTAGCAGTGGATATACATTGCGTTTCTTCAATAAATCCTGTACCTGTGTAATGTCAATCATATCCTGCGCGCGCAGGGCCTGCACAATCAGAAACTCTTCTTCGGTTAATGTTTCAAAATCTCCATCGTAGTTTTCGTTGTAACGTATTTTGGTTTCGCTACTTAGTTTAAGGCCCGATGGTAGGGCGGCGTTCATTACTTCGCCTTCGGTGCACATATAATAGTCGGCCATCCATTTCCAGAACTTTAACTGGGTGCCGGTTACTATGGCATCTTCTTCAGCAATAGATTCAATCAGCTTGGCATCCACTACCGGCTTGTTATGATGGATGCGTTGAACAATAGCGGAGTAAAATTTATTTTTTCCAAACTGAACAATTACCCGCTGGCCAACTTTTACAAAATCTACCCAATCAATCTGAACAGCATAGGTGTACAGCCGGGGAAGCGGTATTGGCAGAATTACATCAACGTATGTTACTAATGAGGACACAAGGCAAATTAACGTAAGTTAGGGATGGGATGCAAATGATAGTATTGAGTATTAAGTATAAAGTATTCAGAGGGTTTACGACAAATTTCCCATTTGCTGCCTCGTTTACCCTCTAACTCCCGGGGCGCGAGAACCGCTTCCCAAGCTAAAAGGGAAATTTGTCGTAAAACCTATTTAGACAGATGCAAACAACCCTGTTGCGGATGTGTTATATTGCGGAGTATCTTTTAACTTGTTTTATAATTGGCTATGCCTGTATTTTAGCATTTTGCGATACAAAAACTGATGTGCGATATGAGGTTAAGGTATTTGTTTCTTTTTCTGTTAATGGGTTGCATGCATCAGCAACAAACGTTTAGCCAGACATCTTATGGTAATGTTATTAAAGTGGATGCACAAACCTTTGGTTTGGTAAAGGATGCTGTTACAGATTTTCAGTATCAGTTAAGTAAGGCCATGGGAACTGATTTTAAAATTGACAATAAGGATACATCAGCTGAAAATGGAATAAGGCTTATTAAACTGGATGCAGCAAAAAATGGGGGTTTTGATAAGCGCCTTGACCCCACCAATGACGATGCAGTATTAATTGAATCGGATGGTGAACATAGTTTAAGGATTGTTGCCTATACACAGCAGGGTTTAATAAATGGTATCTATACTTATTTGGATACCCTTGGTTTCAGATGGTATCATCCGGGTGATGAATGGGCCATTGTGCCCAGGTTAAAAGGCATTGGTTTAAAATGCAATACGGTTTATAAGCCTGATTTTACTTTACGGACTTTTTTTGGCACCTGGGGAACACCGCGTAACAGGGTGGTTGATAAGAATTATAGAGTAGATAAGGAATGGAATATGTGGAGCACGCGCAACCGGTTAGGTGGGGCATATTCCCTAAAAGGCCATGCCTGGGGGGCAGTTTTAGCTCAATGGCACGATTATTTCAGAGACCGGCCGGAAGAAATGGCTATGGTTAACGGCAAGCGAATTGGCGTAGATGGCCCAAGTAACAAGTTTTGTGTGAGCAATGAGGATTTTCAGAAGGTTTTTGTTTTTCATATGGTGAGGCAATTAAAAAAGATGATGAGCGATAATCCGTTGCTGCCAATGTATATCGTATCTGTAGAGCCATCAGATGGTGATGGGGATTGCGAATGTGATGCCTGCAAAAAAATGGGCAGTGTAAGCACCCGCGATTTTTTTCTGGCCAACCTGGTGGCTAAAGAGTTTCAGAAAATATCACCCAGGGCCTACGTGAATTTGTATGCCTATAACACCCATGCTGCCCCACCGGATTTGAAGTTAGAGCCTAACGTAATTGTGCAGATAATACCTTACGGTTACCAAAATGTTTCATCGCCTGAACAAATGATTGAGGGATGGAAGAAAAAGAGCGACCATCTTTTTATTTATGATTACTACGGGTTGCCGATTTTGAATTTAGACCAACCCCTGCATAATGTTTTAGCTCCGTGGAGGTTTGCAGAAAGATTGAAATACTGGCATGCGCAAAATATAAGAGGAATAACGTTGGAGAGCTCGTACAGCATTGGCGCCACCGGTGTTGGTTTGTACCTGTTTGCCCGGCTGGGCTGGAATATACACCAGGACGAGTGGCGGCTATTGAAAGATTATTATCACCAATGTTACGGACCCGCTCATGATGTGGTTTGGCTTGCCGATTTGGCCCTGGCTGATGACAGCATGGAGAAGAGCGTTGTGCTGAATAAAGTAGAAAAAGATTTTAGCAAGGGCTTAGAAAAATTGGAACTGACTCCGGAAGAGAAACTGCGTATTATAGATTACGAGGCCTATCTGCATTATTTAAAATTGCTGTACAGAATGCAAAAAACCGATGCGCAGGGCGATACAGTTGCAGTAGATAATCTGTTGAGGTATGTATACAGCATATTTATGCGTAAAGAGGTACATCCTTTCCCGGTTAACGAATGGCCCATTAATTTTGGCCATACCGCAGATTTTGTGAAGAAGAACTGGAGCACATTTAATATAAATGCGCCGGGTATGAAATTTGCTTCGGTAGTGCCTTTTACGGATGCGGAGATTGAGAAGTTGTTTGAAGAAGATTGTAAAAAACAGATGCAAGAATCAAGATATTAGAACCAAGACCAAAGTCCTGATTCTCAATTCTTGTATCTTGATTCTATTCAATTGCCGGATGCCGTTTAAAAGGTTTTGTTTCATCAAACAGTTTGCGGTAGGTAATGTGCGTTTTTACAATTTTTCCACCCAGTACCTCGCAGGTTTTTAGCATGCGCAGGTTAAAATCTCCCACCCAAACCAGTTCAATTTCGTCCCATCTTTTCTTTTCGCGCACTACTTCATCGGCAGCCATTACAATGGCGCCTTCAAGCCCTTTTTTTTGATACTCAGGCACCACGCCGAATATGAGGCCGAATATTTTTCGGTTAGATGTGTCGAATGTTTTTAGCCACAGGAATTTTAAAAGGCCCCAAATATTCAGATTGCCATTTACATATTTGAACCAGCCATTTAATTCGGGCAGCATAATAAACAGGGCTACCGGTTCCTCATTATGATATCCGAACCAAACCAGGTAATCAATTAAAACAGGTTTAAAGGTTTTAAATAGTTTCCAGGTTTGCTCTTCACTCATTTCTTTAAAGTTGGGAAGGAACTTCCAGGTACGGTTATAAATAGAGCGAAAGTCAGCAGCATATTTTGCCAGCTTATCTTTTTCAATATGACGGAAGTTATATTCACCGCCGCGTTTTAACCTTTCATTCACTGCTTTAAATCTATCCGGGCGCGCATCATTTACATGTAGCGCGTATGAGTATTGTTGGAAATAATCTTTAAAGCCATAGTTTTCAAACAGAACTTTATAGTAGGGTGGATTATAATTCATTTCGTAAGTGGCGGGTGTAAAACCATCTACCAATAAACCCCACCATGCATTGCGCTCGCCAAAATTAATGGGGCCATCCATGGCTTCCATTTTGCGCTGTTGCAGCCAGGTTTTTGCGGTATCGAACAGCAAATTAGCGGCCCCCTGATTGTTAATACATTCGAAAAAGCCGCAACCACCCGTAGGTTGGTCTTCGGTAAAAGCAGTGCGGCGGTTAATAAAGGCAGCTATGCGGCCAATGGTTTTGCCTTGTTCATCTTTTAGTATCCAACGAAAACATTCGCCATCCTCAAAAAATTTGTTTTTTGCAGGGTCGAATACTTTTTCAATATCCTGCTTTAGCGGAGGTATCCAGTTGGGGTCGTTATTATAAATAGAGAAAGGGAGCTGAATAAATTCAGCTTTAGTGGATTTGTCTGTAACTTCTACAACTTTATACATTAGGTGGTGTGAAAATAAAAGAGGTTTGGAGTTTTAGTATAGAATTTTTACTGCTAAGAAGCTGTTTAAAATTAAAGAAAAGAAATACAGGTTAACACAAAGCACGCAAAGTTAAATACAAAGAGCACCAAAAATATACTCTTTTGTGGCCTTTGTATTGGCATTTTCCTTTGTGCTCCCTGCCTACCGGCAGCTACTGTTTGGACACATCTTTTCTATTGCCTTTCCTTCTTTTTTCAAGCGTAGCGATGAAAAAAGAAGGAGTGTCCCCCGCTGGCGGCAGGGCTGTTTCATTCTCTGAAGATTCACTTTCACGCGGCTCCTCCAGAGCGCAATAATGTCTTCGTTTATTACTACAAACAGCCGGCTGCTCTGCAGCGGTTTTGAAAGGCCATCGAATAAAGAGTATTTACGTTCCGGAGGAACCGTCTGATTGTAGAAATACGATGT
>Ga0182030_10009677_pt1 | contig 19709 bp, 13 predicted proteins | sample 812S3MmetaG_FD_121299 | JGI IMG/M metagenome (GOLD analysis project Ga0182030, IMG submission 121299) | Permafrost microbial communities from Stordalen Mire, Sweden - 812S3M metaG (Illumina Assembly) | ecosystem: Environmental > Terrestrial > Soil > Wetlands > Permafrost | place: Sweden... | reverse complement strand
GGTGTGGACGGCTGGACGAGTGCCGTGGTCCGGGCACGCATGCCAGAAGCACCCGTCGAGGAAGACGGCCAGGCGCGCTCGCGGGAAGACGATGTCCACTCGGCATGAGACTCGCGGGTCAGGGCGACGGTGTTTGAAGAAGCGAAGGCCGGACCTGTGTAGCGCCGATCGGAGCCGGACCTCAGGGGACGTGTTGCTGCTTCGGTTGCTCTGCATCACGCGCCGGGTGGCCTCCGATGATGCCCAGGGCACGTAGTCACGAGCTCCCGCCCTCGAGGGGCGGGGGCTCCGACTGGCGCCGCCCGCTGCTGGGGGTCCGGCCTGGGTGGGGGCGCCCCCAGCCGGTGACTGTGTGACCTGCCGTGGGCGGAGACCCATCTCAGGCGGTTACCAGGGCCGCCGCGGGTGGCGTGTCGACAAGAACGGCAAGGTGGCCCCAGGCCGGTAGGGCATAGCTGCCCCGGTCAGGCTCCCCTCGGAGCCCCGTCGCGCGCACGCGATTCCCGATGGCGGCACTGCGCGCGCCCGGGTGCTCTTGCGGCCTGACGGCACGGATCAGGCACGCCCCCGATGGACCAGACCCGCGCTTGACCAAGACCCGCATGTTCATCGTGCCAAGCTCACTAGAGTTCACCTGAGCCAGCCGACCCTCCACAGCCACCGTCTCGGGCGCCCAGGATGCGTCTGCGGCGGCCCAGAAGGCATCGCACGCCACGGCGTATGCACAGATCGCGCAACCAACCGGGGTGGGTGAGGCCGGCTGGGGGCCAGGCGCGACGCGGTTGTACTGCGCCAGGAGAGCGCGCGTGGTCTCGACACGCGCACCGCAGGCAGACGGGTCGACGGTGATGCTCACCGGAGGCCCGTTGAACGGGAGAAGCAGGGCGTCTGAGGGCCAGCTGCCGGTGCGCTCCGCCTCGAGATAGGCGTAGATCTCCAGTTGCGCCTCGTAGTCCTCGCGGATCCGTCCAGACAGAGGGTCAACCGTCGCCCCCGTCTTGTAGTCGACCACAGCATGACGACGAGGGCCCACCACGACGAGGTCGATTCGCCCCCCCACGAGACCGTCGGCTGATCGGAGCGACAGCTCAGTCAGGGCCTCGGCCCCAGGCCCAGCGTCGCGGAGCAGCTCTCTCACCCGACGGGCGACCACCCTCAACCGCGCGCGCGTCAGCTCCACCCCAGGCCAGCGCTCAGGTGGCGTGGCGATCCCGTGACTCAACGCCTGCTCGGTCATGGCGCGAGCCTGCCTACCCCAGGCGTCCTCCAAGGCCGTCTCCCAACCATCCCCTTCCAGAGCATGGCTCGCCACCAACAGCGCAAGGATGCGATGGCAGGCGTCGCCCACGGCGGCATGAGCGTTCCACGCCGCAGCCGGCCCGGCCGCCTGCCGAGACAGGGCGACCTGAAGGTGGCAAGTCTCGAGCATCCGGAGAGTCGATGGTGAAGCTCGGTCAAGTGGGCTGGAGCGTCCGACGTCAAGCATCGCTCATCCCGCCTGCATGCGTCCGTACACCCACCCGGGACGGCGAAGGAGGTTGAAGGTGTCGGTCACCACGATGGGGCGATGAGACATCTCCCCAAACCCCCGATACTCGGCCTCGGCGTAGGCGTCGGCGAGGCGATGAGACAGCGTGCTTGTGCGAGGCTCCAGGGGGTGTCCCACCAGCACGATGCGCTCGTCGAGCTCGATCGCGCTCACGTCACCGGGCATGGTCAGCTGCGTGCCGCCGAAGTGCATTGCGAACGACGCGGCGAGCGCCTCCTCGATCGGACGCCACCTCTGAAGCTCGAGTGTGCCATCCTCCAGGAGGTCGAGCATGTCCCAGGCGAGCCGCCAGTCAAGGAGCGGGTGGTAGGGCATGTTGTAGTAGTCCCGCAAGCAGTCGTAGCACGAGCTGTCACAGGAGGAGTGTGGACCGCGGCGGAGCTCGTCGATGAATCCGCGAGCTCGGGAAAGGACCTCCCGGAACACATGCGGCAAGCCGAGGTGCGTCGAGTAGCCCGCTCCATTCTCCAGGCTGTCAGCGAGGTATATCTCCCCAAGCGTGGCGTCTGCAACGCGTCTCGTCCGCACCCCCACCTGGAGCTCCCCGCTGTGCACATCCAGATACCGCGCAGCCGCCTCGCGCAGCGTGAATCCCAGCGAGTACCAGGCGCTCTTCCGCTCCACCGCGAGCGGATCGAGCACGGCGGTATCAGGGGTGCGGAGCAACCCCACGAGGAGCATGTCAGTGACCTCGACGGCACCCAGCGCCACCGTCTGCACCGAGTCCATGTCCGGGTCAGGGAGGTCGAGCCCTCGGGAGCCTGCACTCCCCTCGACCAGATCGACCGACACAAGCCCGTCCCATCCCGCCCGACGCGGTCGTGCGAAGCGGAAGCTGCTGCCTCCGTTGTCGTTGATGATGTAGACGCTGCCACGACCGCGCAGAAGGCGGGCATTACCTACCTCCTCCCCCACCATCCCCTGCTCGTGAGGCGAGATCTTCGCGATCGAGGCGCGGGGCATGAACTCGAACGAGCCCTCGAAGTCTTGGGGACGGAAATCGGTGCGGAAGCCAAGCGGCTGGGCCACGCTGAGGTGCTGGAAGTAGGGGGCCACCTCATTGCAGACCGGGCAGTCCTCGCCTCCGGTCCCCCCTGGCTCCAGCCATAGGCACGTGCGGCAGACCGCGACGGTCTCGCGGGGCCCGAGGGGATCATCGACTGGCACGACGCGCCCCAGACGTGGCTCCCACGACGCTATCCCGACCGCCGTGTGAAGGGCCTTGTCCTTGACCACGGACGCCCCGGGAGCGAACTCGCTGACGGCGATGCTCAGGTCACGGTCCACGACGCCCCGTGGCGGCCACGGGTACGCCTCTCGAGGGAGGGCGCGATGGAACAGGTAGCGGCTGCGCGTTGGGAAGCCGAACATCGGAAGCAGCCCGCGCTCGGCGAGGCGCTCGCTCAGGTCAGCGCTCGCAGCGGGGCTGACGGCCGCCGTATCGACCTCGTCGATCAGCACCTCGCGGGCGTATCTCAGGAGCGCCGTCCGCTCCTCGGTCAGCTCGTCTGACGTCCGCGTGAGCAGCGCTGCCAGGACGGCCTCGATCTCAGGGCCGGATGCCGCGAGCCATGCGATGACGAGATCTCGCGCTTGTGGCCAGTCGTCCACCGTCCCGAACTGTCCGTGGACGTTATCTCCGAGATTGATGTCGGGTCGACGAGCTCCGACATCTCGGAAGGCTCGGCGCAGCAGCTCTGCCGCGAAGGTTCGTCGGAGTATCTCAACGCGGCGAAGGTCGAGGTACGGGGCGGGGGGCGGGTCACCCGTGATGCGGTCGGGGTGGGCGAAGTAGTAGTCATCGTGACTTCGTCCCCTGCACACGGTGAGGGCGACCGCCAAGGGGTCACGACGCCGCCCGGCGCGGCCGATCCGCTGCTGGTAGTTGAACCGCATCGGTGGCATGTTCGACATCATCACGGCCTGCAGCGAGCCGATGTCGACCCCCACCTCCATCGTTGTCGTGACGGAGAGGAGGTCGATCGCATCGACCTGGGGGATCTCGTGATCAAGGAAGATGTCCTGAAATCGGGCCTGTCTGCGAAGAGCGTCCTCTCGATCGGTCTGGCCTGTCAGCTCCTCGCAGTGCAGCCGGAAGGCGTCACCCGCGGCGACCGCGAGGAACGCGTAGTAGTCGTCGTCGTCCGTCTTGACCTCACCCTCATCCAGATGGGTGTCACGGCAGTATGTGCAGACCCCCGCCGAGCCGTGGAGATGCTGCCGGCGACACCTCCGGCAGGTCCAGGCGCGCGGGCCCGGGCTGCGCAGGTAGAGCGCGGCCGTGTCGATGAGGTAGCGTTGGAGCTCTGGCGCGAGGGCGGTCTCCAGGGCGTCGCGGAGGCCGTGCACTGGCGTGCCATGGAGCTCCGCCACAGTCTCCATGTAACGTCGCAGCGTGGACGGCGGGTCGTCGCTCGGCCATCGTGGGCCAGGAGACCAGCGCCGCTGGTCGCACAGAACTCGGATGCAGCTCGCGACGAACTGTTCGAACACCGGTGCCGCCATCCCCCTCGGCGGGTCAAGGGATCGACCAGGATCCTGCGACACCCATGAGAGCCCGATGGACTCCAGGTCGCGCCCCGCACCGCTGAAGACGGCCTGGAGGCACTCGTCGCTGAGCCGCTGGCGGATGCTCTCAACGAGCCGCCGCTGGGGCTGGCCGAGGTCGCGGTCCGGCTGGAAGCGGGGCGGTGAGGCCCTCCAGTCCACGAGTGCTGTCCAGCGCTCTCGACGACCTTGCAGCGACTGGTCTGGGCCGCCCGGGTTCGTACCGCGCTCGAGGAGTGCGTCCTCGACGTCCGCGACGAGAGAGCGCAGTGGCGCAGCGGCCACTGACACCCGGGCTCGTACGGAAGCTGCAGCATCCCTCTGCTGGTCGGTCGCCTCTCCCCGAAGCACGTCCTCGAGGAGCTGCGCGTCCGCACCGTGGCGCGCCCTGAACCGGTCACGTGCCGCTCGCGCGACCGCAGAGCGATCCGCCCCCTGAACAAACGCCTCGAAAAGCTGGAGGTCCTCCGGTCCATGACCCTGGAGGGAGCGGATGAGGAGCTGACGAAGCAGGTCCTGGTAGTGGCGCTTCTCGAGCCCTGCCGAGAGCTTGGCAGCGTCCTGCCGGCTGTCAGAGAAGATGACGAGCTTGCGGCTGGACCCCAGATCCCTCATCAGAGCGTCGGAGAGCACCTGCGTGATCTTCTCGAAGCCTGTGCCCATGGTTCGGATAGGGGATCGGGTGCGCCCCGAGTCCTCCACAGGACGCTTGTTCTCGCCCCTCGCCCATGCCTCCCAGTCATCTCCACAGCGGGGACAGAAGATGGGGAGACCGCTGACACGCGAGGCTGGGCGCTCCGAAGGCCGGAGCGCGCGCACCTGGAAGGTCCATCCGGTCGCGCCGAAGCCGCCGGCCTTGAGAAGGCCGGTGCCCGGATCGTATCTCGCGGGGATGAACCTGAACTCGAAGTCCTCACGCCTCCACGGGTTCGTGTCGACGGCGAGGCTATCGTGGCGCGGCCAGTAGACCGCGTAGCCATCCGCGGTGCGTCTCGAGGGGCCCCGGTCCGGGAGACGCTCGATCTGCGAGTCGTCCGGGACCAGATACCATCTCAGATCGTCGCCGGCGTAGCTGTCGGGGGCCCGATACCCGCCGAGAAAGAGCTCGCCGCAGGTCTGGCAGTACAGCAGCTCCAGCACCCTGCCGCCGCACCCGCACCGGTACTGGGGCTGGGCGAACAGACGCCCGACCCGGCGCCCCTCGTTGCGGAACCTCACATCCAGCTCGGAGCATTCGGGGTTGGAGCATGCCCACATGCCTTGTATCGCCCGGAAGAGAATATGGGCGCGAAGGCGCACTGGCGGCTCTGAGGCAGCAGCGACCGCGACCAGCAGTCCCGAGAGCGCGGTCTCGCGCGTCTCGGGTGGCGCTTGCGGGAAGAGCCGCTGTGCCAGCTCCGAGGCTGCCACGGCACGAGCTTCGCCGTGACTGACCGTGGCGTTCAGCATCGCGTCCGTCACCGGGACGCCAGCAAGGACCGCATCAGCCTCCACAGCCGTGATCGCCTCCCGCCCGGCCACTTCGACCAGCCGGTCGCTATGCCCACTGAGGTCCGAACCATCGCCTGCCGGGCCGACGGTCGCCGATTCGACCACCGTGAAGCTGGCCCTGTCAGCTGCGAAGAAACCCTCGAGGAACTCAAGGTCGCGCCCCGCATCGAGAGAGGCACTGGCAGCGATGAAGCGCACCTGCTGCGGACGCCGGATCAGGTCGAGACGGTGAAGGAGGTTGCGCAGCAGATAGGACACCTCGGTGCCAGAGGTGCCGCGATACATGTGAAGCTCGTCGACCACCACGGTGAACACGTGACGGCGGTCGGCGTCCAGCCAGTCGCGTGTGCCCTCGAAAAACCTCGCATCGCGCTCACGCAGAAGCATGATGTTCAGCATCGAGTAGTTGGTGATCAGGATGTCCGGAGGATGCACCTGCATGTCCCACCGGGAGCGCATCTCCCCACCGTCCAGCAGCTGAACGAAGAACCGCTTGTTCTCGGGCCCGTCGCCATCGTCCTCGACGGCTCTCCGACCGCGTGCCTCGAGGTCGCGAAGATAGGCACGCAGGTTCCCGGTTGCGATGTGCCCGCCGAGTCTCCCCGGGACGGGAGTTGCCCCAGTGTACCTGCCGAAGTACAGCCGATGGCCGGGGCGATGAGCGGCGAGCCACTCTCGCACCGGGCGGCTATCGAGCGCACGCCGAAGACGGATCAGCTGGTCCTCGACAAGCGCGTTCATCGGGTACAGGATCAGTGCGCGGACGCCTACCAAGCGTCCGAGCTCGTTGCGGCGTTGGGGAACGAACTCGCCTGACGTCTGCCACCAGGAAGGCCCCGGCGTGGCGTCTCCTGGACCCCATCCCGACGACTCGGCGAGGAGTTGAGCTATGACCGGGACCAGGAAGCACTCCGTCTTCCCGGATCCTGTGCCGGCGGTGACGACAACGTTGCTGCCCGCTAGCGCGGCCTGGATCGCCTCCTCCTGATGTCGGTAGAGGTGCTCGATCCCGCTGCCTAGAAGTCCAGCCTTAGTGAAGCCGGCGAGATCCTCGTCGCCGCAGACAGAACCCAGGAAGACGTCTGGTGCCATGGCACCGGGTACGTAGTCACGTATCACCTCAAGCCAAGGCTCGCGGTACGTGACCATGTCCTGGTCGAGGACGAAGCGTCGCTCAGCCTGGACGTCCTTGTCCAGAAGGGAGTAGGGGGTGTCGTAATACCGGAAGTAGTGCTCTCTGAGGCTGGCAGCGAGGCGGACCGCATCAGTCATCTTGTCCTCCACCGTCTTGGATCCAGCGCCGGTCGCAGCCGTGTCTCGGACGCACGCTCCCCGGGAACGCCCGGAACGCCTTGAGTCGCCGGCGCCTCGGTGCAGCGGAGCTGCTGGGAGAGCGACGTGGCGATCCGCCGGGCTATCCTCTCGGGCACGTTGAAGAAGGTCAGCGTCCTGCCCTCCCGCGCGGGCGCCAGCCCCGTGCACAAGGCTGCAGCTCGGGCGTGGAGGGTCGGCAGCGGTGCCGCCCCATCGTTGGGGCACCGAAGCACTCCCGACCCGCCATCGGGTGTCCAGTCCAGCACGTCAACGCCACAGCGAGACAGCTCGAGATAGGCGCCCAGCGGGAAGTCGACCTCGTAGCTCGTCCCTCCGCTCGAGATCCAGCGATACTCCGGGTGGCCGTAGACCTTGAAGCGATACAGGCCAGCCTCGTCATGCTCTTCGACGTCGGACCAGAGTTGACCGCTCGCGCTGGGGCCTCGCCCGATGGCACTCGTGCCCCTTGTGGGTTGCAGGGTCCGGAGCTGGTCAGGGTTGAAGCGCTGGCTCTCAGCACCACGCGGGGCCCTGGTCTGAGGTGCAGCCCGGAGATAGGCAAGAAGTGGAGGCAGCACCTCGCTAAGCTCCTCGCTCACTGAGGTGACAAATGCGACTCCGAGAGTGTCCGCCAGCCAGGCGACATCGCTCTCCTCCTCGCAGCCGATGAAGATGGTGCTTGGCGCCTCGGGGTGTTCTCTTTGCTCGATGAAGAGGGTCTGCTTTGTGTCGACGACCTGGTTGAGACGCTTCATAAGTCGACGCGTCCTGCTGCCAGTGAGCACCGCGTATCCGCCGGCGTCTGGGAGCATCGTCGCGACGCTCGGTGCGACAGCCCAGCGCCTCGCGGACCAGTCCATCTCCAGGTGGCCGAGCATCGAGAGCGTGCGCACCGTGGCAGATGCGCGCGATCCAGCGACCCCGTCGCTCCCCGATGACAGCCACTCGTGCACCTCAAGGAACTCGTTCCACGTGCCGGCTCCTCGTTCGCTGGCCCACGTTAGCAGCAGGTCGTGATTCATGACGGAAGGCCGACGGAGCGTCTGTAGCGGGACCAAAGGGCGATGTCGTTATCGCGAACGTGGACGTCGACGGCGAAGCTGTCTGCCCAGGCGGTGCGCTCCTTCTCATCGACTTCGGGTCCGGGCTCAAATAGCGGCTCCAGCGGTGTGACCGCGCGTCCGGACCACCAGCCGTCGCTTCGCCACCGCCACAGAGCCCAGACGACGGGGAAGCTCGCTGTCGCGTCGAAGAGGCTCGCCTGCAGACGCACCTGAGGAAGGCGTAGCCACCCAGGCTCCGATCCAGCCGCGGGGTAGGCGACCTGGCCCGGTGCTGCCCCCAGGAGCCTATACTCGGCGGCCCTCCGTCGAAGTCGAACGACCTCGTGAGGAGCCTGCGGAAGGTCCTCCTCTCTGCCGCAGACGAGGACGCCCGTGACCCAGATCTGCTCTCCGGCCGGGCGCTGGGGCGGATCAGACTGCGGAAGCAGAGCGTAGGCCTCTTCAGAGCGATAGAGGCGATGAGCCAGCTCACCCTCCCTCTCAGAGCGCTCGGCCAGTGGCACCAGGGTGAGGAAGTGACGCCTGGACGACCCGACGGCCACCTCGTGATCCCCAGGCGGCAGGTCATGGTCCGCAAGCCGCAGCCGCCCTCCTCCGGCGAGGGAACCGACCAACTCCCCATCGACCGTGACCTCCGTCGGGTCAAGGGTGACTGTCCAGCGAGGGACCCAGACATCCGGCTCGCCTCCCACAAGGTAGCAGCTCTGAGTTCCCGGAATCAGCGGCGCCATGGGAAGGCCGCCGGCCAGGGCTACGCGACCCCTCACGGACGGAACGAGGGGAGCCAATTCGTCGCTCACGGGTGAATCGGGGGGATTCGCGATCGCGACGGAGCGGATCAGGGTCCAGCCCGGTGGCAGCTTTCGTGAAGGTGGCATCGCTTCCCAGCCAGCCTCGGCGTAGCGATCGAGGTATGCACACACCTCTTTGAGGATCGCTTCTTTGACGAGGGTGCAGTGGACCACGTTAGGCTGCACCTCTCGGGCAGAGACCCACGCGCCGACCATCTGATCCTGTCGCAGGACGATCACGTCTGGCGGCGAGAACCGAAGGACGAAGCCGTCCGCATGAAGAGAAAGGCCGTCAGCTAGCGCATGGCCGACCGATTCACCAAGCGGGTCGTACCAGCCAGCGACGCTCGATCGTAGCATCGTCCTCGCGCCGGTCAGGGTGGTCCCTGTCAGCGGAGATGGGAAGCCTCTGGGGCGTTCCGCGATGAGGTAGATCTCCATCGGCGAGAACTCGATGGCGAGATGCACGCCGGCCACGCGATTGCCCTCCTCGTCGATCGTGTTGCCATCCCAGGCGTGCAACTCGGTCTCGAGAATCGCCTGAAGCTGCGGCGCGCACTCCGGCCTTGTCGCCGCCGACTTGGCGGAGCGGCTCAGAGGGGCGGTTCGAGCCCACGCCTGATATGCGGCGAGGAGCTCCGCTCCGTCCACCTCGGTCTCGCCTGGCCGGAGGTCCAAGGCGACGAAGAGCTCGCCGAGGCGGTCCCGGTCCGCACGCTTCATCACAGTCTGAGACAGCGCATAGCCTATGTTGGAATACGCGCCTGGGGCAATCGTGCTCCGGCCCAGCCGCCGCTGCTGCACGACGTCAAGCCATTCGGCGAGATACCTCCACAGAAGAGGGAACGTCTCGCTGTAGCCACGCGGCTCTCCGCGACCCTCGAGGGCGAGAAGCTCACGGAAACGCCGGTAGTAATTGGTCGACCTCATGCTTGCCTCACTGGCCATATGGGCGGCAGCGATGATCGCGACCGCAATAGCAGGCATGAACGGCGGGATGTCCGGCTTGCCGCGGGCACTCCAGAGGAGCGCCTCGCTGAGGATTGGACTGAATATGTTGTCAGCATGCGCATGTAGGCGACGGGCCACCACGCGCGTCAGGCTTGCCACAGCGGCCTCGGGGCTGGGGAAGTCAGCCATCGAACCTAGGGTCTCGTCATCCACATAGAGAACGACCGGGCGCTCCGCGTTGTCCTCGCGGAAGAGGTTGGCCGCGATACAGGCTCCCCATCCCTCGTAGGTGTTTGGACGCCTCAACGCCGCTGGACCCGGCGCTGTTTCCCCGTCAGCGTCGAGAGTCACTTTGGCCGCCAGCCGCGGCGGATGGGCCCCCCAGCTGGCGGCAAGGGGGTGATGCGTCTCCGACGCCGACAGGCACGTAAGCCTTGGCGCCTGTCCTCGTCATGCGCATCGTCCAGTCCATCGCCGAATGGGACTGCCACGAGGTAGGAGCATAGCCTCGTGTCGGCACCTCGTGGGCGGTCTTGGGCTCTACGGTACGGGCTGCAAAGCCCTCGCTCGCCGTTGCTGACCGATCGCGATGCAATCACCCCACTCGCCTCAGTCACCGGTGATAGGAGAGAGGCTGATCGCGATTTGGGAAACAGCCGTGGCCTCGTCGACGCCCATATGTCGCCCCGTGGAGCGCGGCCAGCCCACCGCCCTCCCACCGCTGCTGCGCTATGGTCTCAGCCGAGGGTCGCCGCTGAACAAGGGCTCCCAAGCGGTCGACGGTGACCCTCTTATGCGGCATTTTGTACCGACGCGATCCGGGAGCATCGCCCGCTGGGCTTTCGGGCACCTGCGACTGGGCGGTCCGCCGCCGTACTTCCCATCCAGGCAAGAGTTGGCGGGGGCGCCCGACCCACGCGGGCCGAGCAGGAACCCTACCCGGCGGGAAGCGGCTTGGCGCGCACAGCCGGGGCACCGGGGCACCACCTGCAACGACCCGCAGGGAGACCACGGAGGGCGATGTCCTCCAGGGAACCCACGAGGTTGTCCCGAACCGTCTCCCATCGTCCGCGGAGCTTCCGCAGGGCGGCGATATCCTCCCCCTGGGTCACGTCCTTGACCAGGTGATCGAGCCGCCGTCGGGCCGCAATCGCCCGCGGATCGCCCAGCGACGACACCTCAGTGAGGATGTGGTAGGGGCCAGAGCTGAGGTCGCCGGTCACGGCAGAGTACGAAAGATTGTCGGGACGCTCGCCGCGACCAAAGCTTTCCACAAGATCCAGCAGCAGCAGCCGCGCCCCGCCTGTCAGCTTGGGGTTGCCCCCCTCAAGTGCCTGGTCGATGCCGCCGGTGATCGATGCCATCAGGTTTCGGTACTCGGCAACGATGGCTGTCCACGCCCGGATCGAGCTTTGAAGTCCCTTCTCATGGCTGAGCAGGGCGGTCTGCCTCTTGAGCGGGAGTGACCCCTCCGGCACCAGGGGCTGCGGGGGCCAGGTTGCCATCGCCCGCAGGCGATCCGCCTCACGTAGGACGTCGCCCTGGTGCCGCTCGATGGCTGTGGCAAGTTGCTGCTGTTGCGCACCACGGAGATCGTGCAGTGCCCGAGCCCGCTCGATCGCGCCCTCGACCGCTCGCACCTGGACGCCGGCCTCTGCGGCGATCTCCTTCGCTGCCCTGCCAGCTTCGTCGACAGCTCGTCGCCAGGCCTCTGCCTCGAGCCTGCTGGTCCGATGTTTACGGGGCGGCTTGGAGTTTTGACGGATTTTGACGCTGCTTGCGGCTGATCTGACCATTTAGCTGTAGTGTAACGCGCCATATTGAAATTTGCACCTGGACCCCGGGCACCGGGGAGGGTACCGTCCGACCCACGATGAACTGGTCAGAGACTCCCAGCAACAGCGTGGAACGCGTCACCATGACCGTCAACGAAGCGGCTGTGCGCTTGGGCATCAGCCGGGGCAGCGCGTACGCCGCCGCGCGGCGGGGGGAGCTGCCTGCCATCCGGCTCAACCGGCGCATCGTCGTGCCGCGGGTCGCCTTTCAGAGATGGCTGGAGTCGGCGGCCACGGGCTCCGGTGAACCCGCCTCGTGGGAGGGGGCCCGGAGCGCTGTCCCGGACGCGATCACGGGGCGGCCGAGTCGGGAGCTAGGCCGTGACCGGCTGGGGAGCCACGGCCATGCGGCAGACCGCCATCTCTCGGGGGGAGTAGTCCGGCCCCGCGATGCAGCCAGAGCCCGCCCCGAAGGCGCTCCTTCGCGCGGGCGCGCGCGAGGGAAATTGTCTGGACAGGGATCCCCGGACCGGTACCCGGACGGTGATGCGGGCCGGGTGGCGGACAGGTAGGCGGACGATGCCGGAAGCGAGGCACCAACCTCCCAGCCGCCGCCGCTACGCGGCGACCCATCCGACGATAGGCGTCCACTGCGACCGGGAGACCTACGACGCCCTGATCTCACTCCGAGAGCGCTCCGGTCTCTCCTTCAGCCAGCTCGTCCGTCAGGCCCTCGGCGCCGTCGAGATGGACATCGAGACAGTCGAGGACGTGGCGACAGTGGTGGGGTATGAAGAGGCTGCGGCTCAGTACCGCCTGAGGACGCCGTGCAGCGTCTGTGGAAAGCCGATGGAGATCCTCGCCGGTTCGGAGATGGCGGCTGAAGCGGTCAGGTCGCTCCGCAACTGGGGGCACGGTCCATGCGTTCGGGGCGGCGCCTCTCGGAGCTGACCTCGCAGGCGCCGGTTCGCCCCGACCTGCCAGATCCCCGCACCGGTGACCATCCGTGCGCAGGGTGCCGGGCGTCGGTGGTTAGGACGCACGGTAATAGGAAGTTATCGTGGGTCCAAAGCCGACCCGCGGACCATGGGCGGCGACACCGCGATGTGGGGGCCACCTCGTTGATGTCGAGGAACACCCCGGAGATGTCGGAGATGTCGCACATCACACCGCCGATGCCGGTCTCGGACCGCCGTGACAAGCTCGACGTCAGCCACCTCGTCACCCCGGAGGTGGCCGCCCACCAGCTCGAGGAGCTGAGGCAGCGGACCGCCGAGCACATCCTCCATTCCAAGTCGGAGGCCACCCTCCGCCTACCGGAGCGACTTCACCGGCTTCGACCTCTGGTGCCGGCGCTTCGGGCTCTCGTCCCTGCCCGCCGAGCCCGACACCGTCGCCCTCTACCTGACCGCCTGCGGCGACGCGGGGGCGGCCCTCTCCACCCTGCGCCGACGGCTGGTGGCCATCTCCCAGGTCCACCGCGCCGCCGGCCTCCCCTCCCCCACCCAGGCCGAGGCGGTGCGGCGCACCATCGCCGGGCTGGCGCGCACCCGGGGATCCCGCCCGCACCAGGTCGCCCCCCTCCGGCCGGCCAGCCTCCGGGCGATGCTGGAGGCGACTCCCGAGGACGACCTCCTCTCGCTCCGCGACCGGGCCCTCCTCCTGCTCGGGTTCGCCTCGGGAATGCGGCGCAACGAGCTGAGAGCCCTCGATGTCTCCGACCTCAGGTTCGTCGAGGAGGGCGTCGACGTGCTGATCCGGCGCGGCAAGACCGACCCCCAGGGCGAGGGACGCACCACCGGCATCCCCCGGAGCCGCCACCCCGAGACCTGCCCGGTGCTGGCCCTGGAGCGCTGGCTCTCTCTCGCTTCACTGCGCGAGCGGGATCCTCTCTTTCCCCGGCTGCTCGCCAACGGGCGGCCCACCACCGCCGCACGCCGCCGCCACCCCGCCGGCCGGATCGCTCCCGGCCGCCTCAGTCCTCAGGGGATCACCCGGACCGTCCAGCGTGCCACCCGCCGCGCCGGCCTCGACCCCGTCCGGGTCGCCGGGCACTCCTTGCGCAGCGGCTTTGCCATCGAGGCCGCCGCCCGGGGCGCCCCGGAGCGGGCGATCAATGCGCCAGACCGGCCACCGCAGCCTGGAGATGGTCCGCCGCTACATCCGCGAGGGCGATCGCTACCGGGATAACGCCTCCGGGTACCTAGGGCTGTAACGAGTAACGCGTAATCTATTCCAGCTACTCAGCATCCCAGTGGCATTTGTAAAGCGACTGTGCGCACGAATCCAAGACATCGCACTGTATTATCGACAACAACGAATGACAGCCCCGCTTCCTCCGAACGGCCCGTTCAGGTTAGCTGATGCCACTTAGGCCCGAGGACATAGATCGAGCAACTCAAGCGCAACGAACTGCTGCCCATGACGAGAAACCAGTCGTTCGCCTCGTAGCCGGTCCTGGAACAGGTAAGTCCGCCTCAATCGAAGAGCGGTTCCGATGGCTCGCGGAGACTGGTGTTGACCTCAGGCACGTTTATGGGGTCTCCTTCACCCGCGCAGCCGCCAGAGATCTCCGGCTTCGAGCAACAAAGCACTGCAATGACGCTGGGACAGCGGTGTTGGCCGACCAAATTCAAATCAGCACCTTGCACTCCCTGGCCTTATCCGTCCTTCAGCGAGCTGGCCTCCTGCAGAATTACCCAGTCCGACCCGTCGTGCTCGACGATTGGGAAGTCGAGAACATCTTCGACGCTGAGTATAGGGAAGGAACACCCATAGGCAAGAAACGTGCGAAAGAGATCCGGCGTGAACACGAGGGCTATTGGAGTACTGGAACGTGGGACTCCCCGAACTACGTCAAGCCCGATCCGCCGATAACTGAAGCCGAACGCCTCAGCTTTCAGAACTTCTGTCCAGCCACCACACAGGTCTATGCCTGCGTTCTTCCGGGCGAAATCATCCGCCGTTGCGTGGAGCAAATTGAGGCCGGGTTGCTCGATCCGGCAGGCCTGCTAGACATGAGGGAGCTCATCGTCGACGAATACCAAGACCTCAACCCGATGGATTTGCAGTTCGTCGAGTCCCTCGCCGAAGGAAACGTGCGCCTCTTCGTAGCGGGAGACGATGATCAGAGCATCTACGCCTTCCGTTATGCTTCTCCAGCAGGCATTCAGAAATTCATCGAGCATTTCCCTGGGGCCGGGGACCACCTACTGACCGGGTGCTTCCGATGCGCCACTGCTATCGTCCGTGCCGCCGACGACCTCATCCTCCACGCGAGCACTGAAGACAGGATTCCAAAGGACCTCCACTCACTCTGGGCCACCGCTCATCCTGCTGTTGAGGGCGTTGCCCACAGGTGGCGCCTCAGCACCGACGCCGCAGAGGCGAGTGCCATCGCAGAATCCTGCGCCAAGCTCATTGAAGATGGCCTACCCGCTTCCGACATCATGCTACTCATTTCAGACCGCCGCATCCTCCCCGCCCTCAAGAAAGCCCTTCAAAGAGCTGATGTGTCTTTCCAACCTCCCAAGGAGGAATCCTGGGTCGACAAGGAAGCCGGCCGGTACATGTTGGGGCTGCTTCGAGTTGTCTGCTCACCCAACGACCATGTGGCCCACAGGCTGGTCCTCGGGTGTCGCCACGGAGTTGGGATCACCACATGCAAGCAGATCGCTCGACGAGTGATGGCAAACAACTTGGTCTTTCGCGATCTCTTCTACGAGCCATTGACAGGCGGCAATTTCACAGGGCGCTCACTGACGGCGCTCGAGAGGGCGAGGGAGGCACTCGGGGTGATCCGTGGCTGGAGTGGGGATGACTTGCTGGGGCCTCGCCGGGAGGATCTGGCCCACTTGCTGGTCGAGGGACACCCAGGCGAGGAACTCGCAGGGTGGGACGCGCTGACGGGTGCTCTCCCGGATGGCACCAGCCTTAGAGAACTTCGAGACTACGTCTGGGCGGAGAACTCTGACCAACGAAACATCCAGCTAACTTCCGTCCACGAGCGCCTCGGGCTCGATCCCCCTGCAGCCCAGCCCGAGACGGGCGTTCGGGTCTTGACCATGCACGGAGCCAAAGGGTTACAGGCGAAGGTAGTATTCATTCCAGGGCTCGAGGAGGGTGTTCTCCCAAGCGCTCACAAGGTGCAGCGACCAGGGCTCGTCCTAGAGGGAGCGCGGCTCCTGTATATGTCGCTGACCCGAGCTCGGGCGGCGGTTGTCATGACCCTGGCGGGTCGCCGTACTCTCGTAGGTAAGTCAGCTACAAGTCAACCCTCTCGATACTGCAGTCATCTCGGCGGCAGGTTCACGTATCGGAAGAGTGGGCTGACGGGTGAAGAGGCCAGGGCAATCTCACAGGCCGTGCAGGACATGGGCTGACGGCCCCGGCAACCGGCGGCTTGAGCTTGCGCTTAGCGCGCGGCATCGTTGACCCTCACCCTCTCACACTCCTGTTAATGGCCCGGCAGGCACAGAGCGACCAGTAAGCTGGAGAAGGCGAGCATGCGCGTCCGCATCAAGGGCAATCTTGAAGACCAGATTCTCTCTCTCGAGGCTCAAGGCCTGGAGGTCCTTCTGGGTGTTCGCACTCGGACGGGCACGCGAGGTGATAAGGCTTTCGACAACGCCCGTTAGGGGCTCACCGATGGCCCTCTTGAAGTTGAACCCGATCATTTGAAGGATTGTCAGAGCCTCGGGAGAAACCAGCGGTTTGATCGCCTCAAGGCCCGCTAGGACTTGGTCGCTGCTTCCTGCGCTGAGTGCGCTTTCCGGGATCTGCTCGACAAAGCTTCTCAACGACGGTAGGAAATGATCGGTCAGATACTTCAGATCCGATTCAGTGAGCTGCTGCGCGACGAGGTTCTCCTCGAATGCGTGGGCAATACGGATCACCTCGTTCTTATCGTCTATCAGATCGTTAACAATCTCCTCTAGCTCGGCAATGGTCTGTGCATCCTGTTTGCCAGCCCTCCTTAGTCGGATGCGGTCAGCGACCGCTGTCGCCGTGTTGCGAGCCACGATGGCACCGAGCTGGTCGGTCAGAAGTTGGAATTCGGAGGTCACAGAAACTTACTTTTACTTCTCAGGAGACGAGTTCGACGAGCTCGTCGAGAACGCTCGCGGCGCTGCCTCGGTCTGTGTAAGCATCGACCCTCGCCGTGAGCTCCGCGAGCACCTCCTCACTTTGGACTTGTCGGCGTAGCCGCTCGATTGCGATCAGGTCCTGTAGGCGTTCCACGAGCGTCATGACAGCTCGCTGCTGTGGGCCTTCGTCAGAGGCCGATCTTGCTATCCCTTGCTGAAGGTGGACGAGCTCCTCTTCGTTGGCCATAGGCTGCCAGCTGGCCAATCGGGGGAATGCCTCCCTGAAGCGTTGGACCGCTTGAACCACGGTCACCCCTCCGAGATTGGCAAAGAGCCCATTTTCGAGTGCGCTCAGGTGATATCGGCCCATTTGCCACCACGCCTTTGCCGCACGGTGACTGAAGGGCGGCGCATGGTCAATCCAAGACTGCGGGTTCATCAGCAAAGCGTTCCGCTCTTGTTGAGGAGGTTCACTGGTCGCTACCCGAGCTTCACGAACGAGCTCCCACGCGCCCTTTTCATGCCCTATGAGCAGCAGATCCGTCACCGCTGATGTGAATAGTCTGAGAGCTTCCAGTCGCTGGTCAGCAAGGCGGCTGTAGGCCAATCGTCGGTCGTCCTCGGCCGACACGAGGTTCCGCACCACTGGCAGAATACGATCCGCCTCGAGTGCCTCCTTCAGTTTCATATGAAGCTCTAGTACGAGGTTCTCGGGCCAGTCGTGTAGGACCTTATCTGCTTGTGACTTGGGATCAACGATCACCAGTTGCAGCCGTCTATTAGTGCCTCTCACCTCTCTTACGAGCCGTGAAAGCCATTCATCCCCGAAGCCATAGCCAACAACCACCAGAACGCGGGCCTGGGCGATCGCAGTACGGAATCGAGCCAAGAGGTCTGGGTACGGGGAGAGATCGGGCTCCTTTTGGAGCTCCGGGTAGACGATCATCTCGTACACGGGACTGCCATCAACGCCGACCGCCTCACCACTGGTGCGGACGGGCACATGCAGGTACCGGTAGTCCTCGGTACGGTACCAGCTGACGCAGCCGTGTAACTTGTGCAGTCTGATCAGCGGTTCCCCGGCACCCCCCTCCCGGTCAAGAAGCACGGGATTCCACTCTGGAGCGAAGCCCGTGTCGCATTCAATGTCGGTTAGCTCAGCGGCGACCTCGATGCACCGGTCGTAGTTCAGCGTGAAGATGTCCAGCGTCTTGTACACATGGGCGAGCCGGACGAGGGGGTGCAGGTACGCAAGATCGCTCGGCTGGACATTCACGCACCATTCTCGGATCTTGCTCCGTAGCTTAATTGCAATCCGGTGTGCCATGTCCCTGTCCTCGGGCGGAATGGTACCCGACACCGCAATGGCAAGATCATCATCAAGGCGCGCGTAACGCTCGAGGCTGGCGAGGAGAACCTCGATATCTTCGTCTGGCCGCTGGTGCTTGGTCGCCCAAGGCCTAACGCGACGCATCCGCTCCGTGGCGAAGTCTCGCTCGTCTTGGGGGAGATTCTTCATGAAGAGCTCGTACATGAGCGGCATGGTCGGGATCTTGGCATCGGCGGAGGCACCGGCCCCGAGGAGGAAGACAACCTGGTGTGGTATTGCGGTGGCAGGTAGTACGGTCACGATCGAGCCCTCATCGGGATTGCCAAGAGCGGACCCGGGCGAAGTATGTGCTCGCCAACGACCCCTGTTCAAGCGTAGTGGCCCTCCCTTGTAGCGCCGTTGAGCAGCCGCTCCAGGCCCTCTGCCGCATCGCCTCGAAGCCGGTCGACCACACCCGCGTAGGTGTCCGCAGTCAGGCGGATCGACGAGTGCCCCAGGATGGAGCTGACGACCTTGAGGTCCGCGCCGCTCGCTAGGAGCAACGCCGCACACCCGTGGCGGAGGTCGTGGAACCGGCGGCGGGGTAGCCCGGCCTCGTCCAGCCGGTCATGGAAGGCGTGGTTGACCCAGCTGGGGTCGAGCGGGGCGCCAGCCCGGTTGGTGAAGACGAGCTCCTCCCCGGCGGCCTCCGGGAGGCAGAGCCGCGCCCGCTTGACGGCCTCGCTCTCCCGATGCGCGGTAAGGACGGCTGTCAGAGGCCGGGTCATGGATACCACCCGCCGAGAATCGGCGCTCTTCGGGGGCCCGAGTGTGGTCTCCCCCCTCAGGCGCGAGAGCGCCTGGCGAACCCGCAGGGTCCGGGCGCCGAAGTCGACGTCGTGCCACGCGAGGCCGAGGACCTCGCCAAGGCGGAGGCCCGCCTGGAGAGCCACGGCCACAGGCGCCTCGACCTCGCTGCCGCCGACGGCTTCGAGGATCCGGTTGGCCTCCTCGGCAGTCATGGGTGCCTGGGTCCGCTTCTCCACACGCGGCGGGGCGGCCAGTGCTGCTGCGTTGCGATCGACGAGCCCGCGACGCCGGGCGTCATTGAGCGCGGCGCGGAGGATAGCCCGGAGATGGCTCACGGTGCGAGGCGAGAGGCCGCTCTTGAGTTTGGCCTCGATCCATGCGTCGACGTGCCGAGGCCCCAGCTCCGCGAGGCGGAGGTGGCCGAGGTCGGGCGCGATCGTCCTCTTGATGTACCCCTGGTAGGTCACCCACGTCGACGGCCGGACTGCCCTCTCCTTCCCGGCGAGCCACCCCGCCAGGTAAGAGGCCATGGTCTGGCGCCGGTCGGCGGGGGCCTCACCGAGAGTGATCCGCCGGCGCTCCTCGTCGAGAAGAGCGACCACCTCCTGCCTCGTAGGGGCGTAAAGGGAGTGCCGGACCTGCCCCGAACCCTCGCCCACCAAGTAGCGGGCCTCCCAGGTGACCGGCCTGCCGGCCGGGACGGCGCCACAGGCGGGACACGCCTTGGCCTCAGGCGTCGGGGTCCAGACCCGGCCACACGCGCACCGCACCCGCTTGCGGATCGTGCCCTCTCCGCGACCCCGCCGTCCCATGGGAGAAGTCTAGCGAGTTAAGGGGTACATCAGGGGTACAAGCGGACCGGTGAGGGTGGACAGAGGCGCTTTTTGTATTCAAAATCGGAGCCGACGGGGAGATTCGAACTCCCAACCTACGGTTTACAAAACCGCTGCTCCACCGTTGAGCTACGTCGGCCGGGTGGGAGGCGCGCCGGCTGGCGGCGACGCCCGGGCGATCACCTAGG
>Ga0182030_10009676_pt1 | contig 19710 bp, 18 predicted proteins | sample 812S3MmetaG_FD_121299 | JGI IMG/M metagenome (GOLD analysis project Ga0182030, IMG submission 121299) | Permafrost microbial communities from Stordalen Mire, Sweden - 812S3M metaG (Illumina Assembly) | ecosystem: Environmental > Terrestrial > Soil > Wetlands > Permafrost | place: Sweden... | reverse complement strand
TCAACAACGCCGGCGTGACGCGCGACCGGATGTTCTTCAACATGTCCGTCGAGGAGTGGCGCACGGTTCTCGACGTGCACTTGAACGGCTCGTTCTTCATCGCCCGTTCGGCGGCGCCGTTCTTCAAAAACCAGGCGTCGGGCTGCTACGTGCACATGACGTCGACCAGCGGACTGATCGGCAACGTCGGACAGGCGAATTACTCTGCAGCCAAGCTGGGCATCGTCGGCCTGTCCAAGAGCATCGCGCTCGACATGGCAAAGTTCAACGTGCGGTCGAATTGCATCGCGCCGTGGGCGTGGACTGCGATGACGGCCAACATACCCGCGAATTCGCCCGAAAACCTCGCACGCATCGAGAAGCTCAAAAAAATGGAGAGCAGCAAGATAGCGCCGCTCGCGGTGTACCTCGCCAGCGACGCCGCTGCCCGGGTATCCGGCCAGATCTTCGGCGTACGGGCCAACGAGATCTACCTCTTCAGCCAGCCGCGCATCGTGCGCACGATCCACCGGTCGGACGGTTGGACGCCCGAAACCATCGCTTCGCAGGCGATACCAGCCCTGTCTGCGAGCTTCTACGACAATGTTCCCTCGATGGCCATCACCCCCTGGGACCCGATCTGATGGACGCGGTCCCACTCGCCGGCAAGGTGGCCGTGGTGACCGGGGCCTCGCGCGGTCTGGGAAAAAGGATCTGCGAAGCCTTTGCCGGGGCTGGCATGAACATCGCGATGCTGTCGCGCAGCGGGGAGTCTCTGGCGGCGGCGGCCGCGGAGATCGGCCCGGCTGCGGCAGCGTTTCCCACCGACATCGCGAACCCGGCCGGGGTGGCGCACGCCTTCTCGGCTGTGGTACGGCGTTTCGGTGCGGTGGACTATTTGATCAACAACGCCGCCCTGGGACATTTGCAGTCGATCGAGGACGCGGACGACCGGTTGCTGCAGGAGGAGGTGGGTACCAATCTTCTGGGCACCATTTACTGCATGCGGGCGGCGATACCGCTCATGCGCTCCCGGGGTGGCGGACACATCGTCAACGTCACCTCCGAATCGACCCGCGCGCCGTACCCCTTCCTATCGGTTTACGCAGCCACCAAGGCGGCGGTGGAGACGCTCTCGGTAGGATTGCGGACCGAACTGCGCGGTGAAAACATCCGGGTCACCATCTTGCGTTCGGGGCGGATGTCGGAGAGCGGCTTCAATCGACACTGGCCCGAGGCACGCCGGGTCCGGTACCGGGAACTGGTGCAAGCCAACGGGTTTTACGCCCAGTCCGGCGAACCGATATCCCCGCAGATCGCAGCACGGGCCATCGTCGACGTCATCCGGATGCCGCTGGCGGCGAATGTCGATTTGTTGGAATTACGACCCACCTGAAGGCGTTTGAAGCGAGGGGAGGCAGCATGCGATTCATCGACAAAGTGGCGATCGTCACCGGGGCAGGCCAGGGAATCGGCGAGGCGTACGCCAAGGCGCTGGCCCGGGAGGGCGCCGCCGTCGTGGTCGCAGACATCAACGAAGAGAGCGGCCGGCGGGTGGCTGCCGACATCGAGTCGTCCGGCGGCCGCGCACAGTTCGTCCGCACTGACGTGGCCTCCCCGGAATCGGCCGCCAATCTCGCCGCAGAGACCAGCCGCGCCTTCGGCGGAATCGACTACCTCATCAACAATGCCGCGATTTTCGCGGGAATGCGGCGCGAAAGTCTGCTGACGGTCGACTATGCGTACTACCAGCGGTTCATGGAGGTCAACATGAACGGAGCGTTGATCGTGACCCGGGCCGTGTATCGGGCAATGGCCGCCCGTGGCGGCGGTGCCATCGTCAATCAGTCCTCGACCGCTGCCTACGAGGCCGGCAATTACTACAAGATTGCCAAGACCGGCGTCAATGCCATCACCATCGGGCTCGCCAAGGAGCTCGGGCCGCTGGGCATTCGGATCAATGGTATTGCGCCGGGTCCCACGGATACCCTGGCGACGCAGACCAGCGTGCCGGCCGAGCGGCTGCAGGCGCTCCTGGCGAATCTGCCGCTCAAGAGAATCGGCACGCCGCAGGACATCGTCAATTCATGTCTTTTTCTTTTGTCGGACGAGGCAAGTTGGGTCACGGGCCAGACCTGGTGTGTCGATGGAGGCACGGTGCTGAAGATCTGACATGGATCTCGGGTTCAAGGACAAGTCGGTGCTGATCGTGGGCGCGAGCGCGGGTGTCGGTGCGGCCACCGCACGGCTGTTGATCGCCGAAGGCGCGAAAGTCATTCTGGTGGCACGCCGGACCCGAACTCTCGGCGCGCTGGCGGACGCATTGAGCGCGCTGGGCGGCAAGGTGCTCCCAGTCGCGGGGGATGCGTCGGATCCCGGTTTTCTGGAGAGCGTGGTTGCGCTGGCGGTCGGGCATTTCGGCGCGCTGCATGCAGTGGCGGTGGTGGCGGGCCCGATGGGCGCCCGGGCGTCGATCCTCGATCTTCGCGACGAGGATTGGAATCTTTACCACCGGCGGATCACCATGGTGGCCGTCAGTGCCTGCCGCGCGGCGATCCCCGAGCTCGTGAAACATCCCGAGAGCGCCATCGTCCTGACGTCCGCCTATTCGATACGAGCGCAGAAGAGCGAGCTGATCGGTTACACCGCGATGAAGAGCACCATCGTATCGATTGCCAAGAACCTTGCCAAAACCCATGGCGGACAGGGGCTGCGGGTCAACTGCATCGCGCCGGGCGTCATCGAGAAGGACCCGGAGAATTCGCGCGAACTCGCCGACAGGTATGCGGTGCCCATGGAGCGCGCCCGGTATGAGTACGTGCATCGTGAGTTCGGCATGAACGTCGCCTTGGAGCGGGCCGGTCGGCATGACGAGTTCGCCGACTTGATCGCGTACCTGTTGTCGGCGCGCGCCTCATATATCACCGGGGCCACGATCAACATTGACGGCGGAACGGATTTCTGAGATCCCGGCTCCAATTCCAGGGAAGAAGCGAGCCCATAAACAGAGGAGCAGCCCAATGGCGCAGCAGGTAAACATGATCATGATTGGCGCAGCCGACATCCAGGCGCTACGCCGGTTTTACGAACAGGGCCTGGGCTGGACGCCCTGGCGCTCCGGCGGATCGGGTTCGATCATGTACAAGGTCGGGTATTCCGTGTTGGTGTTTCTCAAAGCAGACTACCTGTCGAAAGAGCGCGGCGAGGCCGTCTCTGCCGGGTCCAAGGTCAGTATGGCGATCTTCGTCGAATCCGAATCCGCCGTGAACGAGGACATCGCCAAGGCCCTCGCTGGTGGCGCGACGCTGACCAGCGCCGCCTGCCAACGAGATCATGGAATCTACAGCGGCTATTTCGCGGATCCGGAGGGAAATTCCTGGGAAATCGCCTGGGCACCGGGCATGCCCAGGTCGGCAAGTGGCGAGCTGCTGCCAATCCCGTAACCGAGGTCTTCTGTGACATCTACACAGGGGTGGTATGGCGGCTCGCTGGCCCGGCATCGCGGCGCCGGGCCAGCGAGCGGCCATTTTGCAGGTTAGGCTTCAGGCTCGTAACGAAAACCTTGCCGGAGCAGTCGCTCACTCTCACCCGCACCTAGGCCTGAAAAGTACGCGAGCGGAAGATCAAAAAAGCCATCCCGCTGCGCCGTCACGGTGATCTCACCCACACGCCTGCAATAAGTGCCGGTGGAGAGTCCATCAGCGGTACCAGCGGTGACGCAAGACGTGTCTAGTGTCGATGCCCTTGGTTTGCGTCTCCTAAGATCATGCTACCGAAGGGAAGCCTTGTTCGCCTGGCGCTCGAGCATCCGCATGACCGCGTCAAAAGCCCGGTCGGAAAGCAGGAAGCGCACGAACAGCAGGACTTTGGCGCCACCCCCGACTGCGTACCGCGTCCGTGGATTGGGAGTCTGGACTGCCTGAACGATCGCCGTTGCAACGACGCTGGGCGGCGAGGGCACAGAACCTTGATCAGCTCCTGCGAGAAACGTCGCATGCGCGTGGGCACCCTCCCGATAAGGGCCGTTGCCCGAATATCTCAGGAGTCCCTCGCGAGCGATGGGGTTCCACTCCGTGGTGATGGCTCCCGGTTGGATCACGACGACGTGGATGCCGAACGGATGCAACTCCATGCGCAGAGAGTCGCTGAGGCCTTCTACCGCGAATTTGGTCGCGTGGTACCAACTGCCGAACGGTTCGCCGATAACACCGCCAATGGACGAAACGTTGACAATATATCCGGAACGTTGCGCACGCATGGTCGGAAGGGTCAACTGGATCAAGCGTGCCAGGCCGAACACATTGACTTCGAATTGTCGGCGCGCTTCCTCCAACGGCACGTCCTCGAGGGCACCATAGGATCCGTAGCCCGCATTGTTGACGAGCACATCGATCCTGCTTGTTTCGTCGACGATCCGCTTCACTGCGGCGGTCATCGATGCATCATCGCTCACGTCCAACGTGATCAATCGCGCCCCGGCAGCCGCCAAGGTTTGCATTCGATCGATGCGTCTCGCCCCCGCATACACAAGGTAACCGGCGTCGAGCAGGCATTTGACGGTCTGTTCTCCGATGCCAGATGAAGCTCCCGTAACAAATGCCACGCTCGTCATTCTGGGGCCTCTGGAACATATGTGACACAGATCGTCTAAGTGTCGATAATTGACAACTAGATCTAAATTGTCAAGTATCCACTTGTGAAAGACAGCAAGAAAAGCAAATATCTGGAGGCGGCGCGATCCGTTTTCCTGCGGTACGGCTATAAGCGCGCGAACATGAGCGATATTGCGCAGACCGCCGGCATCTCGCGCGCCGCGCTGTATCTCGTGTTCAGGAACAAAGAGGAGATTTTCATCGGTGTGCTCGAACGGTGGGCCGAGGAAACCATTGCGGATGTTCAGAAGGCCGTAGCAACGGGCGTTACACCGAGGGAAAAGTTGGAGCAGGCATTCGAAATCTGGGCGATACGTCCCTATGAGATCATGACTTCATCGCCGGAGGCCAAGGAGCTGATTGAATGCAGTTTTGATTTTGCACAAGCCTCGCTGAGGAATGCGTATAAGAAATTTGAGGCGACGATCGCACCTATCATCTCAGTTTCAGCGTCCAGACCAAGAGGCGGCGTCCAATTGGACGCTGAGAGGACTGCGCATATTCTTGCAAGCTCCGTTCGCGGCTTAAAACAGACGGCCAACACGCCGGTGGAGCTTCGCCGGCTCATCGAGGAGCTGCTGTTTCTGTCTTTGCCATATCTCGCGGAGCGGACAAAAAAGCGAGCATGAATCTTCACAGGGGCATCGACGCGGTCTGGTTCCCGACCATTCGAGATGACCCGGAGGGTGTCCTGGCGTAATTTTGCTTTTGGCCAACTTGAAGGGGAAGATGCGCGCCGGACACGAGATACGCCCGGAGGCCATTGCGGAGACGGTGCGCGTTGATCTCACGACGGGCACCTAGGAAGCGACGCGGAGGCCAGAAACGGCGTCCGGTGGAGCAGGGTGCAGGGGTTCGCGCGGGGATGGCCGCACCGTCGCAATTCCGACTGTATGCCAACGAACAGACGCCGGCTTCGGGGGCGCCCAAAGTCCGCAGATCATGCATCTCGATCGTTCCCACCCGGAGTCCACCATGTTATCCAGCGCAGGCGTACGCCACCGTCGCCGATTGACGAGGGTGCGGGCGCTCGAAACCGGAATTTCAATTTTATGAAGACACAAACCTTGACGGCCGACATGCTTCGAAAGATCGACGCCTACTGGCGCGCTGCCAACTATGTGTCCGTCGGACAGATCTACCTCTACGACAATCCGCTCTTGAAGAGGCCCCTCGACATCTCCGACGTCAAACCGTTGGTGGTGAGCCACTGGGGAACGACGCCGGGCCAAAACTTCATTTATGTCCATTTGAACCGGGTCATCAACAAGTACCACCTCGACATGTTTTATGTCGCAGGTCCTGGCCATGGCGGTCCCGCGATCGTCGGCAACGTCTATCTCGAGGGGACGTGGAGCGAGGTGTATCCGAACGTCACCCAGGACGAAGCCGGTCTTAAGGAGTTGTTCAAGCAATTCTCGTTCCCGGGTGGCATTTCGAGCCATGTCGCGCCGACCACGCCCGGCTCGATTCACGAAGGCGGCGAATTGGGGTATTCCCTGAGCCACGCATTCGGGGCCGCCTTCGACAACCCGGGACTGATTGTCGCTTGTGTGATCGGCGACGGCGAGGCGGAAACGGGTCCCTTGGCGACTTCCTGGCAGTCCAACAAGTTCCTGAATCCCATCTCGGACGGCGCCGTGTTGCCGATCCTGCACTTGAACGGCTACAAGATCAGCAATCCCACGGTCCTCGCGCGCATCGAAGGGGGGGAGTTGGAGCAGTTTCTGCGCGGATGCGGCTGGGCGCCCCTGTTCGTCGAGGGGGATGACCCGGACACCATGCATGAATTGATGGCCACGGCGATGGATTCCGCGATAGAGGACATCAACCGCATCCAGAATGCCGCGCGGGATCGGGAGAACCCGGCCCGACCGCGTTGGCCGATGATCGTGCTGAGATCGCCCAAGGGGTGGACGGGACCCAAGGTGGTCGATGGGCTGCAGATCGAAGGAACGTTCCGGGCGCACCAGGTGCCCATGCTCGTGGATCCGGATCACCTGGATCACGTCCCGCTGCTCGAGAGTTGGATGAAGAGCTACAAGCCAGAAGAGCTATTCGATGCGACCGGCCGTCTCGTCGCCGAGCTGGCGGATCTTGCCCCGAAAGGTGAGCGACGCATGGGGGCGAACCCGCACGCCAATGGCGGACTGCTGCTGCATGATCTGAAGATGCCAGATTTTCACGACCACGCGGTCAAGGTTTCCGAACCGGGCGCGATCAAGGCGTGCGATACCGAGGTGTTGGCCGGGTTCCTGCGGGACGTCACGAAGCTCAATCGAAACGACCGCAACTTCCGCATCTTCGGACCCGACGAGACACTTTCGAATTTGCTGGGCGCCGTCTTCGAGGCAACCAACCGCCAGTGGGATGCCCGGGAGGCCGAAAATGATGAGTTTCTCGCACCGCAGGGCCAGGTGCTTGATTCGATGTTGAGCGAACACCAGTGCGAGGGCTGGCTCGAGGGGTACTTGCTCACTGGACGGCACGGGCTTTTCAACAGCTACGAGGCGTTCATTCGCATCATCGATTCGATGTTCAGTCAACACGCGAAGTGGCTCAAGGTCTGCCTGGAACTACCATGGCGCCGCCAGATCTCCTCGCTAAACTACCTCCTCGCGTCCCATGTCTGGCAGCAGGATCACAACGGCTTTACGCATCAGGATCCCGGCTTTCTCGATCACGTCATCAACAAGAAGGCCGACATCGTCCGTGTTTACTTGCCGCCCGACGCGAACTGTCTGTTGTCGGTGTTCGATCATTGCCTGCGGAGTCGAAATTATGTGAACGTCGTGGTGGCGGGAAAGCACGCACTGCCGCAATGGCTTGGCATGGACGCGGCTGTCATTCATTGCACGGAAGGCATCGGCATATGGCAATGGGCGAGCAATGACCAGGGCGGCGAGCCCGACGTGGTCATGGCCTGCTGCGGCGATACGCCGACGCTCGAGATCCTGGCGGCCGTATCGATCTTGCGGGAGCACCTGCCGTCGCTCAAGATTCGGGTGGTCAACGTGGTGGACCTGATGAAACTGCAGTCCGCCAGTGAGCATCCGCACGGACTGAGTGAGAATGACTACGATTCTCTGTTCACGAAAGACAAACACATCATTTTCGGCTTTCACGGCTATCCCTGGCTGGTGCATCGGTTGACCTATCGTCGAACCAATCGCAACCTGCATGTGCGGGGCTACAAGGAGGAAGGCACCATCACCACGCCGTTCGATATGCGGGTCCAGAATGACCTTGACCGGTATCACCTGGTCATCGACGTCATCGATCGGGTACCCGGATTGACGGCGACAGGGGCGTATTTGAAGCAGAAGCTCCAAGACAAGCTCGTCGAGCACAAGCACTACATCGACAAGCATGGCCAGGATATGCCGGAGATCCGCAACTGGCGATGGAACGTATCGACGGAACCCAAGATCCTGAAGAAGGCCAGTTAGCCGCAATGAACGAGCAGGCACTCATAGATTGTGCGGGAACCTTGGCTGGTAGCAGCAGAGGATTGCTCGCCGCCGTTGAAAGCACCACGCCGTGTGACATGCGATTCGCGAAGGTCAGAGGAGGAGGCGCGGGCGCTGGCGTCCGAATTGCGGACGGAGTGGAATTACGGTGATTATGAGGGCTGGCGTACCACCGATATTCAACGTACGCGTGGCGGGTGGAATGTGTGGCGCGATGGCTGCCCTCATGGCCACCCGATGGTCCCGAGCGGGTAGCCCCCCGCGGACCACAGCGCTGCCATGCAATCTGTGGGTACTCGGGCGGGACCGATGCGCCTCAGTGTGCGGGAAGCGTCATCATCGGGGGCACGCCCAACGGCGAGGTTTGCCTGAATGCCGCGGCCACTGAGCAACGTACCGGCAACCTTCGATCCATGCGACCCGATCAGAACACCTTCTTGGAGAACCCCTCGGACCAAAACACGATTTGAGGCCGGGTCACTTCGTCATATTCGAGAAACTCCCGACAGGTCATCTTGGACGGGCTTGCCTCGTTATCAGATGTGGCCGATGTGTCCGACGGCAGCCGGTTCATGCTCGTTTTTGGCGCAATCGAACCGAAGGAGAGTGGGGTTCGATCTCAGTCTACCGGATATCGCCGAAGTGTGGCGTCACGGCGGCGTGATCAGCTCGTGGTTGCTGGATCTCACCGCGCAAGCTCAGCCGCGTCGCGCGGGCGGTCCGCTCCGAGGAGTCGATTCACCGTCCGGACTCCGCTGATCAACGATGCGGCGGAGTATCTCTTCTGGTCAGCCGCTCTCGCAAGGTGCGCTGGCGCACAGACATGCGGGCGGCAGGCGGTGAGCCTGGCAAGGGCGAATTCCCGACGCCCATGCGGGCTCTTACCCATCTTGTGGACGAAATATCCGCATATATATGAAATCATCAAGGCTTATGTCCCCAGCGGATGCACCAGGTAAGGTGAATCTATCGGATCATCGGGCAACGCGACGGCTCGTTCAACGCGGCGCACGTGCTCGCGATCACGCAGGCCATCTGCGATTACCGCCAGGTTTACGACATCGGGGGCCCTGTCCTTCTTAGCCTGGTTGGCAGCCCCGAGACCGGCATCGGTGGGCCGAACCCCTAATTCGAAATCGGCGCAAGAGTCAACGATATGAACTCAACGAAACCCGGGAAACCCGCCACAACTGATCCGAAGGAGGATTTGAAAACGCTGCCGATCGCGGAAGTGGAGAAGCGCCTCGCATCTTCCCCCGACGGCCTGACGGGCGCCGAAGCGTCAACGCGGCTCGCGAAAGACGGGCCGAATGAGTTGCCGGTGAAGAAAGAGAACGAACTGCTGAAGTTCCTCTCCTATTTTTGGGGTCCGATCCCCTGGATGATCGAGGTCGCGGTGATTCTCTCGGGCGTCGTCAGACATTGGCCCGATTTCTTCATTATCTTGACTCTCTTGTGCACCAACGCCGTCGTGGCGTTCTGGGAAGAACACTCGGCGGGCAATGCCATTGCGGCGCTGAAGGCCAAGCTCGCCACCAAGACCCGCGTGAAACGCGACGGCAAGTGGATCACCCCTCCCGCGCGGGAGTTGGTGCCGGGCGATGTCATCCAGTTGAAGCAGGGCGACATCGTGCCGGCGGATGCTCGTTTGCTGGATGGTGACCCGATGTCGGTCGACCAGTCCGCGCTGACCGGAGAGAGTCTCCCCGCCACGGTCAAGAGCGGCGGGGCGGTGTTCTCTGGCTCGATTGTTCGGCGCGGTCAGAGCGACGCACTCGTTTATGCCACCGGTCCCGATACCTATTTTGGAAAGACGGCGAACCTGGTCGAGCAGGCTCAGACCGTCAGTCACTTTCAAAAGGCGGTCCTGAAGATCGGTAATTACCTGATCATCCTCGCGTTGGGTCTGGTGGCATTGATCATCGGCTTCGCCCTCTATCGGGGCGACCCGATCCTCACGACCTTGGAATTTGCCCTCGTGCTCACCGTGGCGGCCATTCCAGTCGCGATGCCGACGGTGTTGTCGGTGACGATGGCAGTGGGGGCGCGGCTGCTCGCGAAAAAGCAGGCGGTCGTGAGTCGGTTGGTTGCCATCGAGGAACTGGCCGGGGTGGACGTGTTATGCGCGGACAAGACCGGAACCCTCACCCAGGATAGGCTGACACTCGGCGATCCGTTCTGCGTGGAAGGTGTCACCGCGGCTCTCGTTATTCTTGACGCTGCGCTGGCATCGCGGGCCGACAATGACGACACGATCGATCTCGCGGTGCTGAAAGGCGTGAAAGATCAGCAGATCCTGACGACCTATCAGGTTAGTCATTTCACACCGTTCGACCCGGTGCACAAGCGCACCGAGGCGGAGATCAAGGATAAAGACGGCAGGCCGTTCAAGGTAACCAAGGGGGCGCCACAGGTGATTCTCGCCCTCTCGGCGAACGCAGGAGAGGTGAAGACGGCCGTGGACAAGGCGGTCGATGATTTCGCGGCACGCGGCTTTCGCTCCCTGGGTGTGGCGCGAGCTGATGGAGGTGGCCCCTGGAAGCTGGTCGGTGTGTTGCCCCTGTTCGACCCGCCACGGGACGATGCCAAGGCCACCATCACGACGGCAATGGCGATGGGCGTGAAGGTCAAAATGGTGACCGGCGATGCGATCGCGATCGCCAAGGAAACCTGCAAACAATTGGGCATGGGGAGCGATATCCTCGACGCCACCCGCTTGGGCGACGCCAAGCAGGTGGACTCACCGGCAAGGGCTGCGCTCATCGACCAGGCAGACGGGTTTGCCCAGGTGTTTCCCGAAAACAAGTACGACATCATAGACGTCCTGCAAAAGCATGGCCATATCGTCGGGATGACCGGCGACGGAGTGAACGACGCGCCCGCGTTGAAGAAGGCCGACTGCGGCATCGCCGTGTCGACGGCAACGGACGCGGCGCGTGCGGCGGCGGCCATCGTCCTCATGACACCCGGACTCTCCGTGATCATCGATGCGATCAAGGAGAGTCGAAAGATTTTCCAGCGGATGAACAGCTACTCGATTTACCGCATCGCAGAAACCTTGCGGGTTCTGTTGTTCATGACGCTGGCGATACTCGTCTTTAATTTCTACCCGGTTACGGCGGTCATGATCGTTTTGATCGCCCTGCTCAACGACGGTGCCATTCTATCGATCGCTTACGACAATGTTAACTACAGTAACAAGCCAGAAGCCTGGAACATGCCTCTGGTTCTGGGAATCTCCACAGTTCTGGGTGTCATAGGCACGGTCGCCATTTTTGGCTTGTTTTATCTTTCGTTGAACGTGTTTCATCTGGATCATGCACACACCCAGACGATGATGTACCTGAAGATGTCCGTAGCGGGACATCTGACGATATTCTTGACCCGCACCCGTGGGCCCTTCTGGTCGATACGCCCGGCGCGGGTCCTGTTGATTGCGGTATTCGGAACCCAAGTCGTGGCGACATTGCTCGCCGTCTACGGGGTTTTCATGACGCCGGTGGGGTGGAAGTACGCGGGAATCGTTTGGGGCTACGCGCTGGTCTGGTTCTTCGTGAATGATCGGGTCAAGTTGCTCGCTTATCGCGTTTTCGACTCACCCAGAGCAGCCGCTAGGGAGAAGGCAAAGGGCATCGCGGCACGAGCCGAGGCGGAGGCAAAGCCGGACGCGAAGCCTGCAACGGCACCGGAACCTAAGGCCGAGGCAAAGCCGGACGCCAAGCTCGCGCCGGCGCCTGAACCCAAGGCGGATGCAACGCCGGGCGCGATCCCTGGGCCGGCGCCGGTAGCGAACTCCAGGCTGCCAGCCGATTTGACGCCGCAGCTGATCGAGCGTGTCCACAAATTGTACGAGGAACTCGGGCGACAGGACGTGAAAGCAGTGGAAGAATTGGAGGCGGCAACAAGGGCGTTGAAGAAGCAGCCAGCTCCTTAGCGACGGAATTCGTTGCGTGGAAGAGCTCATTGGATAGGCCAGGAACTATAGGAGGTTTGCAATTGAAAATACATTCAAAGCAATTCCGAGTGCAGCCGGGAAGGAAGTTTGAGGCCGATGAGTCGCCGACATCGGTCGAGCCGTTTTACCGATCAAAAGAGCAGTATAAGGAAATGCTCGAAACGCACGTGGAGGGGCTGAGTGTCCGTCAAAAGCTCCATTACGCATCAGGTCGCTATGCGCTGCTGCTCATTTTTCAGGGTATGGACTCGGCGGGAAAGGACGGCGTCATTCGCCACGTCATGTCGGGCGTGAATCCGGAAGGTTGCGAGGTCTACAGCTTCAAGGAGCCAAGCGCGGAGGAGCTCAAGCACGACTTTCTATGGCGAACCACGTGCCGGCTCCCGGAACGCGGCCGAATCGGCATATTCAACCGTTCCTATTACGAAGAAGTGCTCATTACACGCGTTCACCCGGAAATCCTGAGCACTCAAAATCTTCCGAAACGCGCGCTCGATGACGGGCATTTCTGGAGAGATCGGTACCGGTCCATCGTTGAATTGGAGGCGCATCTGCACCGAAATGGCACCCAGATCGTCAAATTCTTTCTTCACCTGTCCAAAAAGGAGCAGGCCACGCGGTTCCTCGAGCGCATCGATGAGACCGACAAAAATTGGAAAATCAGCTCATCGGACATTCACGAAAGAAAATACTGGAGCCGATACATGCGGTTCTTCGGGGAGTGCCTCACGAATACCAGCACGAAACACTCGCCCTGGTACACAGTGCCTGCAGATGACAAGGAAAATGCCCGTCTGATTGTGTCGCAAATCCTGATGGATGCCTTCGATGATCTCAAAATGGCTTATCCGAAGAGCACTCCGAAGCGCCTTCGGGAACTGAAGGCCATCGGCGAGCAACTCAAAAAATCGGAATAGTCGGTAGATCGAACTGAGCCGCCGCGTTGCTGACGGAAAATGACGTGCGAAGAGGGAAAATTCAGTGGGTCTGCGCGGATGATGTCTCAGACGGGGGGCGTCCATGCCAACGCTGCGAGCGACCCGGGAGCCGAGGAATATTTCGCGCACCACGAGATGGCAACCGATGCCGGACGTCATTCGACCCCGTGGGGAGTCTCGGCATTTCGGCTCCGATCGTCTATGTGCGGCTAGAACGTAACGGATGCGGTTGCCGTGGTCGTTTCACCGGCAGCGGTTGTCGCGGTGAAGTGCATGCCTCCGTGACCGAGTTCGTGATTACGGACTGTCGTCACGTTGTTGCTCGTGATCACCTTCATCCGAATCCGGTCGTGGGAGGGGAAATGCTGTTTGTTGAGTTCCACACGTCGGATGACAGGGTTTCCAGGCGCGGCGGAGTGCTCGGCTGGGGGCGTGACGCTGTACGGATAGGCAGGGTCCGAGATTGCGCAGGGAGCGCCGACCACCCACACGACCAGCAGAGCCGTGTACATCACGACGCGTGGGTAGAGCCTATCGTTTTGCAAGCGCGTCATCCGAGACCAGCGCGCCTACGGTGATACCGCTCGTTCCAACAAGAATGCGTCACATATACCTCTGGGAGCACGCGGCAAGCGTGACGCCGGAGCTCGCCGTCAAAACAGTCTCCGCTGCAACTTTCCGGCCGCGCATGGCCGATCATCGCCCCAGTGCATGAGGTCGGGTCGATCCCGGTTCAACAGCCGTAGCGGCATGGGTGGGGAGACTACATTCGGCTCCGGACACTTGGATGGTTATCAACTTGTTGCCGGTGACGCCATGAGTGTTCGCTCGCGTACAGACGGCGATGGGGATATCGCGGATGCTCGGAGTCATGTCCCGCCAGAGAACTCCGTTTTACCTGCGATTCGCCGTGATGGTCATGGCCGTCCCGCTCTGGGCCGGTCCATGGACGTTGGTTCACGCAGGACCTTTTGAGGTTCCGGCGCTCGTCAGCCCACCCCGCTCCACGCATCACGGTGGCAAGCTCGTCTGGCTCGACCTCGAAACCACCGACCTGACCGGCGCCAAGCGGTTCTATTGGGGGTTGTTCGGGTGGAGTTACCGCGACTATCACGCTGATGGTGTGGATTATTCGGTCGCCCTGCTCGACGATCGGCCCGTTGCGGGTCTTGTCCGACGGCAGATACTCAACGGCGCGGAGCGGGGTTCCCGTTGGCTGCCGTTCTTCTCGATCTTGGATGTGGATGCGACATTTCAGCGTGCGCTCGGTGCGCGGGCCGCGGTGCAGTCCACGCCCGAGGATCTTCCTCTACGCGGCCGGCAGGGGCGCCTTAGAGATCCGGAGGGTGCGGTTTTCGCCCTTGTCGACTCCACGAGCGGCGATCCGCCGGACGACCCCAACCCGAGAGCGATCGGATCCTGGGGATCGCCGGAATTGTTGGCGCGCGATCCGGCCGAGGAGGCCGTTTTCTATCAGCGGGTGTTGGGCTATTCGATTGTGGCGGTACCCGCCGACGACGGTTTCGAGCGAATCCGGCTCTCGTCGGGGTCGCGTGAGCGCGCCACCGTGCGGCGTTTGCCGCCCGGCGAGGCCTTTGCTCACGCGGGATGGATCGGCTTCGCCCGAGTATTCAGCGCCGCCGATACGGCTCGCAAGGCCGTCACGCTGGGCGGCCGCGTTCTCGCGGGTCCGGCGCGGGAAACTCATGGCGCGACAGGCGCCCTCCTCGAGGATCCCACGGGAGCGGCATTCGGCGTCATGGAACTGCCTCCCGAGACGGTCAATAATCGGGCTCCATGACCCCATACAACCAACGAAATCGCTAGGTCGCTTTTATGCGAAAACCCGTAGGTGCCTTCGTCGATCTCGGCAAGGGCGCGGTCCGGCGAGTGTTCGATGAGCCCGCCGTAGGATTGGATGCGGTGATGTTTCGAAAGCAACGGCGATTGGCGGCATGGCCATCGGGCATTTCTAATTTCAACGGCATGGCGGTGGACTATATGCAAACTACTATGATGAACGTCGACGGAATGCAATGCGGCGGGTGTGTAAACAAGCTATCCCTTGCCTTGAACCGGGTTGTGGGCGTCGAGGATGTCCAGATCTCGCTGGCCTCCGGCGAAACGACCGTTCGGTATGACGAGAACAAAACCTCCGCCGCGAAGTTGAAGGAAGTGGTCATTGCCACCGGCTTCGGCGTCGACGGCGTGGCCGCCACCAACGGACACGATCCACGTCCGAATTACTGCGGGTGAGCAGTAGGTGGCAATGATGATCGGGGCCATCCACTGGCGCCGCCGGATTCGTCACCGGTGTTGGAGCGTACCCAGGTGACGAGCCTTTACGAGGGCGCGGTCGATTGAGTTCATGTATCCGGCGAGCTCACGATCGGGGATTCGAGCGACTGCAATTGGGCGAGAAGCGCCCGGGCGGCGGGGTCGGACGAGGCCGGGTTCTGGCCGGTGGTGATAAGTCCATCCGTCACGACGTGGACATGCCAGTCGGGCCCCTTGGAGTATATGCCGCCTTCAGCCTGCAACATGTCCTCCACCAAAAACGGCACGACGTCGCTGAGGCCAACCGCCCGCTCTTCCGTGTTCGAAAAGCCGGTTACCCGCCGGCCGCTCACGATCGGCCGACCCCCCACCATGGCCTGCCGTAATACCCCCGGCGCATGGCAGACTGCGGCCAAGGGTTTTCCGGACCCGACGGCCGCCTCGATCAGCGCGATGGAATCGCGGTCGTTGGCCAGATCCCACAGGGGGCCATGGCCGCCGGGATAGAAGACGGCGTCGAAATCCGTCGCCTTGATGTCGTGAAGCCGAATCGTATTGTCGAGTACCGCCAGTGCGATGTGATCTGACTTGAAACGGCGGGTTGCGTCCGTGGAGGAGTCCGGGCGGTCACTCGCGGGGTCGAGGGGAGGGCGACCGCCTTTCGGCGACGCGAGGGTCATACCGATTCCGGCGTCCAAAAACACATAGTAGGGCGCCGCCAATTCCTCGAGCCAGAATCCGGTCGGCCTGCCGGTATCACCCAGTCGGTCGTGGGAGGTCAGGACAATCAAAACGTTGAACGCCATCCGTCGGTAGGATCGCAGCCACTCCAGCGCGTCGTCGGCCTCTTGGCTGTCGAAGGAGCGTATCTCGGCGGCGGCGAAAGGCTCCGCCAGCGTCCCGACGAGCTGCGCGATCGAAGAATCCGTCACCAATGCGATACGCGCGATGCGTCGTTCATGGCGACGGACGAACCGGACATGGGAGGCGAGCGCCGCAAAACTGGCCCAGCCGGGAAATTCCCGAGCCTCGATCAGCATCCCCGCGAGATGTGCGTGCGTGCTGAGATAGCCGTCCGCAAACCGGGTAAGGCCCTCGAAATCCCCGACGGTCAGTGCGCCCGACGGCTGTAAGCGGAGGATACCGTCCGGCTCGATGATCTTGTATTCCAACATAATGTTTCTCCCCACCGCAGGTTCAGTCAGGCATATCGATCGAACATCAGCGGTCCAAAACCGTAATGCCCGGCCGAGGGTATAGATCGAGGGAACCGCATTCTGTTCGTTACCCCACTGAGGAGCGGGTGTCCGATGCAATCAGGGGTAAGGTATGCGGGGATGCAGAGGTTGGTTGACGATTGACGCCGGCTTTCTACCGGCGCCCCATCCCTCAACCACCGCGGCAATATAGGCCAGCGTTCCGTGCTGAGTCAGATCGGTGTCGCCGGCGATGTGCGGGGTGACGAGGGCCTGAGGGAAGCTCAGCAAGGGTTCGTTCGACCGGCCAGGCTCCGTGCGCAGCACGTCCAGTCCCACCGCGGAGAGGCGGCCGCTGCGAAGGGCTGCAGCAAGGGCGACCTCGTCCACCACATTGCCGCGAGCGACGTTCACGAGAATCGCACCCCGTGGCATGGCGTCTAGCACCGAACCGTCGATCAAATTGCCGTTCGCAGCGCTACCCGGGACGCAGATCACTGCATAATCGGCGGTGCTGACGGCCTGGTGTAATTTCTCGGCGGGATAGAGCTTGACTCCCGGCGGCGGGGGTGAGCTTCCGGCATCCGTAGCGATCAAGGTCACGCCAAAAGGCCGCAGCCGCTCGATGAGGCAGCGGCCAATGCTGCCCAATCCCACGACGCAGATGGTCTTTCCGTACAACGCCCGACGCGGGACGGCAGGTGCCAAAGCCTTGTCGACGTCGAAGCGCAGTTCCCGAGCCAGTTGCCGCGAGGCCCCGATCAGCAGCATCACTGCAAATTCCGCGACGGATTCGGCATTGCCGGTCAGCCCGGCCGGGGCGTTGGATACCCAGATGCCCAATTCACTGGCGCCGTCAAGGTCCACCGAATCGTAGCCTGCGCTCAGCGTCTGGATCAGCTCCAGCGCAAACAAGGGCTCGAGTTGTGTGCGGACCACCGGGCCCCGCGCCAATAGAATTCGGATATCGTCGGACGGAGGGAAATCCCCCGTGCGCCACGAGAGAATGTCGTGCCCGACGAGACTGGCGGTGAACCTTTGAAACAGGTCATCAGTCTGGTCGCTCGCACCATGCAAAAAGGCGATTTTCAAAGGCTATCCTCACTGGTCGGCCGCCTGTTTGAAGCGGTTAGACTCGCGCTGTTAAGTGCGGCGGACTCTAAAGCCTTCGCCGTACCGGCACTGTCTGGCAACGCACAGACGAATCATGGCGTTGTATCGGATACCGCACCCATGACCGCAGCTGGTAGGGCGAAGCCAAGCCTTTTGCCGATGCTCGGTCTGGAAATACGCGGAGCCGAGCGAATTGCACGATCGTCCTGCCATTACTCTGCGCATACCCGACGGCCAACGCGATGCAGTTGATTTCTTCATCAGCCGAGGCAGTCCTCGCATGGCGTGTCCGTCGATTCAGCTGATTCGCCGGCTCCGCTGCTGCCAGAATGGCTCACGAAGCTTAACCTTCAGCACTTTTCCGGCCCCGGATAGTGGCAGTGCATCCACGAAATCGATGCTCTTCGGACATTTGTGATTCGCGATCAGAGCACGACAATGCGCGTCCAAATCCTCAACGGTCACCTCGTGACTGGCTTTTCGGACGACGAACGCATGAATCGACTCGCCCCACTCATCGCTCGGAATACCGATTACCGCGCAGCCGGCCACCCCCGGGTGGTTTGCGAGTGCGTGCTCGACCTCGATTGAGTAGACATTCTCGCCACCGGTTATAATCATGTCCTTAAGCCGGTCGACGATCTCGCCGATTCTGCCGCGGGGCAACTTATTGCCGTCCGTATCGACAACAGGGCGAGACCACGCCGCGCTTGAGGCGGATTTGGGGCACGGCACCGCCGTGAACCGTCTGCAGGTGAATGTTTGCCTCGCGGATAACGTGTCAGGACTGGCCCTCCGCGGCGGTCTCAAAGGCGTCCTTAAGCGCGACCGAGAAAATCACTGATGATGGGATTTAACCATCCGGGTCGACTGGAAAATGTCCCATGATCGGTATCCGGCAACACACAAAGCTCCGCATCGGGAAGCGCATGAAAAATTTTTAGAGTATGTTCCAGCGTGATGGCGTCCCGGTCGCCGGAAATAACCAGCACCGGCTGGGTGATTTGACGTAGCAGGGCGACACTGAGCTCTGTCGTTGTGGGCGACGTCAGCCATAGGTGCGCCAATTTTTCATCGATTGTCTTCGGGTGAGGCGTCTGTGAAGCCCGAAGTTCCTCCAGATCTTCTGGATTCAGCCCGTCGGGCGCAATATTGACGCCACTAATGACAACCCGCCGTACCAACTCCGGATGGCGAAGCGCAAGCATCAGTGCGAGCACTCCGCCGTCGCTAAATCCCACCACATCGACATGCCTCAACTTCAGATGCTGTAGCAACGCCGCCGTATCCTCCATCATCGCCGTATAGCTCAACGCCCCGGGCACGTCGGGCGTACGTCCCTGGCCAACCTGGTCAGGTGCGAGAATCCGATGATGCTCCGAGAATGGTTCGAATTGACGCTCAAAGGATTGCTCCCCCGACTCTCCTCCTCCATGCAATAGAAGTAAGGTCGAACCCGTGCCGCGCACGGCGTAAAACACTCGGTGACCGTGGATGGACACTCGGCTCCATACAGTGCTCCGCGACACGGCCTGGTCTGCCATCGCAGGAAAAAAAGCAATCCATACAATGAGGCAAGAAAAACCCGCCGCGCGCTTCAACGGAGGGACTGCGCCACCGCCCGGACGTCGTGAAATCTCCACGCTATGAGCCACCTCAAAAACCACACCTTTCCGTAGATGATGGAATTTTATACATAAAACTCAATTATATGGATACCAATGCATCCAATCTTCACTCACGCAATTCAGCTGTAGGATTGCGCCGATAGCGCATGCGGTACTCAGCGCGCTGACAAAACCGCGGAACCGGCGTTCAATGCATACAGGTGGTGGCGGCAACGTGTCCTATGGGGGATTTTATGAAGACCCTTGCAGTCGGTGCATTTGTAGCTGGATTAATGATCGTGAGTGCGCATGCGTGGGCGAATGACTCGAATGGTATGCAAACCAAATCGCACAAGCAGATGATGAGCGAATGCATGGCCGAGCAAAAGGCAAAGAACGACGGCTCGACGCGTTCAAAGATGCGTGCTACCTGCAAATCGCAGATCAAAGATGAGGTGGTGAACCAGGGAACTGTCAACGACAAGAGTATGAGTCCTTCGCACTAGCCACCGAAAGTCTGCTT
>Ga0182030_10009674_pt1 | contig 19710 bp, 14 predicted proteins | sample 812S3MmetaG_FD_121299 | JGI IMG/M metagenome (GOLD analysis project Ga0182030, IMG submission 121299) | Permafrost microbial communities from Stordalen Mire, Sweden - 812S3M metaG (Illumina Assembly) | ecosystem: Environmental > Terrestrial > Soil > Wetlands > Permafrost | place: Sweden... | reverse complement strand
CCGCGCGCGCTTTGTACGGCGCGAGCGCGTTCCACGCGAGCGCGGATTTCCGAAGACGGTTCGGCAGTCGCATTTCCGCGCAGTTCCTTGTACGGCACGGCCGGCACTTCCACATGAATATCGATGCGGTCGAGCAGCGGTCCGCTGATCTTCCCCAGATAGCGTTGGATAATGGCCGGCGTGCAGCGGCACTCGCGCGTGGAATCGGAGAAGAAGCCGCACGGACATGGGTTCATCGCCGCCACCAGCATGAACCGCGAAGGAAACGTCAGCGTCATGGCGGCGCGGGCGATGGTGACGGAGCCATCTTCCAACGGCTGGCGCAGCATTTCCAGAACGTCGCGGGGGAATTCCGGAAACTCGTCCAGGAATAACATTCCGTTGTGCGCCAAGCTCACTTCGCCGGGACGGGGCATGCCCATGCCGCCGCCGATCAACCCGGCGTCTGAAATGGTGTGGTGGGGCGAGCGGAAGGGCCGCTGGTACAACAGGCCATCGGAACTGCGCAAGACGCCGGCAATGCTGTGAACCTTGGTGGTCTCAATGGCTTCTTCAAACGTGAGCGATGGCAGGATGCCGGCCAGACGTTTTGCCAGCATGGTTTTGCCCGAGCCGGGAGGGCCAATCATCAACACGTTGTGAGAGCCCGCGGCGGCCACTTCCAGAGCGCGTTTGGCCATGGTCTGACCGCGCACGTCACGGAAATCCGGAGCCGCGGCGGCTGCTTCGGCAGCCAGCGCGGAGGGTCCGCTGGCTTTGACCGGGCTGAATTCCAAGGGACGCGTGAGCAGCGCCACCACTTCCGCCAGGTAGCGCATGCCGAACACGTTCACGCCTTCCACTACCGCGGCCTCGGCGGCATTTTCCGCCGGAACAATCAGATTGGGGATGCCCATGTCGCGCGCGCAAACGGCCACCGAAAGAGCTCCGCGCACGGGACGAATGGCGCCATCGAGCGACAGTTCCCCGACCAGCACGTGCTGATCCAGGCCTTTGACGGCGCCCATCGCACCCAGAATTCCCATGGCCACCGGCAGGTCGAAGCCGGCGCCTTCCTTGCGCACGTTGGCGGGCGCCAGGTTGATGGTGAACTGCTTGTTGGGGTAGCCGAAGCCGGAATTGACCATGGCGCTCTTAATCCGCTCGCGGCTTTCGCGCACGGCAGTGTCAGGCATGCCAACCATCACGGAATCGCGCGGGTTGCCCGACGAGAACAGGTCGACTTCGACATCGATCAAGTGAGCATCAATGCCATAAATGGCAGCGCTGCGCGTTTTAAACAGCGCCATTCAGGAAGGTCTTCAACGCTGAGTATAAGTCATAGCGGGCGGAGCTGCCCGATTGCGCCGCCGTATGACACTATAGAAGGTCATAAGCCGATGCTGCTCTACGCGCTTGCCATTTCGCTGTCGGCGTTCCTGCTGTTTGAGGTTCAGCCCATCATCGCCAAGATGATTCTGCCGTGGTTCGGCGGCACTTCCGCCGTCTGGACCACCTGCATGCTTTTTTTCCAGGTGGTGCTGCTGCTGGGATATCTCTACGCGCACTGGTTGCACGAAAAGCTGGCGCCGCGCAAACAGGCATTTCTGCATATAGCGGCTCTGGCGGTGAGCCTGGCCGCGCTGCCCATTCTTCCGAGCGCCACATGGAAGGCCACCGATGTCGCCCATCCCTCGGAGCGCATTTTGCTGTTGCTGGCGGCCACCGTCGGATTGCCGTACTTTCTGTTGGCGTCCACCAGTCCGCTATTGCAAGCCTGGTACTCGCGGCACAAGCGGGGCGGCTTGCCCTACCGCCTCTTCGCGCTTTCGAACGCCGCCTCCATGCTGGCGCTCCTGACGTATCCGCTGCTGGTGGAGCCCAACCTGCCAACGCGCGTGCAAGGCTACGCCTGGTCGGCGGCATATGCCTGCTTCGTGGTGATCTGCGGCATCACCGCCTGGCGGTCCTCGGGAGGTGCCTCACCCGCGGAGGTTGCACCCGCTACGGAATCCATCGAGCCTCCGCCTTCGTGGACCACGCGCCTGCTCTGGCTGGGACTGGCGGCCAGCGCTTCGGTGCTACTGCTGGCCGTGACCACGCACCTTACGCAGGATGTCGCGGCTATTCCATTTCTCTGGATTCTGCCGCTGAGCATTTACCTGTTGAGTTTCATCATCTGTTTCGAATCACCACGCGCCTACCGGCGAATCGTTTTCCTGCCGCTGCTGCTGGCGGCCCTGGCCTTCTTCGCCTACCGGCTATGGCCTTACCACGATTCCATGCAGATGCGCGTGGCCATCGCAGGCTGTGCCGCGTCACTCTTCGTCTGCTGCATGGTGTGCCACGGCGAACTGGTGCGTCTGAAACCAGACCCGCGTTACCTCACTGGCTTCTACGTCATTGTCTCTTTGGGCGGCGCCTGTGGCGGGTTGTTCGTAGGCCTGGTGGCTCCCAGCCTGTTTCATACGTTCGATGAGTTTCCCATCGGCCTGGCGCTCTGCGCGGTGCTGGTCTTCCGGGTGCTGGCGCCGGACCTGCGCCAATATGGCGCCCTGCGGCAGCGTTTAGGAATCGGCGCGCTGGCTGTGGTGCTGTGCTGCTATCTGGCCGTTCTTGTGCACCTGATGCAGGAAATGGTGGGCGGTTACCGGCTGGTCGCCCGCAACTTCTATGGGCAACTGAAAGTGCAGGATGATGGCGACGCCGCCGATGAATTCGCCAGCCGCACTCTGGTCCACGGCACCATCAATCACGGCTCGCAGTTCTTCAATGCGGCTTATCGCAACGAGCCGGTCACTTATTTCTGCCCGCAATCCGGCATTGGCCGGGCCATGCGGGCGCAGCAGGGCGCGCCGCGGCGCATCGGCATCCTGGGGCTGGGCATCGGTACGCTGGCCGCCTATGGCCGGCCCGGCGACGTGATTCGGATTTACGAAATCAATCCGCTGGTTCTTGAAATCGCCCACCGCGATTTCACCTACCTGCGCGACACCCGCGCCAAGATCGAGGTCGCCATGGGGGATGGCCGCCTGTCGCTCGAATCCGAACCCAGCCAGCAGTTCGACCTTCTGGTGATGGACGCTTTTTCCGGCGATTCCGTGCCCGTCCACCTCATCACTTCGGAGGCCTTTCGACTCTACCTGCGCCACCTTAAACCCGGCGGAATTCTGGCCGTCAACATGACCAACAGTTATCTGGATCTGGAGCCGGTGGTGGAACGCGCCGCCGCCGCAGTTGGCAAAGCTGCCTATTCCTATCAGTACGAGGCTGATCCCAGCGACAATGTCTGCTTTTCGTGCTCCTGGGCGTTGATCATGGATCCGGCGACCATGGCCGCGCACCCCGGCCTGGAGCGCGGTGGTCAACTGCTTGCCCCGCACCTCAAATTTCGCGCCTGGACCGATGACTTCTCAAATATGGTGAGTATTCTGAAGTGAGAGGAATACAGAAGTAATCATGCGCACGCGCGTGGTGATTCTGACTTCTAACTTCTAACTTCTAACTTCTAACTTCTGACTTCTTCTTACTTTGTCTTGGCTGTTTCCAGCTTGGCGAAATACAGGCCTACGGCGCGGTCGATGTTCGTCCGCGTCATCCGCACGGGCCGGCCTTCGTACTCACTGATCGCACGGACCAGCTTGTACACGTCCATGGGATAACAGGCCCGCAGGAATTCCGCACCGGCCACGATGCAACGTTCGCGCAGGTATTCGGCGCAACCCGGTTCGCAGGGCGCGCTGTTGATGTGCATCACGCGGCTGAAGATCTGGTCAAAGACCTCGGGGCTGACGTTGTCCACCAGCACTTTGGTCTGGATGCGGCGCAGGAAGGCTTCGTCCGCCAGGTCGCGCGGATTCAGGTTGGTGGAGAACACCACCATCAGTTCAAAGGGCACCTGGAACTTCATGCCCGAAGCTAGAGTGAGATAGTCCACACGCCGGTCCAGCGGCACAATCCAACGGTTCAGAAGCTCACGCGGAGAAAGCACCTGGCGGCCGAAGTCATCGATGATCAGAATGCCATTATTGGCCTTCATCTGGCACGGCGAAATGAAACAACGCGTGGCCTCGTCCAGCCGGAGTTCCAGCATCGCCGCCGAAAGCTCACCACCCACCGTGATGCAGGGCCTCTCACAGACCACCCAGCGCGGGTCCAGCATTTCCTCGTTGTGTTGCGCCGGGCGATGCACTACGGGGTCAAAGAGCGTGATGATGTGGCCATCCACTTCCACCGTGTAAGGGACCAGCACGGTATCCCGATACACGCGCAGAATGCGTTCCGCGATGGAGGTCTTGCCGTTGCCCGTACCGCCATAAAGAAACAAGGACTGGTGGCCGATCAACGAAGGCCCCAACGCATCCAGCAGATTATCCGGCAGCACCAGGTCGTCAAACGCCTGCCGCAAGCTCTCGCGGCTGAGACGCACGTGCGCGGTTTGCGCCTTTACCACCTGATGGTATTGCTGGATGGATACCGGCGCCGGTCCCACATACTGGCAGACTTCATTACGCGCGGTTGCCAGCGTACGCCCGGCCTGCGTCAACGAGAAAGCATAATCGTTCCCCACCATCCCTTTGACTTCCAGGATGTGCTGCTGGCGGAACGAGTGAAACATGACTTCCAAAATGGGAAACGACAGCTTCAACGTTTCGTTGAGCATCGCCAGCGTGCCCGACCCGTGCAGCCACAGATAGCGCAGAATCAGATCGGAAACCAGCGAGCGTGAAATTCCAAGGTCTTCCAGTTTGTCTGGAATGGTGGGGCGGATACTCTGGACTTCAGGAGCAACGAAGTTCGCTATGGCTGGACTCATAAAATTCGAGAACGACGCCGGCCGGAGCAAACCGGTCGCCGATTTGAACTATACAAGAGAAGCGTGGAAGCTACCAGTATGCCGTTAGTTAACGGGGAGTAGACAGGCGGCGGAAGGCAAGAGCCACATCGGGAGGCCGGCAAACCGACCCGGATCCGGGTCGTTTCTGAGCTTAACCTCTTTGTTTCTTGCCGAAAGTGACCCGGATCCGGGTCGGTTTCGCCGGTGGCGGAGCTGTCAGGTTCCTTCTCTCAGTGGTGGTGCCCGTGATGCGTCTCAGTTTCCACGGGGATGGCACAGCCGGTTTCAGAAATGGCGCAGCTTACGTGCTCGAATTGCACCGTGGTGTGGTGGATGTGGAAATTGTGGGCCAGCATATCATTCAGTTGACGCAGAATGCTGTCGCTGCAGGAAGGCGGGACATCTTCAATCAACACATGGCAACTGAGCGCGTGGGTGTTCGATCCCAGGCTCCAGATGTGCAGATCGTGGACGCCCAGCACTCCCTGTACCGCCCGCATGCCGGCCGCTACCTGGTCCAACTGGATTCCCTTGGGTAGGCCTTCCAACAGAATATTCAAGGACTCACGAATGATATCCCAGGCCGTCCACACAATCAGCACGCCGATCAGAATCGAGAGCGCCGGATCTACCCGCACCCAACCGGTGTAGCGGATGGCCACCGCGCCCGCGATAATCGCAACCGAACCCAGCGCGTCGCCCAGCATGTGGACAAACGCGCCGCGGATATTCAGATCGCCGTGGCTGGCGCTGCGCAATGCCAGCATGATGCTGCCATTCATCACCAGGCCCAGCCCCGCCACCGCCATCATGATGGTTTCCTGCACCGGCTCTGGGTTACGCAGCCGCATCACGCTTTCGTAGAAGATCCAGACTGAAAGACAGACCAGAGTCAGGGCGTTCACAAAAGCCGAGAGCACCCCGGCGCGTTGGTACCCGTAGGTCTTGGTCTGGTTGGCAGGCTTGGATTGCAGGTAAAATCCGAACCACGCCAGCAACAGCGCCAGTGCATCCGTGAAATTGTGTCCCGCATCGGAAATCAACGCCAGGGAATGCGCCCGCATGCCCGCATAGATCTCCACCAGGACGAACGCGGAGGTAGCCACCAGCGACCAGCGAAGGACGCTTCCCGTAGCCGCGCCGTGACTATGCGAGTGGTTGTGGGAGTGCAATGGCCCTGCTCCCCTTCATTTTAGCGCGGAGAAGGCCCCGCACTGGCGTCCCGGAAGGAAAGCCCTACTGGATCGTCAACCAGTAAGGCATCACCCGCAACATTCCGCCCTTCATCCAAGCGTGGAAGGGCACACGCCCGAACACCTGAGCCAGCCGGGTTTGCAGCGGGTCTTCGGTTTCACGGCGCAGGATCATATCCAGAATGTTGCGCCGCGAAGGGTACATCACCAGGCTCACGTGATCGCGCGCCGGGATCTTCGCCTTCTGCTTCACCAGGTCTAAGGCCGTGTCGAGACCGCCCAACTGGTCCACCAATCCGCGTTCCCTGGCCTGGTCGCCCAGCCAGACGCGCCCCTGCGCCAGCGGTTCGATCTGCGCAAAGGTCCGGTGCCGAGCGGCGGCGACGCGAGTGACGAAATCGCGATAGCTTTCGTCGATGCCGCGCTGCAGCATCTGGCGTTCGTCGGGCGTCAGCGGCGTGTAATCGGATTCCACATCGGCGTGTTTCCCGCGCTCGACGGCATCCTTCGTGATGCCCAGCTTGTCATACAGGCCGTGCAAATTGGGCTTGCCGAAGACCACCCCGATGGAGCCCGTCTCGGTTTCCGGATACGCCACAATCGGATCGCCGGTCATGGCCATGTCATAACCGCCCGAGGCGGCCACGTCGGACATCGAAATCACCAGCGGCTTCTTCCGGCTCAGCAGGCTCATCTCCCGCCACATCTCGTCGGACGCCACTTCCTCCCCGCCCGGCGAATCGATGCGCACAATCACACCCTGAATCGACGAGTCGTTCCGCACCTTGCGAAGCAGTTTGTTGAAGCCGTAGGAAGTGAGGTCATTCTCATCCGCGCCATTGTCGTCCGGGTTGCCGCGCACGATGTCGCCTTCCGCCACCACCAGCGCAATGCGGCTCTTGCCGCCCAGGCCAACCGATTCCAGCGGCACTTTCAGGTATTCGTCCAACGCCACCTTATGCGGCTCGCCGCTCTTCAAGCGGTCTTTCAGATCGCCCCACATTTCGTCTTCGTACTTCAGCGCATCTACCAGACCGGCCTGAAGCGCCTGGGTCGCCGTGAACGGTCCCCGGTCGACGATGCCGCGGACTTCATCCGGCGTTTTCCTGCGCCCGGCCGCAATCTTCGACAGCATATTGCCATAGAGGTCGTCGACCAGCGCGTTCATCACTTCATGGGTTTCCGGGCTCATGTCGGAACGCGTAAACATGTCGCCGAAGTCCTTATACTTGCCGGCATGTTCCACTTCCACCACCACGCCGAGCTTGTCGAGGGTCTTCTTGAAGAACATCATTTCGGCGCGCAGCCCGCGAACCATCAGCAAATCCGAGCCCCCCAGATAAATGCGGTCCGCCGCCATGGCCAGGTAATATTCGCGCGCTCCCGGGGAGCGAAGATAAGCGTAAACCGGCTTGCCAGACTTGCGGAACTGGTCGAGATCGGCCCGCATCTCTTCCAATTTCGCCCAGCCGGCCGAAATCCCTTCCGGCTTCAGCACAATCGCCTTAATGTGCGGATCCGCGGCTGCTTTTTGCAAAGTCATCCACAGGCTGGTGAGCGTCAAGCCGGGATGATCGCCCCCCAGAATCGCCGGCATCTCCATCGGAGGCTTCTCCGGAATCTCTCCCTGGAGGTTCACCACCAGCACGGAGTTGGCTTCGATCTCCGGCGGCTTGTCGCGAAAACGCCAAGCCGCAAACGCCACCAGCACCAGCGTCAGAAACACCAGGAACAATCCGGTAACTAAGCCCAACAAGAACTTTCCCATGGCTATTCCGAAAGTAGCACGCCAAGGCCCAATCTACGCGTTGGTGCTCGAAAGCACGAAGGCGCCAGCCTAGGCTTCGGGCCCTTTGCGCAAGGCCCGCAGGTCGATTCCCAGAGCCTGGCACTTCTTATATAAATGGCTGCGCTCCAGGCCAAGCGCCCGCGCCGTATCGGTCATGCGCTGGTTGTGCCGCTTCAGCTCCGCCAGTAACTGCTGCCGTTCGAAGGCATCCACTCTTTGTGCCAGTGTTCCTTCCTGTGGCGCCCCTTGCGGCAGATGCGCGGCGGGCGTGTCCGTTCCGGCGGGCAGCGCCATCCGCACGGTGCCGGCATCCACCGGCCCGTCCGCCAGCAGCAGCAGGCGCTCCACCATATTGCGCAGTTCCCGCACGTTCCCCGGCCATGCATATCGCTGCAACTCCGCAATGGCTTCCGCTTCAAACGGCTTGGGCTTCCAGCCGTTGAACTCGGCCACTTGGATGGCGAAGTGCGCCACCAGCGCGGGAATATCGTCCACCCGGTCGCGCAGCGCGGGCAGCGCCAGCGGATAGACGAAGATCCTGTGGTAGAGATCCTGGCGAAATCCGCCGGCCTTGACGAGTTTGTCCAGGTCGCGGTGGGTCGCCACCACTACCCGCACGTCCACGGGAATGGTGCGGTCGCCGCCCACGCGCTCCACTTGCCGCTCTTCCAGCACGCGCAGTAGTTTTGCCTGCATCACCATCGGCATGTCGCCAATCTCATCGAGAAATAGCGTTCCCTTGTGGGCCTGCTCAAACTTGCCGATGTGCCGCGACGCCGCGCCCGTGAAGGAGCCTTTCTCATGCCCGAACAATTCCGATTCGATCAGTTCCCCCGGCACCGCCGCGCAGTTCAGGGTGACGAACGGCCCGCCGCGCCGCGCGCTACGCTCATGCAGCGCCCGGGCGATCAACTCTTTTCCGGTTCCGGTTTCACCCAAGATGCAAACGCGCGCTTCACTGGCAGCCACGCGGTCCACCTGCGCCATCACCCGTCGCATGGCTTCGCCCGAATGGATCAGCTCATGGCCGCCCACGCGCTGCCGCAACTGCCGGTTCTCTTCCTCCAGCCGTTTCAGCTTGAGCACGTTGTCGACGGTCAGCAGCAGCTTCTCCGTGGAAAGCGGCTTCTCCAGGAAGTCGATGGCGCCGAGGCGCGTGGCCCGAACCGCCATCTCAATGTTGGCCTGGCCGGAGATCATCACCACCGGCAGCGTGATTCCCAGCGCCCGCAATTCTTCGAGCAGCGTGAGTCCGTCCTTGCCCGGCATCACCACATCCGACAGCATCATGTCGAATGGCTGCGATTTCACCAATTCGAGCGCGCGCCCGGCGTTATCGCAGACCGTAGCTTCATGCCCGGCCAGGCGAAATGCCCTTGCCAGCGAAGCCAGCGTATTCGCATCGTCATCGACAATTAGAAGTTGGGCCAAATCTGAGGGTACCTCTAAAATGGCGGCCGGCGCGGTGTTAGCTTAAACTCGTGAAGGTACGTGATGTCCTAAAGACACTGAAGCAAGATGGGTGGGTCCTAAGGAACCAGGAGGGCAGCCACCGTCAATATGTTCATCCCGTTAAGCCGGGCAAGGTAACCATAGCCGGTCATCCGTCGGAGGAGTTGGATCCGAAGACAAAGAAATCTATACTGAAGCAGGCAGGCCTGATATGAGCAGATATCCCATTCTGATCGCCCCAACCAGCACAGGCTTTAGTGCGCACGTGCCGGACTTGCCGGGCTGCGTAGCCACCGGTCGCACTCTTCAGGAGACGAGACGCCGCATGGCTAAGGCCATCGAAATGCACCTCGCCGCCATGCGCAAGGATGGAGACGAAATCCCCGGACCCTCGCGCGTCGAACTCGTGGAAGTAGCTTGAACGCTGGTCGTTTTCCGGAAACGAAAAACCCCACAAGCTCATCAATCCAGCGTCTTATGGAACCGGGCCGCGCTCAGCCCCAGCACCGTTACGCCGTAGACCAACAGGCACAGCATCCGCGGCCACAGCACTTCCACCCCGACCCCCTTCAGAAATACGCCGCGCACAATCTCCATGAAGTAGCGCAGCGGGTTGAGGTAAGAGAGATACTGCACGGCCACCGGCATGTTGCGGATGGGAAACATGAAGCCGCTCAACATGAAGGCCGGCGTGGTGAAGAAGAAAGAACCCATGTTGGCCTGCTGCTGGGTTTGCGAAACGGTGGACAGAAACAGCCCCGCACCCAAACTGGTCATCAGGAACAGCAACGCGCAGAACAGCAGCAAAAAGAAATTGCCGCGGAACGGAACATGGAAAATCAGCAGCGCGCCGCTGGTGATGATCATCATGTTCATCAGCCCCACCAGGGCGAACGGCAAGGTCTTGCCAAGCATCAATTCGATGGGCCGGATGGGCGTCACCATCAGCTGCTCCAGCGTACCGATTTCCTTTTCCCGGATGATCGCCTGCGCCGTCAGCATCAGCGTCACCATGAAGAGAATGTTGGCGATGACGCCGGGCACGAAATAGTTGCGGCTGCGCAGATCCGGATTGAACCACACGCGGCTGTCGGCCGCCGCCGGCGTCAGCATGGCGCTGCGTGCCAGCCCCGGCCCGCGAATCTCAACCTTAATGGTCTGATCGTTCTTGGTCTGGCCCGTCATCACATCGTTTGAATAATCTGCGATCACGCCGGCTGCGTATGCCGAAACCAACGACGCGGTGTTTGAGTTGGTGCCGTCCAGCAGCACTTGCACTTCCGTCGAACGGCCGCGCGCCAGGTCGCGCGCAAAACCGGGCAGCACACGCACTACGGCATGCGCCTGCCCGCGGTCCAGCACGCTCTGGGCCTGCTCTTCGCCCTGCGGCGTCGCCACCACGTCGAACCTTCCCGAGCCTTCAAACCGCGCCAGCAGCGCGCGGCTCTCCGGCGTCCGGTCCATGTCCATCCAGGCGATCCGGGCGTGGTCCACATCCAGCGTGACGGCGTAGCCGAAGATCAGCAGTTGCAGGAAGGGCGGCAGGAACAGCAGGAATCGCATGCGGGGCTCGCGCAACGCTTGAATGAACTCCTTCCGCAGAATTACGTTCAACCGTTCCCACATGATTACGCCACCTTCTGATTCATTTTGCGAACCGCCATCACGAAGATCAGAGTCCCATAAAGCGCCAGGAACGCCACTTCCACCCACAGCAGCCGGAATCCAACTCCCTTCAGAAATACGCCTTTCACTATGGTGACGAAGTAGCGCGCCGGGAAGAAATAGCTGATGCCCTGAATCACCTTGGGCATGGTGTCGATGGAGAATGTGAAGCCGGAAAGCAGAAAGCCCGGCAGGAATGAGATCAGCATGCCCATCTGATACGCCTGCACCTGAGAGCGCGTGCCCGCCGATATCCAGATCCCCGAAAAGAGCGCGCACCACAAAAACAGGCACGTGGACACCGCCAGGAACAGGAAGCTGCCGCGGAACGGCACCGTGAAAATGGTGATCGCCACCGTCACGGAGAGCACCGAATCCACCAGCCCCACCAGGAAATAGGCCAGCATTTTCCCCAGTACAATCTCGGCCGGCCGCAAGGGCGTGGACAGCACCTGCTCCATGGTTCCCATTTCCCATTCGCGCGCGATCGTCAACGACGTCAATTGCCCCGCCAGAATCATCAGAATCACGCCAATCAATCCCGGCACCACGTAGTTCTTGGATTCGAGCGAACTGTTGTACCAGACACGCATGCGCGCATCCACCATCCCCGGCGGGCGCACGCCGCGGTGGTTCATCACCTGCGCGCGCACGCCAGTCGAATAGGCCTGCACCACGCTTTCCGCATACCCCATGGCAATCGATGCGGTATTCGAATCGCTTCCATCCACCAACAATTGCACCGTCCCTTTTCCCGCCGCCAGGTCGCCGCCAAAGCCGCGCGGGATGGCTACGCCAATCAGCACTTTGCTGGTATCGATGGCGCGTTCAATCGTCCGGTAGTCGTTTACGTAGCCGGTGACGTCGAAGTAGCGCGAACCCTGAAACTGCCGGATCAGTTCTCGGCTGGCCGACGTCTGGTCCTGGTCGTAGACCAGCGTCTGAATGTGGTCCACGTCCAGGCTCAACGCGTATCCATAGAGCAGCAGCATCATCATGGGCATGGCCAGCGCCATTGCCAGGCTGCGCGCGTCGCGCGTGATGTGGTGCAACTCTTTGACGAACATCGCCCGCAGTCGCCGGTAGCTCATGCCGCCTTCTTTTCTTCGGCTTCGATCATGGCTACGAAGACGTCTTCCATGGAGGGTTCGATTGCTTCCAACTGCCGCACCACAATCCCTTTGGCTTCGAGCGCGGAGCGGATTCTTTGGCTGCCCGCCGCGACATCGTCAACCGTCACGTGCAAGCCTCCGCCGAACACCGCGACATCGCGCACTCCCTCCAGACCTTCGAGCGCCCGCATCGTCTCGAGCGGTTCGGTGGCTTCCAGATTCAGCAGCGTATGCTCGGTGAGCCCGCGCTTCAGCTCCGCCGGGGTGCCCAGCGCGATCACTTTGCCCTTGTACATCAGCGCCAGCCGGTTGCAATATTCGGCTTCGTCCATGTAATGCGTGCTCACAAAAATGGTGTGGCCGGTCTCCGCCAGGTCGTGAATCAAGTGCCAGAAGGAACCGCGCGCGATGGGGTCCACGCCGCTGGTTGGTTCGTCCAGAAACAGCACCGGCGGATCGTGAAGAATCGCGCAGCCAAGCGCCAGCCGCTGCTTCCAACCGCCCGAAAGAGTTCCCGTCATGGCCCGCCGCCGTTCCGCCAGGTTGGCCATCTCCAGCACATAGTTCTTCCGCTCCGCGCGCAGCGCCTGCGGCACGCCGTAAATTCCCGTGAAGAAATCGATGTTCTCTTCCACCGTCAAATCGTCATACAGGGAGAACTTCTGCGACATGTATCCGATGCTGCGGCGGATTTCCTCGGGCTGCGACGCTACGTCAAATCCATTCACAGACCCGCGCCCCGAGGTTGGCCTCAACAGGCCGCACAGCATGCGGATGGTCGTCGATTTTCCTGCGCCGTTAGGTCCCAGAAAGCCAAAAATTTCGCCCTTGGGAATCTTCAGCGACACGTGGTCCACGGCTACAAAGTCGCCGAACTTCTTCACCATGTCGTCGATCACCACCGCGAATCCGTTTTCGCTCATGGCTGGGATACTCCGGACACTTCGTGGATGGTTTTGATGAAAGCGCCTTCCAGGTTTTTCGAATCGGTGGCGCGTTTCATTTCTTCCGGCGACGAACAGCGGATCAACCGGCCTTTGTACATCAACCCCACGCGGTTGCACCGCTCGGCTTCGTCCAGGTAGGCCGTGGTCATGAAGATGGTGATTCCGTCTTTCAGCAACTGGTAGAGAATCGCCCAAAAATCGCGCCGCGAAACCGGGTCCACGCCATTGGTCGGTTCATCCAGGAAGAGGATTTGCGGCCGGTGCAGCAGCGTGCACATCAGCGCCAGCTTCTGCTTCATGCCGCCGGATAGCTTGCCGGCCTGCCGTTGCCGGAACGGCTCCATCCGCGTCATGCGCAGCAGTTCCGCGGTGAGCCGGTCGCGCTCCACGCCCCCAATGCCGAACAGATCCGAGTAGAAGACCATGTTCTCTTCCACCGTCAGGTCCGTGTAAAGTCCAAATCGCTGGGCCATGTATCCGATCTGGTCTTTCACCGCCTGCGACTCCCGCTGGACGTCGTGCCCGGCCACCCGCGCGCTGCCTTCGGTGGGATCCATCAGGCCGCACAACAGCCGCAAGGTGGTGGTTTTGCCCGCCCCATCCGGGCCCACCAGGCCGAAGATCTCACCCTTCGCCACCGTCAGGTTCAGATGATCCACTGCCGTCAGTTCGCCAAAGCGGCGCGTCAGGTCGCGGGTTTCAATGATCGGCTCCATTCTAATGATCGGTTCCGTCGGTGCTCCAGCCCGGGATTCAGCCATTAATCCAGCTCGATCTGCCCATCCGCCGGCATATTCGATTTCAGCTCGTGGCGCGGATTGTCAATCTCGATCTTGATCCGGTACACCAGCTTGACGCGCTCTTCGGCGGTCTGAATCTGCTTGGGCGTGAACTCCGCCTCCGCCGAAATAAAGGTCACCCGGCCATCGTAGACCTTGCCGGGATATGAATCCGTGGTCACTTTCACTTTGGAGCCCAGCTTCACGCGGCCCAGGTCGGTTTCGTTCACATACCCGCGGAGCCACGGATGATCGATATCTCCGACGGTCACCACGGTGGTTCCCGCCGCCAGGATCTCACCGACATCGGCCGATTTCACCAGCACCACGCCACTCACCGGCGACGCCTGCACCGTGTCGGCCAGTTGTGAATCGATCATCGCGATGCTGGCTTTCGATTCGGCAATATCGGCTCTCCGCGTGGCCAGTTCCTGCTCACGGCGTTTCATCTCCAGCGTGTTCGCCTGCCCCATTTTGAGCGCTCCGCGCGATTTCTCGAGCGACGCCTGCTGCGCCTGAATCACTTCCGCCCTGGGCCCCGCCAGAACCAGCCCCTGCCGCTCTCTGGCCGATTTCAATGCTGCCGCGGCGCTCTCCGATTTGTTACGGTATTGATCGAACTGGGATGCCGAGATGTCGTCGTCCTTAAAGAGCTGCTGCGCGCGATCCCAATCCTTTTTCGAGCGGTCCACTTCCGACTGCGCCGATTCCACGGCGGCCTGCGCATCCAGCTTCTCCTGGGGCCGCGCCCCGTTCTGCAACTCCGCCAGGCGCGCCAGGTTCGACGCTACGTCTCCGCTCTTCTGCTCGATGTCGCCGGCCAGGGTGGCCTTCTCCCAGGCAAGCGCAGTCTCCGCCTCCGCCAGTTGCGATTCGGACAATTGCAGGGCCGCGACAGCGCGTTCCCGCTGTGCCACCAGCTGGTCGCGGTCAAGCCGCGCAATCACCTGCCCCTGCTTCACCGCGTCGCCTTCATCCACCGTGCGCTCCATCAACTTGCCGGCCGTCTTGAACGCGACATTCACCTCCGTCAACTCGATGTTTCCCGAAACCATAATGCGGTTGTCGGGCTGCTTGTTCTTCACGTGGTAGATCCACGCCGCCGCGCCCGCCGCGGCCAGCACTAGAATGACGATGATTGCTTTCTTCATTGCACCAAGCTCCTGATTTTTCCCATGGCCTGCGCCAGATCCAGCCGCGCCAGGTTATATCCATACAGCGCTTCCGTCTGGTTGTCGCGCGCGCGCTCCAGCCGGGTTTGCGCATCCGTGACTTCCACCCCGATGGCTACGCCCGCGTCATATCGCCGCCGCGCCTGCGCTAGTTCGTCTTCCGCCAGGGTTAGCCCTTCTTTCGCCACTTTCACTTCATCGTCGGCCGATTGTAGTTCATCGAGCGCCACCCGCACATCCAGTTCAATCTGTTCCCGCAAGTCGTGCGTGCGCACTTTCTCCTGGCGGTATTGCGACGCTGATTCATCCCGCCGGGCATCCCGCCGGCCGCCATCGAACAACGGGATCTTCACCTGGATCCCCACCGTTCGCGTCGGCAGCGAATTGTCGAAGCCGGTACCGTTGGCGCCGTAATCGCCATATGCCGCCACCGTCGGCAGCCGCTCCAGCCTGGTCGCGCTCGCCTGAAGCCGCGCCGTGGTTTCCCGGTTCTGCTGCGCCTTCAAGTCCGGCCTCTGGCCTACCGCCTGCGTCCGCGCTTGCTCCAGCGTGACCGGGTCTACCGGAAGATATTCCATCCGGTCGGTCAACTGAATCTCCGTGTCCAGGCGCAACCCGATGGCGCGCAGCAACTGCAAGTGCGCGGTGCGGCCGGCATTCCGGGCTGCCAGCAGGTGCTGCCGGTCATTCGCCAACTGCACTTTCGCCCTGGTGATCTCAATCCCCGTACCCGTTCCAGCCGCCTTCTGGTTCTCGGCCTGCTTCTGCACAGCTTCGGAAAGCGTTGCGTTGGCTACCGCCGTTTCCACATCGGCATCCGCCTTCACCGCCGCCAGGTACGCCCGCGCCACTTGTCCGGCGACCTGTTCGCCGGCCGTGTCCAGGTCGGATTTTGCCGCCGAGATTCCCATTTTGGATGCCTGGAACGTCCGCAGCGCACTGAAATCGAAAATGCTCTGCGTTCCACTCACCCGCGCATCCATCGTGCTAAACGGCCCCACGAAAGTCGGAAATGTAAAGCCCGGCAGCGTGATGGCGAGTTTGTTGAGGCCCAGCGCCGCCAGGTTTTCCGTCCGGCTTTGATCGCTGAACGCGCCTTCCACGTCGGGCAGCAGCGCCGCCCGCGATTCCGTCGACTTCCATTGCGCCTGCTTGAGCGCTTCCCCCGTGAGCTGCATCCGCGTATTGCCTTCCGGAGAGATCGCGATCTCCACCGCCCGCTTCATGCTCAACGCCAGCGGCCCTTGCGCCAACCCGAGCGGCGCGGCCCATATCATCAGCCAGGCGATTTTCATTTCTCCATCCTCTTCCTTTCCTTGCGCGCCACTGGCGCCTGCAGGCCGCCGGACACGAATGCCACGAGTTGCGCCGTCACCTCCGACGGATGCTTGTGCGGACGGGCGCCCATCGTGGCCGCCGCTGGCGCGTCCGCCGCCAGCAGGGTTTGCGACACGGCTCCCATCGTGAACTTCAGCCGCAGCGCCAGTCCTTCCGGCTTCAAGTGCGGCAGGGTGCGCGTCATCGCCGCCAGGAACCGAGTCTTCACTTCGCGAAAATGCCGGTCGACAACTTGCGGCATCAGGCCTTCACCCTGGATTCGCCCCATCAGCCTGGCCAGGCCGGGATCTTCCCGTAGCATCTTCATTGGCGGGCCGAGAAAGGCTTCCAACAATTGGTCGAGCCGCACCGCCTTGCCTTTGGCTTTAGCTTCCAATACATCCAGCAGGGCGAGGCGTTCCGCATTGACCGGTGCGGCCTTGCGCAGGATGAGCTGATCTAGGAGCTCTTCCTTGGTCCCGAAATGGTAGTGAATGGCGGCCAGATTCACGTCGGCTTCAGCGATGATGTGGCGCAGCGACGTGGCTTCGTAGCCCTGTTCGCCGAAAAGCCGCTCGGCCGTATCCAGGATCTTATCGCGCGTTTCAATCATTCGATTGATTCAATCGTATGATTGAATGGCATCATCTGTCAAGAGCTGGAGCGACATACGGGCACAGCGAAATCTTCGTCACGCAAGTTGAGGCCATCCGTCCCAACTGTTTTCACCTCGCCTTGCTACCATAGAATTTCAGCCCCCAAACATTACAGCGCTATGCCTGAAAAGCCCTACGACCATAACCAGATCGAACTCAAATGGCATGAACGTTGGCGGAATGCCGACTTCTATAAAGCCGAGGAGAATTCCTCCAAGCCCAAATTCTATGTGCTCGAAATGCTGCCCTATCCCAGCGGCACGCTGCACATCGGGCACATCCGGAATTATTCCATCGGCGATGCGCTGGCCCGCTATAAGTGGATGCGCGGCTTCAACGTGCTTCACCCCATGGGTTGGGATGCGTTCGGTCTTCCCGCCGAAAACGCCGCCATCGCCAACAAAACGCCGCCCCGCGAGTGGACTCTGCGCAATATCGCGGCCATGAAAAAGACCCACCGCCGCTTCGCCTTCAGCTACGATTGGGACCGCGAAGTTTCCACCTGCGAGCCCGAATACTATCGCTGGAACCAGTGGTTCTTCCTCAAAATGCTGGAGCGCGGCCTGGCTTATCGCAAGAAAGCCCTGGTCAACTGGTGCCCGCAGTGCGCCACCGTGCTGGCTAACGAACAAGTGGTGGAAGGCTGCTGCTGGCGCCACGAAACCACGCCCGTGGAACAGCGCGCCCTGAAGCAATGGTTCCTCAAAATTACCGATTACGCTGACCAGCTTCTGGATGACATGGCCTCCCTGACCGAAGGCTGGCCGGAGCGCGTGCTCACCATGCAGCGCAACTGGATCGGCCGTTCCGAAGGCGCCGAAATCGATTTCCACCTGGCCTCCGACGGCCAGCCTATTCGCGTCTTCACCACGCGCGTCGATACCATCTTTGGCGCCACCTGCGTGATCCTGGCGCCGGAGCATCCTTTGAACCAGACGCTGCTTGACGACGACGCCAAAGCGCGCGCCAAAGCCATGGTGGACGCCCGCGCCAACCAGGGCCCTGGCGATATCGACAAGCTGGGCTTCTTCACCGGCCACTACGCCATCAATCCGTTCAGCGGGGAACAGGTTCCCATCTGGGTGGCCAACTTCGTCCTGATGGGTTACGGCACCGGCGCCATCATGGCCGTTCCCGCTCACGACGAGCGCGATTTCGAATTCTGCCGCAAATACTCCATCGCCATCCGGCCCGTCATCCGCCCGGCGGATGGTGTCTTGGCTGTCGAACCAGGCCTCAAAGAACCGTTCCTGGATTATGGCGTGGTGGAAAATAGCGGCGAATGGTCAGGCCTGGCGAGCGCCGACGCGCGCCGTAAAATGGCCGCCCGCGCCGCCGCCCAGGGTTTTGGTAAGGCCGCCATCACGTTCCGCATTAAGGACTGGGGAATCTCTCGCCAGCGGTATTGGGGAACGCCCATTCCGGTGATTCACTGCGCGGCTTGCGGTGTAGTGCCCGTGCCCGAAAATCAACTGCCGGTGGTCTTGCCGGACAACGCTCCGCTCACCGGCACCGGCCGTTCACCTCTCGAAAACGTACCGGAGTTCGTCAACGTGCCGTGCCCGCGCTGCGGCGGCGCGGCCCGCCGCGAAACCGATACCATGGACACCTTCATCGACAGTTCCTGGTATTTCTATCGCTATTGCGATCCGCACAATGCCGCAATGCCCTTCGATCCGGCGAAGATTGCGTACTGGTTCGAAATCGATCAGTACATCGGAGGCGTCGAACACGCCATCCTGCACCTGATTTACTCGCGCTTCTTTACGAAAATGATGCGCGACATCGGCCTAATCAAGAACAATGAGCCGGCACGGCGCCTCTTCACGCAGGGCATGGTCATCGCCGAAGGCGTCAAAATGTCGAAATCCAAAGGCAACGTGGTGGGGGCCGATATGCTGGCCGATCAACTCGGCGCCGATACCGCCCGCATGTTTGTCCTCTTCGCCGCGCCTCCTGAAAAGGAGGTCGATTGGCGCACCGAAGGCGCTGAGGGTATCTACCGGTTCCTCGGCCGGGTCTATCGCTTCACCACGCGCAATGCCGCCGGCGGCGCGGCGCTAGGCCCGGCCGACCGCAAGGTGCTCCGCAAACTCCACCAGACCATTCGCAAAGTGACCGGCGATTTCGAAACCCGCTGGCACTTCAACACCTGCATCGCTTCCATCATGGAGTTGCTCAACCTGCTGTATGCCGAAGAGGCCGCCATCTCAGCCGCCGCCATGCCGGAGATTCTGGAGAAGATGGCCTTGATGCTCGCCCCGTTCGCGCCTTACCTGGCGCAGGAAATGTGGGAAGAGTTGGGTCATGAAGGCCCCATATTTCGCCAGCCGTGGCCGCCCTTCGATCCCGAACTCGCCAAGGAAGACGAGGCCGAAGTGGTGGTTCAGGTCAACGGCAAACTGCGCGGCCGCATCAGCGTGCCCTTCGGCACTACGCAAGAGAAACTCAGCGCGCTCGCCTCGGCCGATGAAAAAGTCAAGGCGAGCGTGGCCGGAAAGCAGATCGTCAAGATTATCGTGGTGCCCGACAAACTGGTCAACATCGTCGTGAAATAGCGGCGTCCGGCGTTAGTTTTGGATCGGTATCAAAATCCCCGTCTGGCTGGTTAACCCGCCGATGGTCGCCACAATCGCCCGGTCGCCATTGGGAAGCGCCGGAATCACCACGTTGAACTGGTATTCACCCACGGCCGTGATTCCCGCGAACGAAACCGTAGCAGTCACGCCTCCAATTCGCACCTGAAGTTGCGTAGGATCCGAAAGCGGGGACGCGCCCGAAACCAGTTGGCCGGCCGCAACCGCGGGATTGG
>Ga0182030_10009673_pt1 | contig 19711 bp, 22 predicted proteins | sample 812S3MmetaG_FD_121299 | JGI IMG/M metagenome (GOLD analysis project Ga0182030, IMG submission 121299) | Permafrost microbial communities from Stordalen Mire, Sweden - 812S3M metaG (Illumina Assembly) | ecosystem: Environmental > Terrestrial > Soil > Wetlands > Permafrost | place: Sweden... | reverse complement strand
TTAATTTAAATATTTGAATATTTGAGAATGCCCATGTGGTGGAGCGTAGTTGCAAGTGACGTCTGACCATTTTTTACAGTTTGCATGCCGGAATAGTTTACGCAGATGTAAATGTCCGTTATTAAAATCAGATAAAGGTGCTGCTACGGGTAGGAAAATTTTATTGAAGTGAGCACCGGGAAGCTGGAGTAAACCCATTTAATCGCTCGAGGTGGTTCCCTATATAAAATAAACCCGAACGAAGCCACTCAACTCATCCCACCCCTCGCCAGCCATAGCTTTTTCGGCGACGGTGGAAACTAACCAACCAATCATTTACCTTTGCACCTTTAAATTTATGATGCTCCCTGAATTTGAGAATACCCAAATAGCTTTTGAATACCGCAGTAATAAGGAATTACAACGCGCCCGCTTCCTTTTTTCCTCAATGGCCTCGCCTGCCCTGACTAATATAGGTATGAAATTGACTAAGCTGGCCATATCCTGGAACCTTCCAGTAAAGGGCTTGATCAGGCACACGCTTTTTGATCATTTCTGCGGCGGGGAGACTATGGACGAAGCCGGGCAAACGGCAGCTATGCTCTCTAAATACGGAATAGGCACTATACTGGATTATGGTGTAGAGGGCAAGGAGAGCGAAGCGGACTTTGACAAAGCTGTTCCTGAATTTATTAAAGCTATCCTATATGCGGCATCCAGTAAAAACATACCATTCATCAGTATAAAGATCACCGGGTTTGCGCATTTTGCATTGCTGGAGAAAATACATGCAGGTGCAACTTTAAGTACAGAAGAAACGGCTGCGTGGCAGCGGGTAAGCAAGCGCATTGACGATATATGCAAGGCAGCAGCAGACAACAATATAATGGTACTGGTAGATGCGGAGGAAAGCTGGATACAGCAACCCGTAGATGAGCTGACCAATGCCATGATGGAACAGTATAACAAAACAAAAGTGGTCGTTTACAATACCTTCCAGCTCTACCGGCACGACAGGCTCGTGTTCCTTAAGGAATCTTATGAACTGGCCCGCAAAAAAGGGTACATACTTGGTGCAAAGCTGGTTCGTGGCGCCTATATGGAGAAAGAGCGTGCCCACGCAGCGGCAAACGGCTATCCATCGCCCATACAGCCCAATAAAGAGGCGACAGACAAAGATTATGATGCTGCGGCGCTGTTTTGCCTGCAACATTTAGATGGGATTGCATTATTCGTTGGCACCCATAATGAAGCTAGCTGCCTGAAAGTAGCCAAATACATGCTCGACAATAGTATACCTGCCAATACTGATAAAGTGTATTTCTCCCAGCTCTATGGCATGAGCGATAATATTTCGTTTAACCTCGCGCACGAGCATTACCATGTAGCCAAGTACCTGCCTTACGGACCGGTAAAAGATGTATTGCCCTATCTGATGCGACGCGCCCAGGAAAACACCTCAGTAGCAGGACAGACCAGTCGCGAACTCTCGCTTATAACTAAAGAAATAAAACGACGGAAATTGTAGTTTTTATAATCTATGCCACCAAGGTGGGAACGTAAACGACTGTGCAGTAGCGCCAATAGTAAACGTATCTACCTCGTTGCTGCTTCCTATAGTCCACGGCCCTCCGCCTTCTACTGTGGGTATAGATAAAGGATTATGCTGGCCCTGGGCAAAGAGATAATAACTGCCCGTCGTGAGGTTACTGAAAACTGCCCGGCCATTAGTATCCGCTATCAATGAATCATCATAGTTGACGCCACTTGCCGGGGCATTGAGCGTTCCATACTTTATCCATACGACGGCAGTATCCAACAGATAGCTATAGTGATCCACTCTTGCTATAATAGTAGCGTTGCCGCCCTTACCTCCGCCCGAAGGTGTACCTGGCTTATTACAGCTTGCTGCCGCAAAAAGGTAAAGTGAAAAAAATAACAGTATGGATGCAAGGTATTTCATGTAATCAAAATTAGTCATTTTTCTCTGCTGTATGCTTTTTAAAGAAAAAATAGCGCTGTAGGCCAATGTAGTATAGCGGGTAGCTATGGATGTAAGAATAATTGATCAAAGGAAAGCCAACTGAAACATCGATCCTGGTGTCGGACCGGATGATACATTGTATGCCGGGGTTCACGTCTACATAATTTCCGGCTTTGAGAATAGCGATCGTATTGGGAACAGTAGTATTCACCTGACCATCGTGCTGCACTACATTAGCTGCGCCGTATGATTTGCCGAGGAACTCCAGATAAAGGTTTAGATTGGTCTGTTTGTAATTTTTATAGTGCTGCGGGAAAAGCAGGTAGCCAAAGGCAAGATCGTAATCGGCAGCATTGCCATACTTGAAGGTGACGGGGTAGGCAACATTATAAATATCATAAGAATTTCCATTGTACGTAAAGGGCAATATGCCTCCCAATGTAGCCGTGACGGCAAAATGAGATTTTAAATAAGTGGCAATAAGCCCCGCGCCCACGCCGCTGTTATGCGTGAGCAGTTCCGGCTCAGCAAGGTGAGAGGCTATCCTTGCGTAAGACAATTCTCCATAGCCGACCATTCTGAAATGGCTGTTTTGCCCGTCGGAAGCAAAGAAACGGTATTGTGCATATAGGTCAGCCGCAGCAAAAATGTATGGATAGGGCACTACGGCAGGTGTATTGGCGCTGACTGGAGGTCCTGTTCCTCCATGATTGTGCAAAATAAAATCAGTGGGTAGGTATAAAGAGTGATAATCAGAGCCAACAGCGGATACCACCACCGTTAGTTTTGGTGTAAGCCCGTACATCACTTTCAGTTCGGTTATTTTGCGAATCAGCCCAGATTCGTCATAGCTCTCATTAAAAAGCCGTATGCCTAACGCCCCTTTTGGCGCGGTACTGGCAGGCAGAGTGAGATTGTATAGTTCCTGTGCAGAAATTACCTGGTAAAAAAAGAATGTTAAAATAAACCCCGTGAGCTTTTTCATGTCAAAAAATGACGAAAATCATAATTTTACTGACCCTAAATTTAAGGAAATTACATTATTACCACGTACCTTTATAATTGATAAGTGTTGTTGTACTGCAACTTTTGAAAAAGATAATCGCCATAATAGCCTGCCTGGGCATACTGCTGCAAACCTTTAGCCAGGTTGTAATAGTGGCCGAATATTATGCCAACAAAGACTTCATAGCCAAAAACCTATGCGAAAACAGGGATAAGCCCATGATGCATTGTAACGGTAAATGCTGCCTCAAAAAGAAGCTGGCAAAAGAAGCCGGCAACCAGGCGCCCTCTCCCCGCAATCAAAAATATGAACAGGTAGTGAATTTGTTTTGTGCCGATACCAAATTTGAAATACAACATGGCGTGCCGACAAATGTTTCTAACCAATATTTTAGCAATAATGATCTAAGGACTTTCTCCTTCCATCCATCTATCTTCCATCCGCCATCAGTTTAATGTTTTTGTTTTGTATAGGCGTATCTCCAAACGGCGATATGCCGCGTGTACATTTTAAACTAAAAACATTAATAATGAAACACTTCAAAATATTCCTGGCGCTTGTCTGCGGGTTGGGCTTTACTTATAGCTACGCCCAGCAGCAGGATACCAGCCCGGAAATAAAAATAAAAGACTATGGCGGGACTTGCAGTTCGGGCTCGGGCTGCACCTGCGATCATAACGGAACTCCTGTAGGTGTATCGACAGATCATGTGCATCCTAAAGGCACGTGGATACTTTCCTACACGTATGGCAACACGATGTTCCAGGGCAATAATATTGGCGCTTCCAAAGCCAGTGATAATGCCGTTTTCAATGAAAAGTACATGATGGCGCCGGAAACCATGAGCATGCAGATGCACATGGGGATGCTCATGTATGGTGTTACAGACAAGCTGACCCTGATGGCTATGGGCGGCTATATGGAAAACAATATGAGCATGAACATGAGCAGCGCCGGCATGACCATGCCTGGCATGGTCATGCCCCTGGGCAGTATGACTATGCAAACCAACTCTTCAGGATTTACAGACACGAAGGTTTCTGCACTGTATAATTTTTCTGACATTGCGGTTCAGCGTATTATAGGCAGTATAGGCATCGGCCTGCCAACGGGCACTATAAAGGCTATGGGCACCACGATGCTGGGCGATAACCAGCGCCTGCCATATGATATGCAGTTAGGTACCGGCTCTTACAGCATAGACCCGGATATTACCTATACGCGCAAATTTGGTTTGTTTTATCTCGGAGCAGATGCAGGCGCTGATGTGAAACTGAACTACAATTCACTCGGATATAAAGATGGCAATGTATACCACGCTACTGCATGGGCCGGGTATCAGTTCCTGCCGTTTTTATGCGGTACACTAAGGGCAGAAGACGTGCATGCGGACATGATCTCCGGGTCGGATCCTGTGATAAACAACCCGCTTTACCAGGAATACGACCCCACGACCAGGACCGGCAACTATGGCGGCACCTGGATGAATGTATATGCAGGCCTCAACTTTCATTTGATGCAACCTGTGATAGAACATTTTCGGATCATGGCCGAGTATGGCATGCCTGTTTACCAAAACCTGAACGGTACACAGATCGCTTTAAAATCAAACTTTCTGGCCGGCCTTCAATATGCTTTCTGATAACGCTCCTGTGTAGATGTCCCACACCAGAGAGGTATGGGACATCTTGCGCGCATCTTACAAATAAAAAATTATTTATACATAACATTCTTAATTAAAAATTTATGAAAAAGCACACAATAACACTCCTTTCTGTAATAGCAATCGCAATATCCGTTACCACTATTTGCACGACTTCCTGCAAGAAAAAAAGTAATTCCAGCCCCACATCTGATTCAGCTATATTTCTTTTCCACTTCCACACCCAGATAATTGATAGCACAATAGGAGGAAATTCCGATGGGTTGATGGGGGGCATAGATAGCAATACTACGGGCTCAACGAATCCCTGGTATCTTGACGGGCTCAACAGACGCATTGAACTATTCGTGCCACAATTTTTCGTTTCGGGTATTATGCTGGTAAATGCAAACGGTGGCATGTACAACATGACCAATGTGGTACTTTTAAAAGGCCTGGACAGCGAGGACTACTACATGGGCAATGCGCCGGTAGGCACTTATGTGTCAGCTATGTTTACTGTTGGGCTGAGCAGCGCTGACGACATTACGTCTCCTTCCACAAATTTCTTAACAAACACTAATCTTACCGGTTCGCTTTTGACCTTCAACCAGGCATACCCTACTGAATCAACAATGTGGAATGGCACGAATTACGCGGGGATGAAGATCGCGGGAGCATATGATACATCTGCTACGGGCACAGGTCTGAACCCGATTCCCTTTGATTTTCTTATACCTAATAGCCTGACTATACAACACCAGATTTCGTTACCTACCAGGGGAACAGCCGCGGCTAATAACTACCCTGTTTATATAGCCACTGCTGGGAGCACCAATTATATACATATCCTTTGTGATTATGGAAAATTACTGACGGCAATTAATTTGAGAAGTAGCAACCAGACTTCGGTAAATCCCCTGATAGCGGATTCGCTCGCTAACAATCTATCCGGTATGTTCCGTTATGAGGAATAAAAAGAAAGTAGCAATAATAGTCATCTCCATCATGCTGATTACCACGATGGAGATGATTTCATGTACACACAACAGTCCCACACTCCAGGTAAGTTTCAGTAAAGACATCATTCCTATACTCACAACCAGTTGCACCATTAGCAGCAGTTGCCATGTCGGAGCAAACGGATTGAACCTGCAAACAAATTTCGACAGCGATTCCGCATACTATACCCTTTTTGCCAAAAATCTTGTTTCAACTAGTAACCCCTCGTCGAGCTTACTGTATGTAGAAGTAAGGACCAATGAAATGCCACTACAGCCCTTCAGTCCCTTACCGCTCAGCCAGCAGAACCTGATACTCGAATGGATAGAACAGGGAGCGCTGAATAATTAACCCCAACCCTTCGCGATGAAAAATCGGGACCTTGTTCGGGCCTACCCATGTTTTTGTAAATGTCAGACGACTCATCCGATACTAAAAGCCCCTGATTTAGAAAAGAGCCCTATTGTTGAGAATTTTTATATTGCCACATGATAAACCTTACCCGTAGCCTTGCCACACTTATTGTCGGTTAACGGCTCCATTTTTTTCAGCTCGTTTTTAGGCAGGTATTTTTTACCGATAAATTTTAATTTTACCAGTCCCTTTAAAGGGTCTTTGGGAGCTTCGTTAAATTCATAAGCATCCCCCTTATAATTAAAGCATTGGCCGGATACTGCTACCGAATTATCAATCATCAGGTCAGCCTGCAAATACCTTACCGAAAACCCGGCATTTACGACAGCCTGGGCTATCTTGTCCATATCTGCCTTCTTATCTTTTTTCAGGATTATTTTCCCCTCAGTGTGCTCTAAGTTCATCTGGACATCCGACACAAAATCTAACTTACGGATACTCATTTCCACTGTACGGGAACATTGCGAGCACGTCAACCCGTTCACACCGACATAAGCTGCCTGGAACTGCGCACGAGCCTCAAAATTGGCGCAACACAACAAGGCTATGAATATGGCGTATAAATATTTCATGCATTCAAAATTAAGGACAATGATGTTAAAAAGGATAAAAATTAATGATCAATGGTTATTGATTAATGGTTAATGGAAATTTACTTGCTGGATTCCGCAAGGGCCTCATACAATCTAATCACCTCCACAGCTTCTTTTACATCATGCACCCTGAGTATATTCGCACCCTGTTGCAGCGCCACCATATTCAGTGCTGTAGTGCCATTCAGTGCGTGGGGTGGATTTACGTGCAGTGTCTTGCAGATCATTGACTTCCTCGAAAGTCCTGCTAATATTGGCTTTCCTAATGCTTTAAAGGTATGTAGCCCCCCCAGCAACTGAAAATTGTGGGCAACAGATTTGCCAAATCCAAATCCCGGATCTATGATCACATCAGCAATGCCTGCAGCAGCGCACCGGTCGCAGGCATCCAGCAGGTAATCACGCACTTCTGTAACCACGTCAGTGTACTGCGGATCAAGTTGCATGGTTTTGGGTGTGCCCTGCATATGCATGGCGATATAAGGGACCTTGAGCCCTGCAACAGTTTGCAGCATTTCTTTATCAAACGTGCCGCTGCTCACATCATTTACTATAGCCACGCCTGCTTCCACAGCTTCTTTGGCCACCTTTGAGTTATAGGTATCTATAGAAAGCCAAACCTCCGGGAAGCGCTGTTTAATGGCAGTAATCACAGGCATTACGCGTATCAGTTCTTCGTCAGCACTTAATAATTCCTGGCCTGGTTTTGTGCTCGCCCCGCCAATGTCAAGGATAGCGGCGCCCTCTTTTAACATTTTTTCAACAGTTGCCAGTAAGGTATCTGTGTCGTTGCCGTGTCCTCTGCTGTAAAAGCTGTCAGGAGTAGCATTGATAATGCCCATAACCATGGGCCGGGATAAGTCCAGTACATTATTTCTGCTATGAAGTTCCAGGGACAATTTTTTTATTATTTGAGTATAAGCTTACAAACGTATATTTGAACAGTAAAGTTAGTTGCAATACCGGGAAACCAACGAAATTGGTTGTAGGTAGCTGCCATAATTATTATTTTGCGTGAATTATTACTTTTGCGTGAGCTTTAAACCATTAACCATTAATCAAAACAATTAATAGCATGAAATACTTCCTCTGGGCGTTAAGGATTATTGTAGGTGTATTGTTTATTTTTTCAGGTGTTGTGAAGGCCAACGACCCTATGGGGTTGGTATATAAAATGGATGAATTTTTTGAAGTGCTTAATATGAGCTTCATGTTGCAGTGGTCATTTGTATTTTCTGTAGTGATGATAGCTTTCGAGATATTATGCGGTGTAGCTGTATTATTGGGATATGCCTTTCGTACGTTCGCTACGTTATTACTGTTACTAAACATTTTTTTCACCTTCCTTACGGGCTACGCTCTATTTACCGGAAAAGTGAAGGAGTGCGGGTGCTTTGGGGCTTGCATCAAAATATCCAGTGAAGCTACATTTTATAAGGACATTGTATTACTGGTAATGTCGCTTGTGCTATTCCTATACCGTAACCGCATCCAGGGTTTATTGCATAGACATGTAAATACCGCGATAATAATACTTGCGATTATCTTTGCCGCAGGTATTCAGTGGTGGGATCTTGAACACCTTCCATTCCATGATTGTATGCCATATAAGGTGGGCTACAATCTATGGCAGAAAATGCAACCGGGCGCTGATTATAAGCCCGCAGTAATCACGTCCGTATTTATTTATGAAAAGAACGGGCAAAAGAAAGAATTTACGACAGATAACTACCCCTGGCAGGATACCACCTGGAAGTTTGTGGACCGCAAGGATAAGGTGATCAGCGAAGCAGTGGGTGAGCCGGAAGTGCATGACTTTATTCTCACAGATAGTAGCAGCACAGACAGGACCCATGAAATATTAACAGGTAAAGGGTACACCTTCTTTTGGTTTGTTCGGGAACTGGACAAGGCACACACTGACAATATGGATAAGTTGTCGCACCTGATAGATAATGCAAATGCATTACATATACCGTTTTACCTGCTTGGCTCTCCTGATAAAGATAGTGTCAAAGTATTCATCAGGAAATGGAATCTGAATGCCCCATTTCTATCACTTGACTATACTGCCAGCAAAACGGCAATGCGGTCTAACCCGGGACTGATGCTGCTCAATGACGGTAACGTTGTTAATAAATGGAGCTACCGTGACTACCCAATGGAAATGACGTTGACCAATGGTAAATTAGATACAAAATAGTGCTTCGTTATCTCGCCCGTCGTATCCGGTACAGCCTGCTGGTATTGTGGGGAGTGGTTACTGTAGTGTTTTTCCTGTTCAATGTGTTGCCCGGCGATCCGGCCCGACTTACGATGGGCCAGCGCAGCGACAAGGCGTCTATTGAAAATGCCCGCAAAGACCTTAATCTGGATAAACCATTATTTACCCGTTATCTGTTATACCTCAATGGCCTTTCGCCCATAAGCATTGATGACAGGGATCACCCCGCTAAAAAGTTGTATGATTTTGTACTGTTATTCCCTGTTTCAGAAAATAAGGAGCTGATATTAAAATGGCCATACCTGGGCCGCTCCTACCGCACGCGCAGGGCAGTGAATGACGTGCTTGCCGAGGCGTTGCCCGGAACCGTTGTCCTGGCGCTGGCTGCCATGACATTTGCAACCATACTAGGCATTTTGCTCGGAGTGTTCGCGGCGCTAAAGAAAGGTACATGGATGGATACTTCTGCAGTAGCCGCAAGCGTTGTTGGCATATCCATGCCATCTTTTTTTACCGGGTTGATCATTGCTTTTGTATTCGGCTACTTGTTGCACAGATATACCGGCCTGAGCATGACCGGCAGCCTCTGGGAGTACGATCCTTTTACCGGCAGGCACCTGGCCCTGCGCAACCTGATTTTGCCCGCTTTTGCGCTAGGTATAAGGCCACTGGCCATCATTACACAGCTTACCCGCAGCGCCTTGCTCGATACGCTTTCCCAGGATTACATCCGCACAGCCTATGCTAAGGGCCTTTCAAAAACCCAAACGATATTCCGCCATGCGCTGCCCAATGCGCTCAATCCCGTTATTACCGCAGTCAGCGGCTGGCTCGCCGAGTTGCTTGCCGGCTCATTCTTTGTAGAATATATCTTCGGCTGGAAAGGAGTTGGAAAAATTACTGTGGATGCACTGGATAAGTTCGATTTCCCACTGGTTATGGGAGCCGTCTTGCTCACCTCCTTCATTTTCATAGTCATCAATCTCTTTACTGATTTTTTCTATGCCTGGATAGATCCTAGAGTGCGGCTATATTAAACTTAGCCATATTTTGTGGAACTACCCCTATATTTGAAACGTGAAATTTTGTGAACATGCACAAACTCCATACTCCGCTACTTGGCGAAATCACCGCTCTCACTATCACCTCTCCTGACCTGGAACGGTCGCTATCCTATTACCAGCGGCTTGGCTTCTCTGAAGTATTCCGGGCAGACTGGCCATTTCCCTGGATACAGATAACTGACGGGGTATTGCTCATTATGCTCAGGCAGGATCCGGTACCGTATATGGCCCTTACATATTACGTAAAGGATATTGATAAAGTGAGCGCGGGCCTTAGGAAAAAAGGCATACAGTTTGATACGGAGCCGAAGAAGACAGACAAGTTAAAAGGTTACCTGCTTCATTCTCCTGATGGTTTGAATATTAGCCTTGTGAATGTGGTTGATGGCTTTCGCAGGCCGCCTGGGCCGGGCATGCTGCAGATGGAGCCGCAGGACTATTTCAATCCCGAAAAATATGTAAACAAAAAATGCGGGCTTTTTGGTGAGCTCGCCCATCCTGTAACCGATCTCGAACGATCGCTTGAATTTTGGCAGCTATTGGGGTTCACGACAGTTTCTAAATATAACACACCCTACCCCTGGGCCATTATATCCGATGGGCTGAGCATTGTAGGTTTGCACCAAAGCGCCCATTTTGCATATCCGGCAATCACCTATTTCGCTGCTGATATGCAGGATAAAATTACAGGACTCAAAAAAGCGGGACTCAAAGACTATACCGAAGAGAGCATATCTGAGATAGTACTCACCACTCCGGAACAACAACATATTTTCCTGTTTAAATTAAGTGGGCCAGACATAGTACCGAAGAAAAAAAAGCAAATAGTGTACCCGGTAATTGAAACCAAACGCTTGCTGCTCAAGGAGCTGAACCCTGAGATGATGACTGAGCTTTTCACCACCTGTGACGATGGTCACATAATCTCATTCCTTGGGTTGCCGGATGTTGCGTCGCTCGAAATTGAAAAGAAACACTGGGAGGAAGGGCTTACCACGTTCAAGACTTCTTTTAAAAAATTCCTAATTGAAGAAAAAGCAACAGGGAAGATCATTGGCAGATGTGGTTTCCATATCTGGTACCTGCTGCACCACCGGGCTGAATTAGGATATGCCCTGGCGGATGATGCAGTAAAAGGGCAAGGATTAATGTCGGAAGCCCTGAAGGCCGTGATCACTTACGGTTTTGAGGAAATGAGATTGAACAGGATAGAAGCATTTGTAGGTACGAGAAATGTTCCGTCACTGAAGCTGCTGAAAGGTGCGGGATTTACTGAGGAGGGTATTCTCAGGTCGCATTATCTTAAAAATGGGATCATGGAAGATTCCATCTGCTTTTCCCTTTTAAAGCCGGAATATGATGCTGTCAAAGGTTCATGAACTTAATAAAAAAGCCTTATTAATTTTTTGGCAAAATATTTGTGAGATAAAATGATAAATAAACCACCAATGAAAAAACTACTTCCTTTTGTTTGTGCCATACTGTTTTTTGCTTCTTGTAAAAAAACTGCAAGTACCAGCCCGGAGTCTTTACCCAATGCGTACAGCAACCAGCAGCTTGGGGCCTCGGCCAATGACATGCTGAGCTCAAACAAATACACAACGCTCAATATCCAGGTGCAGTACATGCCCGGTTATGAGCTGGATGCGACTGTGATAGCCAGCGTAACAACGTACCTCAGTAATATTTGCAACAAACCCGGAGGCATCAACATTACCCAATCTGAAATCGGCGCCAATGGAGATACGCTAAACGTAGACAAGGTAGCCTTGCTGGAAGTCCAAAACCGGACATTATACACCAGCGGTAATGCGCTCGCGCTCTATGTTTTGGTTACAGACGGATATGACACCTCATTGGCAACTTTAGGCTTTGCATATCGCAATACTTCCATCTGTCTTTTCGGTAAAGATATTTTCAATCATTCCGGCGCTATAGGAGAAGTATCGCGTATTTCGCTGGAAACAAGTGTACTGGAGCATGAGCTTGGCCACATCATGGGGCTAGTGAACCTCAGTACGCCAATGGTGGTGCCCCACCAGGATACCATACATGGCTACCACTGTAATAACCCAAACTGTCTTATGTACTACGCTACAGAAATACATGCAGGCCTTGGCGCGCTTGCAAATAATATACCGGTACTTGATAGTAATTGCGTGAAAGACCTGGCAGGGAATGGCGGGAAGTAAGCCGGTTGATTAATTGATGTTCAGCCCAAGAGTAAAGCCAATACAAGGTCTCCCCTCATAAACCCATTCATTTTTGTTTGCATCAAGTAAATAATCCGCACCATACGAAACACCGACAGTAATCTTCTCAATAGCCACATTAGCGGATACCCCCGCAATGAAAGTTACCCCCTCATACTCAATATTACTGTTGATATCATTTAGCGTAGTGCCGTCAATTAAAGTATTACCTATGCCTGCGAACAAGCCCGCGCTAAAGCCCATGTGTTTTACTTTTTGCTTATAAACGTTAAGCGGGGTACGTTTATAGTTCACTTTGTAGGCATCAAGACGGTATCCTCCGAATAACGCGCCGTTGAAATTGGCGGTAAGCTGGCCAGGCACACCTTCGGAAGGTGGCCTGTATTTCACAGGTATCGTCATCACATCAAGGTCAAAAGACGGTTTATAAAAGGTGTGTGATACTTTATTGTCCTTAAATTTTTTTTGGCGGCCGGTGTAGTTAACTCTTTGCTTTGTAAGTATAGCAGTTGAATCTTTAAATTCCAACACAGGAAATACGGCAATCGTGTCGTCGTCTATCTTTAAAACATATACTTCATTCTTTTTAAAAATATTTGTTTTGTATATGCCATCATTAAAAGCATATTTCGAATTCTCCTGGAGAATAGAGCAACTACTCATGAAAATGGCAAGTAATGCGAAAATAATTACTGGTATAGTTATCCGAAGGATCATTGAAGAAGTTGTATTTAGATATAATAAAAACAATGCCAACTATAAAATGCTATCTTTCCGATCTTCTTGTTAATTTTGAGTAAAACAATTATTAGCCAAATATGTCGCAAAGCAAATTAATTACCATGGATGAGTTTACCATCCAGGAAACCCGTAAGTTCCCTCAGGCTACAGGTGAGCTATCATCACTGCTCAGGGATATAGGTCTTGCCGGGAAAATAGTGAATAAACAGGTTCGTAAAGCTGGTTTGGTCGATATTTTGGGGAAGCATGGTGCCACAAATATACAGGGAGAAGAGCAGATGAAGCTGGATGTTTTTGCCAATGAAACCCTGATAAACATTTTAAAGAACAGCGCAGATTGTGCAGGCATAGCCTCTGAAGAAAACGACGACCATGTTTCTTACGAAGATACTTTCTCAGCAAACTCCAAATATGTAGTACTGTTTGACCCGCTGGATGGCTCAAGCAATATTGATGTGAATGCACCAATAGGCACAATATTTGCCATATACCGCCGCGTAAGTGAGCTGGGCAAGTCCTGCACCCAGAACGATTTTCTACAGCCGGGCAATAAGCTTATGGCTGCAGGCTACATTATATATGGTTCCAGCACTATGATGGTGTATGCCACCAAGCTGAGCGTGAACGGATTTACCTTAGAGCCGTCCATAGGAGAATTCTGCCTGTCGCACCCAAATATAAAATGCCCTGAAAACGGAAAAATATATTCTATAAACCAGGGCAACAGCAATAAGTATAATGAAGGGATGCAAGGTTATCTTAACTATTGCATGGAGCAAAACAAAGAAGAAAGCAGGCCCTATTCCCATCGCTATATAGGCTCTATGGTAGCTGATATGCATCGTACGCTGATTAAGGGCGGCATTTTCATTTATCCCTCCGATTCGGGCGCACCCAATGGAAAACTGCGGCTGCAATATGAGTGCAACCCTATGGCTTTCATTATAGAAGCGGCTGGTGGAAAAGCTACCTGCTGTACCCGCAACATACTCGATATTGTGCCAACGGAATTGCATCAGCGCACTCCTATATTTATAGGCTCCAAAAACATGGTGAACAAAGCGATGGAATTTGTAAAGGAAAATGAAATGGTAGCATAACGTTTTCAAAATAAATAGAAAAGGGCTGTCTCCATTGCTGGAAACAGCCCTTTTCTATTTTAAACCACGATCATTTTGAAAGGCAAAATGCGTACGTTTTATAAGCATCATACTGGCTTTGCCTACCCACGCCATTTATGACACATGAAGCTACATACAGGGAAATAGCAAATGCCGCTATCCCTTTTACAGCACACGTAGCCCCAAACATAGATTGTACAGCGTTTTGCGATATACCATTAAAAACCCCGCTGGTCGGCAATGGGCCACTCTGCGGAGGAATGGCTGTATAACCCGCCCCTCTTATTCCCACAAAGGAATAGCTTCCGTTTGCCATTGATTCACTCGCTGTAAAATTTATGGTCACTATATCTGTGAGGTTTACATATTGCAGGTACCCGCAGTTGGGATCCGCATATTGCCCATTTATATTGGGCATTTGGAGGCTTGCCACGCAGCTATTATTGTCGATAAACAGGTTGTTGCCGAGAGTTGAGACAAGGTTATAGTTAGCGTCAAAGAACTCTACATTCAGCGCACGCATGCCGTCTGTCAGGCTGGTGCTGTCCAGTAAGCAACCTAAGTTCATGTGATAAAAAACGTAAACAGGGCTTTGTATCTGGTAAAACCCGTTTGCATCTGTCTGGAACTGTACGGGAATGTCGAAATAACCGGTAACAGGGTCCATCCTTAGATCCGTCCACGAATCATGGCGGGGTACATTATCTACATTTACTTTATAGTACCTGATACCAGAATCGTATGCAAAGCTGAGATAAACCATAATAGGCAGCGTGCCGCCAAAAGGGGAGTTTTTGGGGAATTGCCAGGAGTAAGATGGCTCTGTAGTGGTATCCGCCCGGCCGGCCGCTGTGATTAAATTCCAGGGTACATTGCCTACTCCCATATACAACCCGGTAGAAATGATGACAAAATACTCATCTACTTCGCTGTTGCAGAATATACAATAAGTGCCGGGATTAATAGCGGTAATACTGGATGGCTGCGAAGCAGTGCCGGTAATAAACTGGCTCACATTACCACTGGTTTTCGAAATGTCTACCAGTGATATTCTGTCTGCGGATCTCTTTCTGGTACCAGCAGTGTGCTTTCATTGTCATCAGCCCACGTCAGGAAGAAGGGGTTGGTCAATCCTGTGGCAATTACCATTTTTGTGCCAGTCGTGAGGTTGATCTGGCTTATTCCTGAAAGGCCTTGCTCAGTTACATAGGCATAGGACAGGTCAGATGAAACAATTAAGCCTACGGCATTGTTTAATCCGCTATACAGATAAGTTTTATTGCCGCTCGCCAGGTCTATCTTTACAAGCCTGCCTGTACTTCCGAATTCTACAGTGTATGCCTGTGCATGAACCTCATCAACCCATAATTGTTGCGGCGCATTTAACCCAGTGCAGATCACCGTTGCAGCAGTACAGTTTGCATTGCCCAGGTCTACTTTCAAAAGGTTTCCTGCCCTTTCAGTTACGTATGCAGTAGATTCATTGGCCAGCACTGCAATATCTTCCGGTTGATTGTAGCCGGAGCCGATCCTCGTATAACTCGAATTGATACTGTAGGTGACATATTGAACTTCCAGGTCATAGCCGTAGCTGATGACTTTCAATTTACAATAATTGCCATTATTTGTTTGCACACAAAAAACATCATTCACCACCAGTTTATTGGTCGCATCATTATTGCCGTCTATTGCTGTGCTGCCGTAATTATACATCGGCAGTGTGGCAGGTGTTACCTGGGTGAAATCAACTACGCAAGATTTACAATTTTGGCATTGTTCATCGGTACCATTGCACGGGTAATGTTAGTATACTATTCCCAGAATATATCGGCGGCTGTATTTGCGCCGGAGATGGCTCCGGTTTCACAATCAAATAAATAAGTACCCTTGATTACAACTGTGCCTTGGGAAACAATAGTAGATGTAGGTGATAGGTTTATTTTTGAAATAAACCCGGCATACTCTACGAATGCCAACTGGTTGAGACTTTTTAAATAACGGGAACCGATCGCTCCACCGATATTTGTTGCGAGTTTGTTCATTTTTGTTTAATTGTTTTCTATTGTGCCTACTCTGTACCCTTTTCGGCTAATGGGCGCTTACTCTTTCCCGGATTTTCAGCTTACTCCGATAGGTTTGTGAAGTATGGACCATCTATTTTTGACGATCCTTTATCACTACGCAAAGGTGATGCGGGATACAAAGCTGAACAAGAGGTATTCAACGGATTTTGACCAGAGTTTAACCCCAATAGGCATACCGTTATTCAACGGTATTTGTACCGTTATTTAACGGTATTTATTTTCGCCATTTTACAGCAAAACAGTTGCCTGGCAAGGGGTTCGTTCAATAATGCCTTGAAAAAATATAAACTAAACAGCAATCCGGATTACGGATAACCAATACAAAGAAATACATTCGTACAAATATTCGTTTACCTTAAAAAATCAAAACAAAATGAGAATTGATATCCCATTTGCAAAAGCGTTGATAGAAAATTACGCTCAAAATCACTGGACTACAATTAATAATTCTTGTCCGTCATTGCAACAAAATCCTTCAGCCCCTAATGTACAGGATTCCAGGAGCGTATGGTTTAGCCTGGCTGACCTGCAGAATTTCATCAGTGAATTCCAGCAGTCTGGTAACCAGAACCAATTAGGAGTAAGGATATATTTTGGCGAATACGGTCCAAATATCCCTGTTACCGAACAGGACAATCCACAATACATGGGCCTGCATACGCTGCTGATGGTGCCTACCTTGTTAGGAGCTGACGGCTTTAACCATGATTTCGACCCCGCAACAGGCAACTCGGACTTTACCAAATCTACAGACATCAGCGCTTTAAATCATGGCACGCTTGCACCACCACCCTTCAATGCAAATGGCTCCCAGGTAGCCAATGTTGGGCAGGATTTCATGTTGTTTTGCGATGCGAACCAGTAGTAGAAAATAATAAAAACAGGCTATTGGGAATTTTTGTATCCATATTGCGGATCTGTGAGCTTATCGCCTGCATAACGGGCTTTATCAGCTGGGGAAAAATAAGAACATCCACCTTTAAATGGTTACCGGTTTTTCTTTTATTTGTTGTAATATCCGAGTGTGTTGGTAATTTTCTCAGACCACCGGTTTACGCAAAAGAAAATCTTGCTTATTTCAATTATTTTGAAATACCTGTGGAGTTCTTATTTTTCTTTTGGCTTTTTTATAATACCCAGTCGTTTGAGAAATTTAAAAGCCTGCCACTTGTTTGTGCAGTGCTATACCTGCTCAGCTGGCTTACAGATACATTGTATCTCAGTAAGCTCAGGTTTTCTTTTTATTCCTTCTCTTATACCTTTGGCACCTTATTGCTCCTGGTAGTGGTACTTAGGTATTTTATTCTGTTAGTTACCAGCAATAACATACTCAGTTTTTGGAAAGATATGATCTTCTGGATATGTACTGGCCTGCTGGTTTATTACCTGGGCACATTCCCCTACTATGGATTACGCAATACGCTGCTGGAGCATTATTCTGGTTTATACGTCACCTACAGCAACATTGTCTGTTTGCTCAATGCTTTAATGTACATTTTGTTTACTTTTAGTTTCATATGGGGGAAGCCGAATATAAAATCTTTATAGTACTGTCTACCCTCATTGCATTTGTTTTCATAGGAGGGATCATAGGCTTTATTGTGCAGTACCATAAACGGAAACTGATACATGAAAAAGAAAAGGCAATACTTAATGAACAGCATATACAGGACTTGCTGCACACCAAACTGGAAATCCAAAAACAAACCCTTGCCGATATTGGCCGCGAAATTCATGATAACATAGGCCAGAAGCTGACGCTGGCTTCCATCTATGCAAACCATCTTGCCTTTGAAGGCGCCTACCCGCAGATCAATGAGCAGGTTTCAGCGATAGGATCTATTTTAAATGAATCACTGGCCGCCCTCAGAAGCCTCTCGAAAAATCTGACCAACCCTAATGCCCAGTTTGTCGAATTGAAAGATCTGATAGACGACGAATGTGTACGCGTAAATAATCTGAACGTGTGCAAAGTGGAGTACTCCTTTACCAACACCAATTTCACCTTATCAGGCACCATTAAGAACTTTATACTGCGCATTATCCAGGAGTTTATCCAGAATAGCCTGAAACACGCTAATTGCACCAATATTTTCCTCGATTTCAACCATACCAGCGAAGGGCTTAAAATACAGGCCAATGATAATGGTGTTGGTTTCGATACGGATGCTTACCCCGAAAACGAGAATAAAGGTATAGGGTTGATGAACATGAGGAAACGTGCAGAATTGATTGGTGCGGAATTCTCGCTGAATAGTGTAGTGTACAGGGGCACCGTACTCAATTTATTCATTCCAGCTAACAAATTAAATGTTTCATAAATGACATACTCTGTCGTAATGGTTGATGACCATATACTCATTGCAAAAGCTATAGCCGGGGTTATTGAAAATTTTTCTAGTTATCATGTACTCTATGAAGTGGAACATGGAAAGGCGCTGATAGAGAAATTTAAACAACCTCAAAATATTCCGGATATAGTATTACTCGATATCACCATGCCGGTGATGGATGGTTTTAAAACAGCCCAATGGATAAAAACAAACTATCCCAATGTGCTCATCCTCGCATTGTCTATGCAGGATGATGACCTTTCTTTAATAAAAATGATAAAAGCAGGCGCAAAAGGTTACTTACTCAAGAATATACAGTCGGCGGAATTACAAAAAGCGCTCAATGAGCTGACCACAAAAGGATACTATTACCCCGAATGGGCAGCGAGTAAAATTTTCTCAAATATTAGCGTAGAGCAACAAACCGATCCGGTAGAGATCAAATTTTCTGACAGGGAAAATGAATTCCTGAAATATTGCTGCTCTGATATGACCTATAAAGAAATAGCCGAAAAAATGTTTTGCAGTACACGGACCGTTGAGGGATACAGGGATACATTGTTTGAAAAATTGGGATTAAAAACGAGGGTTGGGCTGGCCGTTTATGCGATAAAAAGCGGCAAGTGCGAAATATGAAACATACGATTGTTTACAGAGTCAGCAACCCAAATTTATAAAGAGCATTTACAGGCTTGTTGTCCCAAAAAAGCTCGAAGTCTTCTAATCCTGCCCCTTCATAGCTGTCTTTCACATCCTGTAATGTAAGGGGTTTAATAGTGTTTATGGATAGTTTTTGCAGTATTTCTGCAAGCCAGTTTCCTTGCTGCACATCTACTTTAATATTGATGGTAGCCTGCCTGCTTTGAAAGGTTAAGGAAGCCATTTCCCACTGACTCCCTTTTTTTGATTTGATAAAATGTTCAACTTGCGGCTGCCTTCCTAACCATACGATTTTAGCAGAAGGGTTGGCCGACAAGTATTCTGCTTCGTTCAGTATATTAGAAATATAGTCTGGCGAAATGGTTGTTTTGGGCACCCTGGCATCAAACCACTTTTGCAACGGATGATCAAAACAGGCGCCATGCATGTAGTTGTGCAATGATTTCTTAAGCCCTAAAGTAAAAGTCTCATGGTCGGCGCCCATGGGGTCTGTATGAATAATGTCGTTGTTGGCAAAAGTTCCTGTTGCTTCTGTTTCCTTTTTAACCTTAAATTTTCCCGGCTCCAGCCCAACAGGGCTATGCGCGGTCATGGCAAACTGGTGCCAGAAAGCAGATCGTAAAATACCCGCCTGGAACATTTGCCGCACCA
>Ga0182030_10009672_pt1 | contig 19711 bp, 21 predicted proteins | sample 812S3MmetaG_FD_121299 | JGI IMG/M metagenome (GOLD analysis project Ga0182030, IMG submission 121299) | Permafrost microbial communities from Stordalen Mire, Sweden - 812S3M metaG (Illumina Assembly) | ecosystem: Environmental > Terrestrial > Soil > Wetlands > Permafrost | place: Sweden... | reverse complement strand
CAGCGCCCTCCCCAGCGCCGGCTCCATCTACCTCTGGGCCGCTGAAGCCGGTGGACCCCGCCACGGCCGTCTCCTCGGCTTCATCGTAGCCTGGTGGTCCACCACCGCCTGGACGACCTTCTGCGCCTCCAACACGCAAGGCGCAACCAATTACCTCCTCTCCGAACTCGTGGTCTTCAATTCCTCCTTTCCCACCACCACATCCTCCATCAAATTCCGCGCCGTGCAATGGGCATGCACCGAGATCCTCCTCGCGCTCGCTGCTCTCATCAATTTCTTACCCCCTAGATATTTTAAGTATGTGTTTTGGGCGAGTAGCGCGTTTGTGATGTTGGACTTCTTGATGAATGTCATCTGGTTGCCGATCGGTGCGCATAATACCTACGGCATCCGCACCGCATCCGAAGCCTTCCTCACAACGTACAACGGGACTGGTGCCCCGCCGGGTTGGAACTGGTGTCTTTCGTACCTCGCAACAGCCGGGATTCTAATCGGTTTCGATGCCTCCGGGCACGTAGCTGAGGAAACGAAAAATGCCTCCGTGACAGCTGCGCGGGGCATTTTCTGGTCGGTCATTGTAAGTGGGATATTGGGGTTTGCGACTATTGTTCTGTTTTTATTCACGACCCCAGATCCGATGACCCTGTTTTCGTATGGAGGCCCGCAGCCTTTTGTACCGCTTTATGCGGTGGTGCTTGGGAAGGGGGGACAGGTGGTTATGAACGTCATTGCTATACTGGCGCTCTGGCTCAATACAGCGATCGCCATCGTTGCTGCTTCGCGCCTCGTATTCGCCGTTGCGCGGGACGGGGTTCTCCCCTTCTCCTCATGGGTCGCGAAGGTTTCGGATGAGGGACAGCCGAGAAATGCGGTTATTGTTATTTGGGTCGTTGCGTCGATTATCACTTGCACAATTTTGCCTTCGGCGGTGGCTTTCACGTCGCTGATTTCTGCGGCTGGTGTTCCGTCCGCTGCGGCGTATGGACTTATTTGTTTGGGAAGGGTATTTCTAACGCCTAAGAGTTTCCCGGAGGCGAGGTGGAGTTTGGGGTGGTGGAGTAGGCCGATGCAATTCGTGAGTATCTTTTGGAATGGATGGGTGGTCGCGGTACTTTTTAGTCCATATGAGTTTCCTGTCACTGCCAGTACTTTGAACTGTAAGTCTTCTGCTTATTCCTCCTGTTTGAGGAGAAGGGAACGTGCTAATGGAATCAATAGATGCACCAATTATCATGGCCGGCGTGACGATATTCGCAATAATTTCGTGGTGGTTTACTCCTGAGTCGGCGTGGTTGCCAAGTGAAAGAATCTCACAATTTATGGAGAAAGAGGAGTTGAGAGAAGGGGAGATGGGGAGGGAGGTCGGAAATGCGAACTCGCAGGGTTTGAAAGAAGAAATCCATGAAGATAGGAAGAGGGAGGACTTGAAAAGATCGGGAGCAGTGAGAAATGAGACTTTGGTGAAGTAGTTGTTTAGGGAGGGGCTCCTACCCCAAATAAAGGCGTTCTCACTAGTTTGAAGCTCAAAATATCTAAGCAAGCGCTTGTATTCGACATATCTGTGCCACTCCTCATACCTTCAACGAGTCCGCATCCCCAAGCCATGTTCGGGGAAGCGGTATGGTAAGGCCTTGGTACAATATCAACTATGTGTGCGAGGGTTTATGACTCTAGTTACCTTCTTCTCTAAAGCACATCGAGGTTCGTCGAAGAAATACCCTTCCGACTTCAGGCGTGCCACAAAAGAATCGCTGAGTTCTGAAAACGAAGTTCGGATCCCTGGAAGGCGTATGGGCCAATGTCTCCAATATCCAACCACACCTCTTGACGGGTACATTTGAAGGGACACTCAGATCTTAGCCAAGAAACTTTCCCAGTCCTCACTCTTCATATACTCCCTCAAAATTGTCGTCCTGATTTCTGGATCGAGCTATAATCCCATCAGCTTGGAAACTTCCAAATATCCTTAATAACTCACATCTGTCGGCAACACCAATTCCTTCCCCCACCCAAACTCCGCACTACTCGCCGTACTCTCAGCTGCCTCTCTTCCAATTCCCCCAGGCGAAGCCTTATCCTCATCCTCAACACTAACTTCCTTAACCTCACTCTCCACACCCGTGACCCTCGTCCACTCCCTCATATAATCCTCATAACTCGCCATCTCACTAACACCCAACAAATCCTGTCCCGGCCCCACCTTAACCAACAACTCCACAAACACGCCCGTATCCGCTGGCACAAAGAACGGGTGCTTCGCCCCCGGCGACCCGGGAGTCTTGTACACATACTTCTTCTTCCCCTCACTTTCATGCTTCCCCATCCTCCCCTTCAAGAACCCATACTTAATCATATTCGTCACATAGAATCCCGCATTCAACAAACTGCTCTTCTTCCACAACTCCCCCTTCCCTCCCAAGTAATTACTCACCTCAGCCTTCGAATCAAAATGATACGCAAACGTATATTTCCCCCCACTCACCTCCCGAAAACTAGGCAGCGTACTCCAGATGAACCTCTTCAGTACCGCTCCTTCCTCGCCTAGTACTTTCGCCGCTGCATCGACTATATTCTTCCCCCTCTGGACTTCAATCCCAAAGGCATGTTCTCCTGTCGCGCGATCGGAGATCTGGGAGAGTTTTTCAAAGTTGGCGAAATACGGAGCCCAGAAATCGGTTACGGCGAAGATGACGTGCGCTCCTCTGAAGGCAGGGATGAGAGAGTCTGGATCATCGATATCGCCTGTTACAAGCTGAACGCCGAGTGAGGCTAACTTTTGGGCGGAGGTGCTGGTGGTGGAGCGGGTGATGCCGCGGACGGTGTAGCCGAGGGTGAGGAAGTGGTGAGCTACGGAGCCGCCCTGTTGGTGTTAGGAGGGTGGAGAGGGGAAATGTGGACATAGGAAGGGATGAAGAGAGACATGGGAATGGTCACCTGATTCCCGGTTACGCCGAGTACAGCGATTATTTTTGGCGTGGAAGTTGTCATGTTGAGGGGAATTGTGTCTCCTGATTTAAAGGCTTCAAAGATGAGTAGTGATGATATATTGTTTTTCTCTATGTTCAATCAGCAAGATTATCAAAGACTCGAGGGAGATATTGTACTTGGGTCTGTATTTCTACACTGTAGATATTGAATTCCTGTCAGCTTGAGGGGAAAAGAAGAAATATTATCTTCAAAAACTAGTTCTACATCAGAATCAAGACTTTGATTTCAAATTATATGGGGTTGAGGTTGCTGAATAATTATTTGGCTATGTTCCCCACGGAACGGCGCGGGTACGGCGAATAAAAGTGTCGATCATCCAGTTAGCTTAAAAAGGAGGTTAAAAGTTCGTCCGCGCCTCGAATCTAAGGCTCGGATGTACGGCTCTTTTCACTGAGATTATAAATCCCAAGCGCTGTCATCTCAAGGATGCCATGCATATTTTTGTTAGGAAAATAGGGCTCAAGTGCACTCAGAACCTTGGCTTCAAAACTAGCTCGTTTTCAAGTACTGTCCCTTGCATTTCGTTCTGAGAAGTGGGCGTATTAAATACACCAAGTCTTACATGTAGAAAAGAGAGCGGATGAGTTCGAACATCGGACGCTGGTACCCATTTGAGCCAAGGGTGGGGTCGCGGTGCTGCCGAAAAATTTGGTATGAAGTTGTCAATTGAATGCGCAGGAGTGATTGCCTTGACTCATAAAGCTCCATACACGAAGAAGCAACAGCAAAGAATGGACTTCGAAACCCAATGTTGCGACACTTCTTACGCCTTCCTCGATTCCACATCATCAGCTTGGAATCCTTCAGAGGTTTGGGGCACCAGCCCGAGTCTGGGACTATTCCGGGAACGTATTACACTACCAACTAAGACGTGACACTCCTCGTAAAACATCATGCATGTTCGCAGGAACGAGTGGCTGATAAATGTGGCAGCATCATCACTTTCATTATCGGCAGGGTGCAGCAATGATTTTATAGCGTGCTACTGCATTGTAGAATGAGGTTTGTACAGTACAAGGGAGATAACACTGGACGGCTTGGACGACAAGGCGATTTATCACGTCGCGAACTTCGCGGGGGGAGGGATTTTTGTATGAATGTTTGTCTCATTGCAACTATTCTACCATAAAAAGTTGCGTGTTGAAATTGACGGTGGCTAAGAGTTGAATGTTTGACTAGAAATAGAGCTAAAGTGGCGTAGGAAATTTCGCGTCATCCTCCATCTCAACGATATCGCGTCCTGAACATTGAATCAGAAGATATGTATCTGCCAAAATTCGAATGTATATTGAATCTTGGTGGACGAGAAGCTTAGACTGAGAGGAAGTTGCGGTGAGAGCGGAGCTTGCATAGTTGGGTTTGACCTTTCAATCGGATCATTCGATTGAAAGGTCAAACCCAAGATATTTACCTTGCCTTTCCCTCACTAGATTTCAGGCAGGTCAGAATCGATGCTCGAAAACCTCAACGAGAGCCACTGGTGATGTATGAGAAATGCAAGTCGATCAGATAGACGCCCTTTCAGGCCTTTCAGGCCAGAATACGATGGAATATTTATCTCCCATCTTCGCCTGAATCTGCTCCAAAGCCTCCTCATCAGAACATCCTGGGGGTCTCCTATACAAATCCGGCCAATTGAAGTATTTAGCATCCTCCGCAAGTACCAGAAGCAAAACTGACCTCAAATTGCTCAACTCTTTTGATGATACCTTCGCACGGGCTCTTTCCAAAGCCTCTATGTCTTTTTTGTAGTATAATATTGACTTGGATGCCTCGGATTCATAGAAGACTTCGTCAACTGGATTACCGTCCTCGTAATACAGAATATTGTTGACCCAAAGTTGCCCACCAAATGCTTCATTGAGGTCTCGAAAGAGAGGCCTTGGGTCGACCCGATCAAAATATATCGTTGGAGATTGTGATGGATCGAGGAATGCTGGAGGGCCCATGTCAAAGTGGATTCTTCTCTCCACATGATTCAGTCGATGCCCCAATACCCGTAACTCTCTTAAGAATAGTTCAAATGGCGTCACCCCGAACTCTGAAGCCATGAAATGTTCCAGCGTCCTTACCATCGAACTGTGACCATCGCTACCCTCGCAATCGTAGCTAACTATCGAGATACTTCGCAGACTCTGCCACCATGAAACCACAGATAATGCTATTAAGCATTCACCATAGCATTCGTCACTGAGATGTAAACCCAATTTAGCATTTTGTATCCCCATTCTTATGCTGCGATGCAGCATGTTGAAGCTGTCTCTGGTGGTAACGTTCCTTTCTCTGAGCATATCCAAGTCCACAGTATTCCATTTCCACAGTCCATCTTTCGCCTCCTCATATATCTGCCGGCATGTCCTCAAGAATGACAAACTTATGACTTCGGAAGGATCGTCGCCGGTATCGATCCTATAACGGATAGGTTTTTGGTGAAATATAGTGCGGGAAAGGTAGATGGACCCAGTCGGCGATTCGAGGACATAGCGGTAGATCTTATTTCGGAGCTCGAGGGGGAGAATTTGGAGGAGGGATTGGGCCATCGTGGAGGCTGCTTGGGATCTTGGAAGACTGTTCTGGTGGAATGTTGTGTTTGTGGTTGCTGGGGTAGGAATTGGAATTGAGGGTACTTGTATATTGGAGCTAGCGCTTCCCTACAGGTAGGAACGGTCTCCTGTGGTACAGCCCTTCGAAATCAAGCAGTCCTGGGCAAACACAAACCTCCATATATAATTCCTTCCAACAGTTTTTCTTCTCAACACAATCCCCATAAAGCAGCAGAAGCCATCTCGACTGTGTAAACCGGCCCAAATTTTCCGTGATGCCGCGATGCATGACGTTGAGCAGAAAAGTCTAACCCGAAACGGATTCTTCCACGTCACAGTTTTTAGCTGTAAGTATATATTTCAATAAGCAAAATTTCTAATACTATCTTTATTTAAGGCAACTTGGCCGAGTGGGCACGTGATCCGATTCCTTCGTTGCCTCATCATCTAACAATTCCTAGTTATGGCGCCAGTTTCAGGTCAACCTGATTCCCCGATATACTGGTTCGAAAGAGCGTGGGTTCGAGTCCCACAGTTGTCATCTGTTTTGCTTTTTGATTGTTGTGGGTGCTGGACGTTTTGGTTCTAGAATAATGTCATTATTTTTTGTGCTTTTTAGTGGAAGTGGCGGGTCGGCAGTAGCTAGCAGAAGTTAAAATTTTAGGCGAGGCCTCACTCAGAATGATTGACATTCAATGGAACCAACCTTCAGGGCATGATACCTAGGACTTTTGGACCTCCAAGGATACCGAACCAGGAGCTTATCTTAACACAATCCAGAGCACTTGTGCTCCTCTAAGTGCTTTGTGGTTCATGATCTGAGGCTCAAACAATCCTCGGGGGCCCAAATGTTTTTGTCACCGTTTTCTCATCGGGAACTGAGCACAAGTCTTCTTTGTCATACATCCTTCATTCATATGCGGAGATCTCTCATGCAGAAAGCCTCAATAGTTTGAGGCTCCAGAGACGCCTTGTCATTGTTCATTGAGTGGAGATCATCCATAATCTGAATCCCCCTTACAAAAAGGAGACTCGCGAGCATCCTCTCCATAATTTCACAATATTCAGTCATGACCCAACCCCTTCTCCTTATCGTCTTCTTCTCTTAGGAACGATCCCTTTTTCCATAGCTTCCCGACGCCAGTTGTTGTTTCCAGATAGATACTCATGTGGACGCACCACTTCTACCTCATCCTCGTCCTCGTCCTCGTCTATCTCATCCTTCATAGCATCATCGCTGTCATACTTGTCGCCATCAGTCTCCGTATTGACTTCCGTGCTGCTGTCCTTAGGACTCAAAGGTCTCAACTTCTCAAACGCACCCCTCATATCAGCCTCCCCCTCGGTACCCGTCATCTGCGCTGGAAACACAATCCCATCCAACCTCGCCGTGCGCTCCAGCTCACTCATCCTCGGTGTATCGGGTAGTCTGTCCAATTCTTCCAGCCTCTCACCATTCTTGTTCAAGCTCTCAACATCCGCCGTCTCCTCGCCCTTAAATTTAATAGCCCAACTCGGTTGTGAAGCCAGAATACCGGGCAAGATCACATCCTTCCATTTGGCTGCATCATCCAATCCACTTGCTATTACTTCAGTTATGGGAGTATTGCTCAACGGATAGAGGAGAGGTTCGAATTCCCGGACGAGACTTCTGGCATGACCGAGGTCCCGAGAAGAGATCGCTTTTTCAAGAGGTTTGAGGCGGGTCATGACTTCGATGAGGGTGTTGTTTGCTCTGGTTGCTTCTTGGAGGACGCGATCTAATTCTTGGTTGCTGCGAACTGCGAGTGCTGTAGCTAGGCAAAGTGCTTGGGTGTTGCTGCTCTTGTCGGCATCGCTGACCTTCCTATCCTTATCGTTGTCCTTCTTGTTCGGTGAATCTCGAGCTTGCTTGCCACGAGAAGGCTCGATCTGCGTCGTAGAACTCTCCCTGGGCGGCTTCCCAGGGCGTCGCACAGGTGGCGCTGAAACTTTCGGGGGCTCTGCGTAAACCCGATCTACCTTGCGTTTCTTTGGCTCCCGCTCGCTCGTACTATTCCGAGGAGCCATAGCTCTTTGCAAATTTTGTGAGAAGTTGAGAAAGCTAAGATCCGGAAGATTTATCGCTTGTTAAATAGTGCGCAGCCAACAGTTGTCGAGCGCTTTACAATGGCGTGAATATTGATTAATGGGTTGGGGTAAAGAATCAAGGTGAATGGATCTCAATGGGTGCTTGTATCATCCTCTGGCGCCTTCTATCTCCTACCTATTTATACTCTCATGCTCGCTCAAGTCCCAACCTGGAGAGCGAAAATAGTATGACGCCGTACTTAAGGCAGGCATATGGGAGGGAGATCACACAAGTACTCATCAGTTAATATGAATACCATCAGCGGCTTGTTCTCGAACCACTTTTGTAAAAGTTATCATTGTCATCTCAAAATTAAAAATTGCTATTCATGATGGTAGAGGAGTATATGACGAATGGGACATGTTCTTGGGAGACGATATGTATTACAATACATTGCCGCTTACGCATAGCGAGCTCATCTTTAAGAGGGACCAAGCTGGCATCTCAAATATTCATCAAACCACAATATAAAACCAATGCTTCTAGCAGCTAGCAAACTAGCCTAGAAACCAAGGCTCTTGCAATCGAAGATGAAGGTGAATCATCACCATTTCCCTACCCTGAAGTTCAGGCAACCCTTGTTAAATCCTACCAGCATTTCACACTCAGAAACAATCCCCAGAATATGTCCCATCAAGGCAGGCAATCTAGCTACAAGTGTCTCTATGCGAAGCTTGTGGGAACTAGAGGTGGTTTAGGAATCAAAAAATACTCGTGTGGGCCTTACGACTAGCATCTTCCAACTTGATAACGCCATCGAGTCAAGATCGGTCAAAGAGATCTGTGAACGAATGATGAGAAAGATCGGAACTTCTGAATGGGACGCAATTTCCGACGGGGTTGCGTGTCCATATGCCGAAGACCGAGAATTCAGCTCAATTGCCCAACGTGTTTGCAAGTCACCCGTCAGAGGTGCGCCGTTTCCACTACCCTGATCGCTCTAAGGATACTTGGACAATCAGAACTTCAAGGGCTCAATATATAACCCGTCAATCCCTTCCCATATGCCAGGGTTCTAGGGCAATGAGAGCCTGATAAATGGCGACGCAGCTCGAGTCCTCCGCGGTTCGTCCATGGACCCAGATACGGTTTCTTATATCCCCGAAGATATTTTGTCGCGAATCTCAATCCTCCTGGCCGATGGTGTCAATTCATAACTTGGGAAACTTTCGAGAAAGCCTTTCGCAAGAGTTCATGGGAACCTATCATACTTCGAATACAAAAGGCTATTCAACACCCTTGCTTCGAAATATAAGACAAGCACTTTAGCAAACGTCTTTGCACCTCATGTTGACGACTTTCGAGATGCACAAAAATTACGAAGATCCACCTACAAGTAAGTACAACAAAGAGGTCGAACGCTTTGAACACAGCTCAGTAAGCAGCTCAACAACAGTATGCAATTGGAAATTCAGATACCGCATCTTTTCCAGAAGAAATATCATCCGTTCAAGATGACAAGTTTTCTATAACTTGTGTTCTTTGACAGGCAGGAATAAAATACTACCATCGCCTCGTTGGATGCGAGTTTGAGAGCCTGGCCGTGGATAAAGTTGATGCTTTCAACCTAATACCGCGCAATCAACGGTTTATCCTCCCCGAAAAGCGGCTCCCTTTCTACAAAATTCCAGAACAAATCAATCTGCGTATCATGGAAGCACATGATTCAGTGGCTCATCGGTATGGTGAAACTTCACCTGTTTGATACGCTCAGCGTCGCATCTTCGGCAATTCCTCTGATCGCATCTCATGCATTAAATATCCGAAGATAAGATCATGCAACTCACATGAAATCAATTGGCGGTGCCTGAGTTATGCTGCTTCGAGCGACGTTTGATCTCCAATCATTGGTATTGCACTGAGAGAACGCTGTCTTGGCTTCATTCAGCCACGATTTGAGTACCAGTTGCCCCACCTTCATCATTTCCGACATAGTTCTATAATATCTATGGGCGCAAAACTTTGTGGTTTTATTTGCCTTCACTCCTTCTTTGCAGTCCTGAATCTTGAGTCTGTACCTAAGTAACGATGTTTCTCAACTTGATACTCCTTCTGGCTGCTACCCCTCTGGTTTTCGCGAAAGTGCAGTTCATGGTACGCATCTATCAATCCATGATGAAAGCATATATTTACTCAATGAGGACAGGGTATGAATATCGCAGGATTGGATTTTGGATGTCAAATTGACGTCAGTATCCCGCACCAATTGCAGTTCGAGAATTGACTCTGGGTAGGGAACATGTCCGCTTTCCTCAGCACAAGTCCCGTCCGATGCCACTGGCCAAATTCGACACTTCGTCAATGATGATCAGATGAACATCTTTCGATTCCGTAATTGTCTCCTCCCTAGTAACCCTCAGTGCTGACAGAGCCAGCTGTTTCGTGGCAATATCTAGTTAACAACGATATAGGTGGCACGCTCGACTCAACCAATTTTGGCAAATATGATCAGTTGATGCAAATCTGCTTAGCAACAGATGCATACTGTGCGATCGATATTCACAACTTTGCACGCGTCAATGCACAGATCATAGGTCAAGGAGGACCTTCCAATGCACAATTTGCCGACCTCTGGACTCAATTATCCACAAAATATAAAGACAATTCTAAGGTGGTCTTTGGGCTTATGAATGAGCCTCATGATGTTGATATTGGGATATGGGCCAATACTGTCCATGCTGCGGTCACCGCGATTCGGACCGCGGGAGCGACAACCCAGATGATTCTGCTGCCTGGGAATAACTTTACAAGCGCGGGGCAATTCGTGTCAAATGGATCCGGGGGAGCTCTTCTCAACGTCACGAATCCAGATGGTTCAACTACTGGATTGATTATGGACGTCCATAAATATTTAGATGTTGATAATTCGGGAGAGCATGCAGAATGCACGACGGATAATATCAGTGATGCATTTGCTATAGTTGCCGCATTCTTAAGAGAGAACGGACGACAAGCCATGGTGAGCGAGACAGGAGCAGGAAGCACATCATCGGTAGGATGTTCACCTCCATACAAAGAGACAGCCCTAACACTGAGCAGTGCTTCACAGACTTCTGCGCCCAAAATACTTTCCTCAACCAGAACTCAGACGTATTCCTCGGCTACATTGCTTGGGCAGCAGGCGCTTTTTCAACCTTGTATGTTTTGAGCGAGACACCAACTAAGAACAACGGGAAATATGTCGATAACGCACTTGCCTCACAGTGCGTCGTGGCCCCATGGCTTAATGCTGGTACCGCGATCGTGACCTCAGCTGTTCCAAGCAGCGCCCTCGCTGTCGCAATATCTAATTCCGGGGCAGCAGTCACGAGTGGGCCAGCCGCTACTTCTACAGTCACGTCTTCGGTAGCTGTAAGTACGGGTGTTAGCAAGACCAGTGAAAATTCAATTGGGCCAAAAACGTCCTCCAAGATGTCCAATTCTACGACCGCAACTGGTACTGTGAATGGAACTACAACAGCCAGAACGACTTCGGGAAGTATAGCCTCTATAACAAGTCAGTCTCAATCTGTGGGTGGAGTAGCATCGAAAACTTTTGCGCGTGGATTATTCGCTGGAGGTCTTGTGGCTGCTGTCTTGTTCTAATTCCTCTGTTGGTTCTCTCAGAGGTGGAGACCCATGCTTTCGATGCCCTGAGGTTCACTCAACTTTTCGTTCCGGTCCTTCTCCAGGAAATAATGCGAGGAGAGAATTCCACGAAGTATCCGGAGGCGGAATCGGCTGACCTTGGGAGCTGCAGCAGAACTGTACGCGGAGTGGGGATAGTGCATATAGTGACTAGGCGAAGTTGGTTGGTGCTGAGGCCCTAAATGTTAGTGGTTCTCTTTGATTTTGGATCCTTAAGACGGGATCTTGGAATTTTAAAGTTATCTACTGAATGTTGAAGTATCGTGCTAACTTCTTGTTCTAGAGGGTTGGAGCTAGAAAGCCTGCTGGGAGAGATCCGGGGCACTTCCCAAAAGTTTGTGCCACAGTTTTCCCTACATGAGGTGATGCCTATTACTCTAGCGGCTTGCGCTCTAATATGTAAATAATTTTAGGAAGAGCAGAGCCCTTCTCTTGCTTTCTCTCTCTTGCATGGCTCCTCTTTGAATATATTCCAGTCTTTCGACAGAACTAAGCCGCCTTCAATCCGTGACAATCTCCATTATTTGCACCCCCTTGGCCATTTTTCTATAGAAAATTAGGTCAAGTCGAACCTTGTTACAACGTTCTCTCCTAAATTAACTATTTCTTACTCTTTACTGTGAAGTCTGTCTATTCTACAATATCCAAACGTGAAGGAGATTTATATTACAGCGGACTAGGGTCGTTCTTCTACTAACCAAGGAATCAAGGAATCCCACACAATTCTCGAAATTGGATATCCTCGAAGGCATCCGCCTAGTAATAATCTGAAAGTTCTACAATCCCTAGATCACAGCCCATCTTCTCTTCAACGCTTTCCAAGTCCCAAAGTCAGTTCCTATCGCTTTCACGTCAAATAGCACAACCTCCTCACATGGATGTTACTTTTTTAAAAATCGTAATCTAAGATGATTTTGCCAATGCTCACTTGGGGAACAAACGTAGTCGTCCACGTGATTGATACTCGCATGGTACAAGCTTCGAGCGCAGGAAACGGTGATGAACACAGAGAAGATATTTGCGCTTAGTCTTTTCGTTCTCTTCACAGGAAGTATTTCGAGCAATACTTCAGAGACAGTATGAACTTGAATTATCCTGATTTTTGGACCAGAATTAACATTTGCTGTAGAAGTACTAACTAGTAGCGGTGGAGACGCGATAGGCTAAACTGGTCCTCGGCTAAATCGCGCTTCAATACCCCGCTCTTTGAGCATGATACTCTAGCTTCATCGATCATATACTTGACGGCATACGCTTGAAGAAGGCTACGGCAGTAGCAAAGGAAGCGTGCCCCCCCGCCAATAATTTCGAGGATGATTCATGTGATTGATAAGTAGGGCTGACACGAAAATGTCCGGATCGTTTCCCTTGGAAGTCGAAGGATGTGATGACGGCAGTGCCGTTCGACTCATAAGCTTCAATGATTCACGATTCCAAATTCCACGAAAACCGATCCCCTATTCGCATACCACGTCCGCTCCCCATATCATTTCTGAACCTGATACTGGATATTCAAAGCTCAAGGACGCTGAGGGGGCTGAGACCTCAAGGAAAGCTATTAGTATCTTTCACTATTGGTGGTTTGAATGTCTCAGCTGCCTTTTCGTCCTGGCCGCCTTGATAGCGATCATATCCATACTTCTCCCGCATGATGGAAAACCGACACCCCAGTGGCCGTATCAGACTTCAATTAACACCGTCGTAGCCGTATTTGTCAATGTCTTGAAATTTGCTATGATTTTAGTGGTTGCTGAGGGCCTGAGCTATCGCAAATGGAGTTGGTTTGGGACGTACCGCTCGTTGCATGATCTTGCAAAGTATGACATGGCTAGTCGAGGTGCTCTAGGCTCTTTTAGATTGCTTTATGCTCTCAGAGGCCGAGATTGGATTTCGTGTCTTGGCGCACTGTTAACAATTGGGGCGCTGGCTCTGGACCCTTTCGCCCAACAACTCGTTCAGCACTTCTCCTGTGCCATAGAGGATTCCTCGATGCAGGCAACTATTCCACGAACGAACATGTACTTCGAAACAGGGAAGCATCTATTTGCTGGCTATAGCACTTTGCCTGCTGCTGTTCAAGCAAGCATCAATCTTGGCCTATACTTTAACGGGACAGAGCAAGTGCCATTCAACTGCCCCACCGGTACTTGTCATTTTGCTCAACAATACCACTCAATAGCATACTGCCACTCTTGTGCCGACCTGACTTCGAAGCTAGCCTACAATGGCAGCGATATGTATAGCAATTGGACTCTCCCCTCCGGCTTACAATTATCCTCCTCCCTAGACACTCCTGCTTACTTTTTAATGAGTGGCAACGGCACGACTGATGTTATAGAAATGATATTCAACGGTGGGGGTGGATTTGAGACTGGAGCCAAGCCTAACGCCTCTGAATGTGCCTTTTCCAGGAACGAAAGCTTTGGCTGTAAAGGCATTGGCGCCGCATCATGCTCGCTTTTCCCATGCGTTCAGACCTACTATGCAACAATCGAAAACGGGAATCTCACAGAACAGCTGGTATCAAACTGGACCCAATTCGGCATGAATCCTTCCTCCTTAACATACAACGCAGCAAACGTGGCTTGCATGTCTGCCGAAGATAGACGAAATGCTACAGATGCAGGATATATAATAGAGCCTGATACAGAATGGCTGGCCTATAACACGTCAATAGGAGCCTACGGTGAAGGTTGGTCCGATGGCTCCAACGATGATGCGATCAAAGGTAAAATTTCTGAGCAGTGCCTATATGAAATTAGCATGATTACCACCGATGCCCTGAATTATTGGTTCTCAAGTTTCTTTAATGGAGAAGAAATTGAAATCTCAGCCGAAGACTGGCCTACAGGGCCCAGCGTGGTGGACACTTTTTACCAAAGTCTTCTGGAGAACGTCAGTTTGGCTACCATTGACCGTATGTTTGGGAATGTCGCAGATTCTCTAACAGTGCATATACGCCAAAGCGGTGACCGTGTGGAGAGTGAAAATGCTAGCAATCCTGCTACGGGGTCAGTCATTCGGAGTGATACTTGTGTACGTGTCCATTGGGGATGGTTGAGTTATCCGATTATATTGGCTCTCCTGACGTTTGTGTTTTTTGTTTCTATTATATTCGGAGTGAGGAGACGACAAAGCGGCGGCCCAGGATGGAAATCCTCGCCTTTGGCACTGGTATACCATGGCCTTGACGAGACCATTCTCGATCGATGTGAGCATGAAAGGCTTGATAATGTAGAAGCCATGGTCAAAGATGCTGAAGAGCTACAAGTACGGCTAACTCGAACGCGAAAGGGGTGGAAGTTTACGACTTAATCAATTCAATAGATAGCGTCTTCTTGCAAGAGTCCTCATTAAGGGACGTCTTTATAAAGTCTTGCTCAAGTCTAATGGAAATGGAAATGGAAATGGATATTGCTTAGTCGACGTTTAAATGCCGGTCTATTAATTTCTTGTGATTGTTATCTTAGCTGGGTTAAATATAGATCATAGTTTTAATAAAAATAAACTTTAATAGCTAGAAAAAACCCCCAAAATATTATATTGTTAATATCAAAATATAATGGAATTATTATCCCATCCACGTATAACATAACGCTAAAAGGTCCGGCTACCATAGTTAGTGTGTAGAGCTTGAAATTCTAGCGATAGTCCCACTTAAACCGCCCTGTCTACTAGCGAATTTTCGCATTGAAACTCCAAAAATTCGCGACTTCGCTATTTACTATGATGGCCGAAGTTTTGGCGCAATGTCGTGCGTGGATGGGATATATTTAACATAAAGAAAATTGTAATCAAAATTTTTATATTATTATGATTTAAGTTTAAAACCAAGAATCTTGGGAGGGTATTGTCGGGGAAGCGAAGAAGCAATGCATCTTGCCTGAAGTGTACCCCACGATTCTGGTCAACTTGCAGTTGGCCTGCCTACCTTTGACGATGACCAAGTTACGAACCCGTTGTGGAGCCTTGATCAATTATTTCTCTAAAATATATGTAGCAATCGTGCCTAGCTCTATAGCAAGAGACATATTTACCACGAGAACCAGAACAAACTGGCTAGGCCGACCGCAGACAGGTCAAGCAGATTTTGATAGGCCCGCCTTGATCGCCCATTATTTTCGAGATCCCGCATCCAAATTCGCCATTATCTACAGCGACTCCCCGCGCCACGATTTCAGGCCGCTTCCACCATCCCTGGCGAGCCAGCCTATCATCCAGAATATGTCCAAATCTTCTAGGATTTCAAGACCGTCGCTGTTGAATATGAGGCCCACTTTGACAACTACAATGGATCGTCAATCTGGTTCCCGGAACAATTGAAGTCGTTGAAGACCACTGATACTGTACGATAAGCTGTGTCATGAAAAGGCGATGTCCAAACAAGGGCTTGTGAAGAGCAAGGAGAAAATCGGCGTTGAGGAGGCGATGGCTGGAGGGTGGGCGGACTTTCTGGAAGATGAAGTGATGTGGCGCCAGGAGGTTGACTATGTGGAGAGTGCGTGGAAGACGAAGGATCCCGACAAGCCGTCCCCGGAGTACAAAAGAGCGTGTGCCAGCGAGGCAGCTAATAAGTCTGCATGATTGCTTTTGCCACCAGGAAAGAACTTGGGAGTACCGATGGACACGTATATCTGCGTCGCGGGAAGAGAGAAAAGACACCCACGTCTACGAAAATAATGTACCGTATTGCCTTAGAGATTCGAGCTAACTCAGCAATATCAAGGACATGCTATCACAAGTGACGCGGTGCAGGAGTCGGCGCACCCTCCGACAAATATGTCTTAGAAATTGGCTTTGCTGCAATCTCCACGCCACCACAACCCGCCCGTAAGTTCATCAACCCTGACCATAGGTAATTTCGCCGGTATTTTGGTGCAGTGGCTAGAGGGGCCTCGCCGGAGCACCTTTCCGCTGTCCTATCACTCGGCGAGCACGCAGCTCCCCTTCTCACCTAAGGTTCAAGAAGCTGCAGAGGCCCCTCGCTAAAAAAGTCCCCGATGCAATTGTAGAGGGGTTGTGTCACTAATGATGCAGCCGAGATTAACGAGCCTTCGGCCAGAACTTGCGCGGGAAAAAATCAAGAAAACTTTCTCAATACAGCGATTTCATCCTCGTTGTCGATCATTGGAAAGCTTCCCGTGCCCAAAGATAGCCACAGATCCTGGCCCAGCAAATATACCTGCCCTACCTTCTCGAACACTTGAAAGCAATTGAGGCGTTCAGGTGATCAGGTTTGTGTACGCCGATTCTATGCAACGAGATGAGATGAGCATCTGGCGCCACGGCTGGGCCGCATCCATCCTCAGAACCTGTGAATTGTATATTGGCCCTATAATGCTACAAGTGAAGGCGAGAAAGACCTGATCATGCGAGGAGTGCTCTGATTTTCTATAAGGAGGAGTGTTGCTGCCTGCCTGAGAAGCCATTACTGTTGTTACAATCCTTTCAGCCTCTTTAATAATTAAATTTACGACGCAAGTCCTGTCGCTCATTTTCCATTTGGTATTTCCATCTCTCTTGGTCATGTTGTCAAACCCTCAATCATGGCTACTTGCCTATGCGATCGGAAGCCTGTTATCAATTCAAGGTCTGGTTTCTGCTCAAGCTCCACCACTTTACCAGGCACCGTACTTCTCTGTAAGTTTTCCTTTTCTGTAGTCTGGTTTTTTTTTCCTTTCCCTTTTTTTTTTTTATTTTTTTCTTTCTCCCCTCCTCCAAAACCCTTCCCCCGAACCTCGGCTAACTTCGCTTCCTACGCCTTAGAGACCGGACTTAGATCCCCCAACCTTCACTTGGGCTATTTTTGACCATGCTTTGGTAACTCCTGGCTATATTCTTCTAACTCCATACACCGCACCTCCAGACTCGGCCTTGGCTGCAGCGCCCCAAAGCGTCCCTGCATCGCTCTTATCGTTGTTGTCCTCCTCGACAGGAGGATGTACACTCAGTATCTTAGAAGCAATCCTCTCCCTTGAAGTTCAGAATGGGCCTTACATCTACGATACCACAGGCGTGAGACTCCGATTAATCAACTTTAAGATCCCCTCGCGCACAGTCTAACTTGACGACAGAATCTCGTCTACAGTGGCTATGGTGCGACTGGCGGGCAGCTCGCCCACGATCTCAAGTTGGCAGAGCATAACGGGCAGACAGTCCTGACCTACTTTCAAGGCAACGACCGTCAAGGTGGGAACCGAGGTCATGGTGTCATTATGGATGATCGTTACCATACAATAGCATCAGTATCGCCGGGTTTGGGTCGGACCTCGTCAGATGTGCACGAGTTCACCGTCTTGCCGTGCGGAACAGCTCTGACAACAATCTTCCAGCCAACGCCATATGATTTGACCACGTTTGGTGTTAAGCAGCCCATTGGGTGGGTCATTGATGGAATCTTTCAAGAGATTAATATTCAGACGGGGGAAGTCTTGTTTGAGTGGCGGTCTCTTGATCACGTCCCCTTGAATGAGACATATAACTTGCTAGGAAGCAACCCAAATGCAGGTACAGGAAATACCACTGCTCTAGCATGGGACTACTTGTGAGTTCTTGATTCACTTTTTTGATAGCAGAACAGGTTCTGACAAGATTTCTAGCCATATTAATTCCATCGAAAAAGACGCCAGTGGGGACTATATCGTCTCCAGCCGCTACTGCTCCACAGTGTACAAGATTTCCGGCCAAGATGGCTCCATAATATGGCGCCTGAACGGAAAATCAAGCGACTTCACTCTCATCAACTTCCCTAACGCCTTCGCATTCCAACATGACCCTCGCATCCTCTCCCAAGACGGCCCGGTAACAGTCCTCTCCCTCATCGACAACGGCTCCGACGGCTATAACACAACCACCTCTTCCTCCTCCGGCATGATCATCTCTATCGACACCTCAACCTGGACCGCTACCCTGCTAAACCAATACACCAACCCGCCCATCACCACCACGCTCTCCACCAGCCAAGGCAGCATGCAGATCCTCAACAATTCCAATGTCTTCATCGGCTGGGGCAGTATCCCGGAAGTCTCCGAGTTCACGAAAAGTGGCGAATGCGTCGCTCTCGGCGGCTTCGGCATCGTGAACGAGGCCTCCTCTTACCGCGCGAAGAAGATCCCAACCAGCGCATGGACCGGCAATCCGGACTCCACGCCCGCCATCTTCACATATGCCAACAGCACATCTCTACCTACGACATTTTACGTGAGCTGGAACGGCGCAACGGAGGTAGCTAGCTGGCGGTTCTACGGCGGGAATAGCACGAGTGCAGTGGGGTTAGTTGCCGTTGGCAGTGCGGCAAAAAGCGGCTTCGAGACGACGTTTACAGCGGGTGGGTTCTTTGCGTACGGGTTTGTGGAGGCGCTGGATGCGACAGGGAGGCGGCTTGGGCGGTCGATTGTGGTGGCGACTTTTGTGCCGTTTGCGACAACTGCGCCTACGAATGGGACGCTTCCAGCAAATGGGACGGCGTTGTCGAATAGCACGGCTACGAGACGCAGGAGATGGGAATATGAGAATTAGGAAGACTGAGGAGGGCCACTTCTAGGTGTTGGAAATTAGATTACTTATCTTCAATGAGTATATTGCACTTGTAGTTTAATATTGATTTTCAAATTTTTATGATTCTTTAATTTCGGGAACCCAATGTATGGGATATTCATACTCCATAGAAGCAGCTACCCATGCATATGAACCGCCACCTTTCGACAAGGGGCTTGAGATGATGTTCCGGGTATCTTGGTTCCCCAGCAGACACGGGCTTCGTTTTTCTTTCTCCTGCTTAATTGACTTGCCTGTCTTTAATTCTAGCGAGTGCGAAAACACTCGAACATGCTTCGTCTCATTTCACAACTCTCATTAGACATAATGTATTCTGCATCAATCATGGCGCAACGCCACAAATTCCGGGAACCTATATCGATGCTCGATATAGGTTCATGCACGTTCCATGTCTCGGTACCGCTTTCGGCTTTCAGGGTAATACGGGTGTTCCACGAACTCCTAAATGGGCCTCTCGCCGAACCGCAACTACACACCACCTCAAGGATATTAAAAAGTCCTTGTCAACAGGTGACGCTAAGGTATTGAAAAAAAGAAAATTTTCAAGTAGGAGTCAATAAAAATAGGAAATTTTTATAACCCTTATATATAAGTTTCAGGCTTCTTGTCTATAAACATCGAGCTCTCAATCTTATATTTATCAACAATCTTGTTGTTGGAAAGGGGGGCTGGTCAGGTGATATAGCCGAAGCCCCTTAGTCGATAGATCTATAGTTGAATAAGCTATAGTAGAATATAATATATTGAAGAACTTGAAGACTATCTAGAGAGGGATGAAAGCCATCTATATATACTAATTATAATATATCTAGAAGCTTCTATAGTAGTGGCAAAGTCATGTGACTTTGCTGCTTAGAAATCAACTAGAGGATTCTATCTAGTCTAT
>Ga0182030_10009671_pt1 | contig 19712 bp, 13 predicted proteins | sample 812S3MmetaG_FD_121299 | JGI IMG/M metagenome (GOLD analysis project Ga0182030, IMG submission 121299) | Permafrost microbial communities from Stordalen Mire, Sweden - 812S3M metaG (Illumina Assembly) | ecosystem: Environmental > Terrestrial > Soil > Wetlands > Permafrost | place: Sweden... | reverse complement strand
TGCCGGGCTTGGAATACTCGGTACCCACGCTGGCCAGCGCAATCAACTTCTTCAGCAGAGGAGAAAACGTCGTCGTCGTCGCTTTGCCCACGTGCTTGTCGCCAGAATAGACGGGCACCGCAACCCGCGACGCCTGGCTGGGCGCTGCCGGAGAGAGTCCGAATTTATCGAACTGCTCTTCCACTTCCACCCAATCTACTTCGAGGCCCACTAACTGTCGCGCTACTCCCTGCTTGTTATCTCTGGCCAGCGCGCGCTTGCCGATGAAGTTCGTCTTATCGAGATGCACCATCTTCCCGAAGCCCAGCTCGTACGGCGAATATTTCTGCGCCGGAATCAGCGCCTTCTTCGAGCTGATGTAATCGACTTCGATCAGGAGCAGCCCCGCCTCCACGCGAGCCACATCGAGCGCCAGCATTCCGGCGGCATGGATATCGAACTGCTTGCCCTTGTCCATCAGCGCGTCCCAGACTTTAATCGCGTGATTCGACGGCATCCAGATTTCGTAGCCGAGGTCGCCGGTGTATCCAGTGCGCGAAATATCCACCGGCACGCCGGCAATCTTGCCCGTCGTTTTTCGGAAGTACTTCAGATTCGTGATGTCGGCTTCCGCAACCGTCTTCAAGAGTTTCGCGGAGGCCGGTCCCTGCAGCGCCAGCGCCGCCGTTTGCTCGGAGATGTCTTCGATCTGAACGTCCATATTCAGGCCGTTCTGACGGAACCAGCGCAGGCTTGGATCGGCAGCGGTCCAGCGATATTTGTTTTCTTCGAGGCGCGTAATTGTGCCGTCGTCGATGACCTTGCCGTCTTCGTCGCACCAGCAGGCATAGATGACCTGCCCTACGGCGACTTTGTTGATGTCGCGCGTGATCACGCGGTTCACTAGCTTGGTTGCATCCTTGCCCGTGACGAGATACTTATAGAGCGGCGAGATATCAATCAGCGCGCAGGCATTGCGGATCGCGTTGTATTCGTGCTCGTGGTGAACTTCGTAGACGCTGACCGTGTAGTATCCCGACCACTCGCGGTAATTCAGACTGTGGCAGAGGGCGAAAGTTCTCTCGTGAAATGCAGTTCCAATGGGCACGGCGGCCTCGCGTGGGTTAACAAGCCCGACGCCGGATTATATGCACCGCGCCTCTATCGGGGCAAGCGCGGAGATGTTTGACCTTGAGTCAGCAAGGCTGCGTAAGTAGAGACAAAACGGTACTTTCTCGATAGAATGGCGAGTCATTTTCCCTGACGTTCGTGGTCGGTCGGGTTTAATCTTTCTGAGTCAACTTATGCCTGCCGTTTCGAGTAGTACGAAGTACGACGTGATTGTGATTGGCGGCGGCCACAACGGGCTCACCAACGCCGCCTATCTGGCGAAAGCGGGGAAGAAAGTGCTGGTGCTCGAACGCCGCCACGTCCTCGGCGGCGCGGCTTGCACGGAAGAAGTTTTTCCCGGCTTCAAGTTTTCGGTCTGCTCGTATGTCGTCTCGCTGTTGCGTCCCGAGATCATTCGCGACCTCGATCTTCCCCGCCATGGGCTTGAGATTTTGCCGCTCGATGGCACTTTCACTCCCATGCCGAACGGCGACCATCTGTGGCGCGTGAACGATCATGGCAAGACGCATCGTGAAATTGCCCGGCACTCCCGCGTGGATGCGGAAGCCTACGACGAATTCGGCAAGGCCATGCAGGCGATGTGCCGCTTCGTGAAGCCGATCTTGAGCATGATTCCGCCCGACCCGGCGACGCTGAATCCGCGCGAACTCATGAAGCTCGTCTTCATTGGACGCCGCTTCCAGGGCATGTCGAGCGAGGACAAGTACAACCAGGTCCAGCTCATGACGATGAGCGCGATCGATTTTCTCGATCAGTGGTTTGAGACGGATGTGCTCAAAGCGACGATGTCGGCGTCGGGAATTATCGGAACGTTCCTTGGTGTGCGCTCGCCCGGCACCGCCTACGTGCTGCTGCATCACTACATGGGAGAGATTGACGGCGCGTTTCGTGCCTGGGGATTCGCGCGCGGTGGAACTGGCGCGATCTCAAACGCGATTGCCGACGCCGCCCGCGAGGCTGGGGCTGAGATTCGCACCGAAGCTGCGATTGCGAAGATCTTGGTCAAGAACGGGCGCGCCACCGGTGTCGTGCTTGCAAACGGCGATGAGATTTACGCCGACGTTGTTTCCTCGAGCGTCGATCCGCGGCTCACGTTTACAAAGATGATCGAGCCCGGCAATCTGCCCGATGAATTCATGGACGGCGTGCGGCGCTACAAGTTCCGCGGGTCTTCCGGCAAGGTGAATATGGCGCTCGACGGGTTGCCGAACTTCAAGTGCATGCCGGGAGTTGGCGCGCACCTGCGCGGCGCCATGTCGATTTCGCCCAGCGTCGAGTACATGGAGAAGGCGTACGACGAAGCCAAATATGGGCACTGGTCTTCGCATCCGTATATCGACATGGTGATTCCAACGCTCACCGACACGTCGCTGGCGCCGCCGGGCAAACACATTCTTTCGTGCTTTGTGCAATATGCGCCCTATAAGCTCGCGTCCGGCCTCGACTGGGACACGGAGAAAGAAAAATTCGGCGACGCCGTGGTCAACACCATTGCCGAATACGCGCCGAATATTAAAGACATCATCCTGCACCGCCAGGTGGTCACACCGCTCGACCTTGAACGCGAGTGGGGGCTGAGCGAGGGCAACATCTTTCAGGGCGAACTCTCGCTCGAACAATTATTTTTCCTGCGTCCGGTTGCGGGATGGGCGCAATTCCGGTCACCCATCAAGAATTTGTACATGTGCGGATCGGCCACGCATCCTGGCGGCGGCATCATGGGTGCACCGGGACGTCTGGCGGCGCTCGAAATTTTGAAGGACGGGGGCGCGTGATGTCCGCGGAGGGCCGCATGGCAGAGACTCGCGATGTGATCATCGTCGGTGGCGGACACAACGGTCTGGTTGCCGCCTTCTATCTCGCCAAAGCGGGGTTCCAACCGCTGGTGCTCGAACGGCGTGCCCAGGTGGGCGGCTGCGCCATCACCGAAGAATTTCATCCCGGCTTCCGTTGCTCCACGCTGGCGCATAACACCGGACCGCTCCGCGCCGACATCGTGCGCGATATGCAACTGGAGAAGCACGGCCTCAAGCTGACGACTCCCGAGGTGAGCACGGTATCGCTGCTGCCTGACGGCCGGGCGCTCGTCCTCTACTCCGACGCAAAAAAAGCCGCCGAGGAAATCGCACAGTGGTCGCAGAAAGACGCTGCTTCCTACGCGGACTTCGGCGCGGCGCTCGGCAAGATCGGCAAGGTCATCGGCGAGGCGCTCACGCTTACGCCGCCGAACATCGACAGCCCGAGCAGCGGCGATCTCTGGGGAATGCTGAAGACGGGCCGCTCTATACGAAATCTCGGGAAGAAAGATTTGTATCGCGTGCTGCGATGGGGACCAATGGCCGTCGCCGATCTGGTCGCTGAATTCTTCGACACAGAGCCACTGCGCGCTACTATCGCCGCCCGGGGCATCTTCGGAACATTTCTGGGTCCGTGGTCGGCGGGCAGCGCGCTGGTATTGATGTTGCGCGTCGCTGCCGATGCGGCTCCCGCCGGAAGCGTTCAGTTCCCTGCCGGTGGCGTGGGCGCCATCACTCTGGCCATGGCTGCGGCGGTGAAACAAGCGGGCGCGGAAATTCGCACTGGCGCTGACATCGCCGAGATTCGCGTGAAAGACGGCGTCGCTACTGGGGTCGTGCTCGCGTCTGGCGAAGAGATTTCCGCGCGAGCCGTGGTCTCGAACGCTGACCCCAAGCGCACGCTTATGCGCCTGGTCGATCCCACGCACCTCGCGCCCGACTTCATACAGAAAATCAAAAACTACCGCTCGATGGGGACGGTCGCGAAAGTCAATCTCGCGCTCTCCGCGCTCCCGGAATTCACCGCGCTTAAGGCAAAGGTCAACGGCAACTTGCTTCAGGGCCGCATCCAGATCAGCCCCGAGATCGATTACCTGGAGCGCGCTTTCGACGAATCGAAATACGGCAACTTCTCGCGTCATCCGTACATTGAAATTACGCTTCCGTCGCTTTCCGATCCGTCGCTCGCCCCGGCCGGCCAGCACGTGATGTCGATCTACATGCAGTACGCGCCGTACAAGCTGAAGAACAACGATTGGGAGAACCAACGCACTGCACTTGGCGAAACCGTGGTGAAGACGATCGCGCAGTACGCGCCGAATCTGCCGCAGATCATCCTGCGCCACCAGATCATCACGCCCAAGGACCTGGAAGAAACATACGGACTTACTGGAGGCCATATCTTCCACGGCGAACTTGCGCTGGATCAATTCTTCACGATGCGGCCGTTGCTCGATTGGGCGCGCTATCAGACGCCGATCGAACATCTGTATTTGTGCGGCAGTGGAACGCATCCCGGCACGGGGCTCACCGGAGGTTCCGGCGCCAACGCCTCGCGGGAAATTGCGAAGGCGCTGAAAAAATAGTTTGGTTTGCTCGTAATCTTCTGTGTCCTTCGCGGCAAGGAACTTCTTTCACCACGGGGTACACAGAGTTACCCAGGGAAAACCAAAGTCCAGAAATCGTCTATGCACAACTCCGCCATCCTTCTCGTTTCCTGCCCCGACCGCAAAGGCGTGGTTGCTTCGATTGCCGATTTCATCTTCCGGCACGGCGGGAACATTCTTTTCAATGACGAGCATGGAGACGAGGCATCTAATCTCTTTCTGACGCGGATTGAGTTCGATGCGGCAGAATTTGATTTTGATCTTGCCCAGTTTTCGGAGCGGTTCGCTGCCATCGCCCGCGACTTTCAGATGGAGTGGCGGCTCGCCCGCTCCAGCGAACGCCCCCGCATCGCCATCTTTGTCTCGAAGTATGACCATTGCTTGCAGGACCTGCTCTACCGGCATCAAAGCGGCGAACTCCACTGCGATATACCACTGATCGTTTCCAACCATCCCGACAACCAGCGCATCGCCGATTTCTACCGCGTCCCGTACTTCGTCGTGCCGGTCACAAAAGAGAACAAGCGGGAGGCGGAAGAGACGCAAATCGCGCTCGTCCGGGAACATAAATGCAGTCTCGTGGTCCTCGCGCGCTACATGCAGGTGCTCTCGAACGAGTTCATTGCCACCGTGGGCTCGGAAAACCTCATCAACATTCACCATTCTTTTTTGCCCGCGTTCGTGGGCTCCAAGCCCTACCACCAGGCCTTCCAGCGGGGCGTCAAGCTGATCGGCGCCACCGCTCACTACGTTACTCAAGTACTCGACGATGGCCCCATCATTGAGCAGGATGTCGTCCGCATTCACCACCGCGACACGGTTGACGACCTGGTCCAGAAGGGGCGCGACATCGAAAAAGTCGTCCTGTCGCGAGCCGTCCGCTGGCACGTGGAAAACCGCATTCTGCTGTATGGAAACAAGACCGTGGTCTTCCAATAGCGCGGGCATGGGATTCCGGCAGGGACTCGGCCTGCCGCGCTTCCTTGCGCAGAGTGAGACGGGGGCGAGCCCTGTTTCTAACACATTGGGTAGGAGTGCAGTCACTTCCGTAACCACGTAACCAATTGCGCTGCGGTTCCCTTTCGGTTTTACTAAAGGAGGCCACCAGTTAGATACATTACTGCGCGACCTCGAAGGAGCGGACTTTGGTTGAGGATCCCAAATGGGAACTCGCGTTGCTGGCCACGGTGCAGAGTTTCTATCAGCGGCTGCTGAGTAACCAACTCGGCGGAGAACTGCCCGCGCCGGCCGAACTCGCTCCTGACGTGATCAGCCACGCCGACGACGTGCGCTCCACCCTCGAACAAATGCATCTTTGGATCCAACTGCTCGACATGGCGATCACCCCCGCCATGCTGCGGATTGGAGTGCAATCCGACCTTGATCCCGAGGTGGCCGAAGCGCTGCTGCGCTACTTCGCACGACATCGCGACGATTCCGGCGCCAATCGTGACAAGACCGATCTGGTTGCGACATTTCTGTTTCGCCATCCCCGCGTGCCTGGCCAGTGGGAGAAGCGCGGCTACGGCCTCGATGGCTCGATTCCGCTGTCTCCGTTTGAAATTGCGCTGCTGGAAATTCTGTCTGAGTCCGACGTTCCCATACTGTCGGAAGCCGACGTGCAGCTGCTGCGCGAATTCGGCCCCTTGCTCGAGCAGGCGCACCGCTTTCAGGACTTCAGCGCGCTCATGGACTCCGGCATCATCCAGCGGGTTCGGGAATTGAAATCCGCGCTCGGCGAGTCGATTTATCACCCCGGAGTGCTGGCCACTCTCGCGCCTTACAATGCCGCGTTCGGCGATCGTTTCCATACGTTGTTCACCGCCGCCACGCAAGAGATCAAAGATTTCGCCAAACGCCTGGAGGAACTCGGCGGCAGCATCCTCAGCACCATCGACGGCGTCGAAGTCACCGTCGAGCATGTCAACGCCCTGAACCAGGAAGCCTTGTTGAAAGGCGATTACGGCACGGCGCTGGAAAAGTTCCGCCGCGTCTCAAGGTTGAAAAAAGAATTGGAGCGCAGGCCGCCCATCCGGCGAGTCGTCCCAGAGTTCACGCCTACCGGGCACGCAGTGGGTGCTGGCGGCGCGGCGGCGGTTCCGGCGCTCGCTCCCAAGTACGCTCCCGGCGCCATCACACCGCAGGCGCTCTCGGTGGAAGAAGCGAAGTTGCGGAGGGTAGAAGAATCGATTCGTGTCTTCGTGCGCGTCGCCGATCCCAAATTCCGCCAGATCGTGCCCATGCGCTATTTCAATCTGATGCTCAGTTCCGCCGAGATTGAGGCCTACACTGCCGACTATCTCGAACAAGCTGGGCCGCGGGCTGACGCTGCCCGCATGGTGCTACGCATCGTCGCTGTAACCGCGCGCATCACCACTGAGATGGAAGAGCTGAAGCGCTCGCGGAATTCCCGCTCCATCTGGAAGCTGCACGCAGATTCCCTGGTAATCCTGATTGACCTTGCCAAGCGGCTCGCGGAAGCGGTGGACCGGCTGACCCTGACTATCGGCCAGCAGTCGGAGACGCAGGCAGACAGCGAGCCTCTCGGCAGCTCGCTCGAAAAGCTGCGCGAGCGCACTGCCGAGGCCGTAAAGCTCATCGCCGCGGCGTAAGAAATCCAACCCGCTAGTGGAGCGTCTCGCGTCCCAGCCGGGACGGGCGAGACGCCCGTCCCTCCATCAAGCTTTAGTGAATATCGAACTGCTCCTGGTGCAGCGCCGGATCCGACTTCACGATAATCGTCTTCTTCGTGAGTTCTTCCATCTCATTCAGCAGTTTCGCGTTGTTTGCCTTCAGCGCTTTCGCGACCTCGGGGTTGACGCGCAACATCACGTCGCTGTGCTCCAGATGGCTGGAGATCTTGCGCATTTCGATGTAGACCTCGTTGCAGATGGTGTTCACCGCTTTCACGAAGCCCGTGGCCTGGCAGTAAGGACAGGGCGATCCAATGGTGCGTTCGAGTGATTGCTTCACCCGCTTGCGGGTGATCGCCACCAAACCGAAATCGTTGAACTGCAGCACCTTCGACGGCGCCCGGTCGAGGCGCAACGCCTCTTCCAGGGCCTGCATGACTTTCTGACGGTTGCGGCGCTCGTCCATGTCAATGAAGTCAATGATGATGATGCCGCCCAGATCGCGCAGCCGCACCTGGCGCACGATTTCCTTGATGGCATCGACATTCGTCTTCACGATGGTGTCTTCCAGGCGGGCGGTTTTGCCGACGTACTTGCCGGTGTTCACGTCGATGGCGACCAGCGCCTCGGTCTGGTTGATCACGATGTAGCCACCGCTCTTCAGCCAGACTTTCGATTTCAGTGCCTTGTTGATTTCCTCGTTCAGTCCGAACTGATCGTAGAGCGGCGTCTCTTTGGTATAGAGCTTGACGCGCTTGACCAGAGCCGGCTGGAAGCGGTTCGCAAAGCGCACGATGCGCTCGTATTCCTGCTCGGTGTCGACCCAGATGACGGAAAACTCCGAACTCACCTGATCGCGCAGCACCCGCTCCACCACGTTCAGGTCGTGGTAGATCAGTGCGGGGGACTTGCTGCTGTCGGAGCGCGACTTGATCTCGTTCCAGAGGTTCTTCAGAAAGCGGATATCGGCTCGCAATTCCTCGTCCGAAGCGCCTGCCGCCGCGGTGCGGACAATGAAACCGCCGCCGCCGTTTTCGCGCTCGCTCTGGATAATCCGCTTCAGACGCTGACGCTCTTCTTCCGAAGCGATCTTGCGCGACACGCCCGTGTGATTCACTGTCGGCATGAAGACCAGGAAGCGTCCAGGCAGCGCAATATGACTGGTGATGCGTGCGCCTTTCTTCCCGATCGGCTCCTTGGCGATCTGGATCAGCACCTCCTGCCCTTCCTTGAGCAGTTCGCTGATCTGCGGCACCACTGTGTTTTCGCGACTGCGGAAGCGCCGTCCACCGCGCCGTCCGCGCCCTCGATCAGAGCCGCGGTCCGGTCCACGATCGGGCCCGCGACGCTGAGTCCGCTGCAACAACCTTGCCTCGGGAGCGGGAGCGCGAACTTCCGCACTCGCATCCACGGTACCGTCGCCAATTGCCTCGGCCTCCAACAGCGCCTCAGCTTCCGCTTGCGCCTCTTCGAGTTCCAATTCTTCCGCTTCTCGCTCCTCGGCTTCCAGTACAGCTTCGGGGATTGCCTCGCCGTTCGCCGCTGCTTCGCCGGCCGCAGCCAACTCCGGAGCAGCCTCTCCAACTGCGGACCCCGACAACTCTCCTCCGGCCGCGTGCGTCTCTTCTTCCAGTTCCTCGAAGCCTTCGTCGTCTCCGGGCTCTTCCCCGTAGGACACGAGGTCGGCCTCTTCTTCCTCGATCTCCTGTTCCTCCACGTCGAGGTGAGTAGCATCGTGCGTGGCATCGCGGGGAACCTCGTGCGTAACCTGCGGAGCGGCCACGAAGTCCGCTTCGTGCACTGTCTCATACGAGGTGGTCTCAGGCGCGGAATGAGTCTCCGCCACTGCTTGCGCCTCGTTCCCTACCTCCGTTATTTCCGGTGCGGCGATGGAAACGGTCTCATCCACCTCTTCATAAACTTCCGCCGCCGGCACATGCTCATGCTGTTCGTGAAGCGGCTCGGCAACCTGGGTTGCGAAGATAGGCTCATCTTCAGGGAAGTTCGCTATGATCGCCGCCGACGCCGGCTGCTCCGCTGCTGCCGTCTCGGCCGGCGAAGCCGGGCCTTGACTCTGAGCCTGGCGCTGATACTTCGAGATTGATTCACCAGGAAGAATGATGGGTTGGTATCCGGGAGGCGGTCCGTAATCGTAGTCGCGACCGACGCGAGCGGCCGGCGCTGGGCGCTGGAATCGCGAGTCCGACGCGCTGCGGCCGGGACGGTCGTTGCGGCTAAAACGATCGTTCCTTGATTCGTGATGTGGTTCGTTCCGCGGTTCGCTGCCGGCCTCGCGCACGTCGTTGCGTGTCTCGCTGTGAGTTTCGTTGCGTGGTTCACCGCGAACCTCGCCACGGTCGGCACTCGGCCCGCGCCCGATCTCTCCACGACGGCCGCGTCGGCGGCGGCGTCCGCGAAAATCGCGGGCTGCGCCCGTGCCAGCGACGCTACCCGGCGCTTCCGACGAAGCCGCTTCCGGCTCTTCCTCGCCCGCCACGCTTCCGGCATCGGCGAGTTGCACTTCGCTATTGAGGGCCGGCCCACCCGCTTCCAAACCGTTGCGCGGACGCGCCTCGGTCACGGGACGATTCGTCGGGATGGCTTCATCCAGGTCCTCGTCCTGGGTTTCCAGATCCATGAAATCGGAGACGTAAAGGAAGGCGTCGCGTTCCAACCCAATGTCGACGAAGGCCGATTGCATGCCTGGCAGCACGCGTGTTACTCGGCCCTTATAAATCGAGCCTGCTAAGGTATATTCGTTTTCTCTTTCGAGGTAAATTTCCGCTAGTTGATCGTCTTCCGTGATCCCCACTTTGGTTTCGTGGGGGGTGGTCGATACATACAATTCCTTGTTCATCGCTACTCCGGTTTTTCTTCACCGGACCAGAAGCGCAAGGCGGACCAAAGATCGATGGCGTTCAGCGCCGCTCCGGGTAGGAGCGGGCGCGGTCCAGGAGTTTTTCCCGGGACCCACACTGCAGTGAACTGTTTGTACTCGTCTGCACTGATCGCGTTAAGCCTTCCGTCAGGTCTGTGGCCACTCTCTCGCATTCCGCTGAGGGGGCCGTTCCCCGCCTGACTGGCTTCAATCCTGTCCGGCTTCGATTTCTGCCGGCATTCTGCCCTCCTTTTTCGCGAGGGCCTTCGTGATCTTGTTTCGTTGCCGAATCTTGTTTCGTAGCGCCGTTTCCGTTGCTAAGCAGGGCGCCCCTAACTACATGGCCTACCGTTTCAGTTCACGAAACGGCGCATCCTGACGTTCATAACCATCCCCAGCGCCAAAAACATGAAAAGGACGGAAGACCCACCGTAACTCATGAGCGGCAGAGGTATTCCTGTGACTGGCATAAAGCCAACCACCATGCCGACGTTGACCAGGATATGAAAGCTAAGCACAGCCACCACACCCATGACCAGAAATGCCCCGCCGCGGTCGGGCGCCGTTTGCGCATTCTGGGTCAAACGCATCAGCACTATGAAGTATAACAGCAGAAGCGCCAAAGCTCCTACAAACCCGTGTTCCTCGGCGAACGCGGCAAAAATAAAGTCGGTCTGCGGCACCGGCAAGAACTCCAAATGGGTCTGCGAGCCCTGGCTGCTACCCCAAATCCCGCCGGACCCCACCGCAATCAGGGATTGATTTACTTGATATCCCGAGCCCTGCCGATCCGCATCGGGGTTCATAAAACTGCTCAAGCGCTCCTTCTGATATGGTTTGAGCACCTTCATCCACGCTACTGGAATGAGGAGGCCCGCAATCATCAGCACAATCAGCGCCTGCCTCCATCGCAGTCCACCCAGAAAAAGGCCCATGATCGCCACGGGCAGATAGGTCAGCGCCGTCCCCAGGTCCGGCTGCGCCAACACCATCAGCATGGGGAAACCGACGATTGCGCCCGCCTTCAGAAAATCCGACCACGACAGTTCCCGCTCATGCAAGTCCTGAAAATACTTGGCCACCGCCAGAATCAGGATCAGCTTCACCCATTCCGACGGCTGAAAATGCGCGCCGCCCGGCATTTTGATCCAGCGCCGCGCGCCCAGATATTTCTGCCCGAACAGAATCACTGCGATCAGCGAGGCCAGCGATGCAATGTACATCCAGTGGATTTGTTCGAGCACGGTTTGATAGTTGAGCAGGCTGACCAGGAACATCGCGCCCAGGCCCGCTACAACCCAGTAGATTTGCCGGATGTGGGCACCGGCGAATTTTGTGTGATCGGTCGCACTCCGAATCTGCACCACGCCTAGCGCGCAGATCGCCAGCACGAAGCCCATCAGGACCCAGTCGAAATCTCGGTAGGAAACGTAGCGCGACATGGATTCAGTCGCCGACCCCAGAACTCATTGGCAAGAACCGATCGCAACCACACAATTGCAAGGAAATTACTGACAAGGATTCGACGGGCACGATGGACTTACCGGGCTTTCATCTCGCGTCCATATCCAGATCGCAGCCCCGCCGATGGCAGCCAATCCGCCGTAGACCACTGGAGGCGAACTCATGATTCCTCCGCTCGCCGCCGTAGCAGCCCCGGCTCCACGCCGGCGCTTTTTCTTCTTCTTTTCGGTATTGGCCGTGTCGTCGCGCGTTGTCTGTTGCCCCTGCGTCACGGTGGCGGTTCCTTTGTCGTCCTGCACCGTCACGTCGCCTTTATTGGCCGCGATTTGCACGCGCCCATCGACGTCGGTCACCTGAAACTCAGTCCACGTGTTGGCCGCCGGCTTCACGGTCACATCGCCGGCGCGCGCCGCCAAGCCGCGCGAGGTCGTCACGCGCACTGCGCCATGTTCAAGCTCCACTGCCGGCTCCTCAAATTTCACCAGCGAGTCCGCCAGCACCATCACGCTCGATCCGTTCGACTGAATACTGGCGGTGGAATCGGGGCGCGTCTGCAACATGTCTCCCGAGAACACGGCGGCCGATTTCGGCACCTCGCTCCCGTTCAGCCAAGCCGCGCCGTTGGTGTACAACATGGCCGACGCCGTCTCTCCCGCCAGCATCATTTGCGCCGGAAAAAGGATCGCCAGCAAGCAGCACACGCCAGACCGAAACGCTGACTGTGACATGGGTTCGGATCACTCCCGCATTTCTGGGTTTTCCCAATCGTAAGCTGTAAATGGTTACAGGTCAAATGCATTTGTTACCTTGGTGCATTTCCGCGTGACTACCGTCGATTGGGTGCCGGGCGCGACCGTTTCGCCCGGCTCGGATCAAAGCAGGCGCCGGAGCCACTTCCGCCACCGGATTCCCGAGGAGCATCTCGCCGATCACGCCTTCCACTTTCACATCCATCCAGCGGTTCGCCTCATGATGCCCGAGAACTTTCATCTTTAGATAGTTGCCAGTCAGCGCCTCGGTGAACTCCACTCCGCCCGATTGCAGTGTGATCGCCTCGACCACAGTTCCCACCAGCGACCGCATAAACGCCGCTCTCTTCTTAGATGCAATTTCCCGCAACACGCGGTTTCTTTCCCGAGCCACGGCCGCCGGAACCTGCGCTGGCTGTTCCGACGCGGGCGTTCCCGGACGCGCCGAATATGTGAATACGTGCAGATAAGTAAACGGCAACTCTTCGATCATGCGCCGCGTCTCGCCAAAATCCGCTTCGGTCTCGCCTGGAAATCCCACCATCACATCGGCGCCGATGGCAGCCGTGGGCATGGCGGCTCGGATCTTCAGGATCTTCTCCCGGTAATGCCAAGGCCGGTACTTGCGGTGCATACGCCGCAGCACGGCGTCGCTCCCCGACTGCATGGGCACATGAGCATGTTTGGCGATGCGCGGTGATGCAGCGACCAATCCGATCAGTTCATCGCTCCAATCCATGGGCTCGACCGAACTGATCCGCAACTTCTGAAGAGATGTCTGATCGAGGATGGCGTGGATGAGGGTGACTAGTCGTTGATCGTTGGTCGTTCGTCGTTCGGGGGTAAAACTCAGTCGTCGGTCGTCGGTCGTTGGTCGTTCGGGGTTCGATTCTGACGGCTCGCTTTTGGAAGTCGCGAAGATCGGAAGGTTTTGCCTGCCAACGACTGACGACCAACGACCAGCGACTTCCTGCTCGCCAACGACTACCGGCTGACGACTAACGACCGCCTCCAAGTCCCTTCCCCACCGGCCCAGATTAATCCCCGAAATCACGACCTCGCGATAGCCGGCCTCCACGAGCGTTCGGACTTCCGCGATGACGCGCTCCATCGGCAGCGAACGGCTTTGTCCCCGCACATACGGAATCACGCAGAACGAGCAGCGGTTGTCGCATCCATCCTGCACCTTCAGGTTCGGACGCGTCCGCTCGTTGGCCGCTTCAAATACCGGAGCCGCCAGCAATTCGGTATGAGCAAAAATATCGCCCACGATCACATTGGCGGATTGATCCGCGGAAGGTCGGTCGTTAGCAGGCCGATTCCTAAACAGCGGCCCCGGAGCAAGTTGCGCCAGCGGCACGAAACCGGCACTTGAGGAAGAAGAACGAGTCGCAGGAAAAGGGGCAGTCGCAATCTCCGCCGCCTGGTGCTTGTGCGAATTACCCACGACCCAGGTCACACCGGGCAGCGCCGCCAACTCCTGCGGCGCGCGTTGCGCGTAGCAACCCGTTACCAGAATGCGGCAATCCGGATTCACCCGCTGCAACCGGCGTATCGATGCGCGGGCGTCTTTATCGGCGCCCTCGGTCACGGTGCAGGTATTGAGCACAACGATTTCGGCGTCGCGTGCCGCTCCGGCGCGCTGCAGTCCACGCTCCAGAAATTGACGTTCCAGTGCGGCCCCATCCGCTTGCGTCGCGCGGCATCCGAAATTCTCTATGTAGAAGCGAGCCACGCTCCTATACTAAACGAGTGGATGCTGCGGCTGAAGTTCCCAGCGATGGCTGTCCCGGCAATCGTTCCGCCGACACCCGCTGCGAACGGACTCCGCAGAGCACTGCATCTCCAAGTCCCCCGTAAGAGGTGCACCATGAAACGCCGCATTCTTATCGTCGACGACGATCTCGCCGTGCTGCTGACCCTCAAGGCTGTTCTCGAACTCCACGGATTTAACGTCGACACTGCCGCCAGTTCCGCGGAAGCTTTTGTCCGCATGAAGTCCGGCGTTTACCAGATGGTGATTAGCGACTTGCGCATGGAAACCGAAGAGGCGGGCCTGGAAGTGCTTCGCGCCGCGCATCGGCAGGCTTACGATCCCGCGACCGCTCTGCTCACAGCTTATCCGCCATCCGGCGAACAGAGGGATGGACAGCAGTGGGACGGTGAAGATTGGAGCGGAGAGAACTCGGAATCGCTGCTCATCAAACCGCTCGGCACCGGCGATCTTCTGCGTCAGGTGGAAGCCCTGCTCATCCGCCACGCCGACAAGCAAGTCCGACAGCGCAGTTCCGCCGCCAAGGCACAAGACGCCAACCGCGCGGGATAAGTAATCCCGCTGCGCCGATTCCTTCAACGTCCCAAAAATGGTTAGGCGCTCGCGACCTGCCGCCCGTGCTGGAAACACTCGCGACACAGCACCGGCCGTCCTTGTGTCGGCCGGAACGGCACCGTAGTCTCTTTTCCGCACTGTGAGCAGTTCGTCCGGGTCTCCGTCTTCGCGTACGAGTGCCCGCGCGACGGTCCTTGCGACGTGACTCCAAGCACTGCCACCCGCTTGCCTTTGCAGTTTTTGCAGCGTTTGGGTTCGTTCTTGAACTGCTTGTCGTGGAAGAACAGCTGTTCACCCGCTGTGAACACGAAATCCGTGCCACAATCGATACACTTCAAAACCTTGTCCTGGTATTCCATTGGAGAGGCGCTCCCATTTTGCGTCCCTGCTCTGCACGGGAGACCCGAATAGGGAAGGATCCGGTTCACATCGTGGGCAGGAGATTTACATCCCCCTCGTGCTGACCCCTGGATTCGGCCCGCCATGCGGTGTGCACCGCACGGTTACTGATTCAAGCAACTGCTGGGAAATTCGAACTGTTGTCGTTGCCAACCGTCTTCGCCTCGAATCAACTTTCGAGTGCGAGAAGCAGGCCGTTCCAAACGAACGGCCCGCCTTTCTCAGTCTTGTTCCTTGCGCGCTTTCTTGCGGCTGCGCTTACGAGCCAGCGCTTCTTTTACCCGCTTCCTCTCGCCGGGCTTCAGGTAGAACGAGTGACGTTTTACTTCTTTGATAATGTCCTCGGTTTGTACCTTCCGCTTGAACCGCCGCAGCGCGTTTTCGAGGGATTCACCCTCTTGAAGTCGAACTTCCGCCAACGGACTACACCCCCCCACTTGTCCTAAGTGGACTTGTTAGTTATGGCAAGCATTGCACCCTTAAGTCAAGGGGAATATGCAGAAATGTTCACCCCGCCTTAGAAATTCAGCCGCATCGACAATTGCATTTGCCGCGGAGCAAACGCGCTCATCGCTTTCATTAGACTTGTAGGTTGCTGATAATAAGCCGGATAGTTAGTTCCGGGCTGGTTATACTTTATGAACTGTCCCGCCGAATTATAGTAACCACTGTCGCTCAAGTCCTCTCTCTGATTGTCGCGATTGAACAAATTGAACGACTCAGCAGTCAGCTCCAGGTGACATTTTTCGCCCAAATTCATTTTCCTCGCCAACCTCAAATCCATGGTCGCGTAATCCGGGCCGATAAATGAATTGCGCCCATACCCGGACAAACGGTCATTGCTCGTGTTCCCATCCTGATTCGGATCACCGGACACCATCGCGCTCGCCGGGCGTCCACTGCCGTACGTCATAATCCCCGAGATTTTCCAGTGATCGAACATCGCAGCCAGAACTTTCTGGCCCGCCGCAAACGGATTCGGCTCCTCAATCGCTGAAATCGACAACCGTTGCCGCTGATCCGTCACACTCGACGCCTTCTCACTCTTGGTTGAATACGAGTTCTGGACTGTCGGCGCTCCTGTCGCCAGCGCATCCTGCCCGCTGTCGATGGCATGCGCCCACGTATAGGCCAGCCGGAAATCCAAGCTACCCGACATGCGCTTGCGCAGCGACACGGTCATGCCGTGATACACGCTGGAGGCCGCGCTCTCGAACTGGTCGATTGCTCCCAGTTGCGAGATCGGACGATCCAATGTGTTAATACACGGCGGATAGGGACAACTAATCGCGTGACTCGTCTGCCAGGTCGAAAACGACGCCACGTTATAAAACGAGTTTTGAAAAATGCTGCCGGTCGGGTCGTAGACCGGGTAGCTGTAGTAAGTTGGCGCCGGCAGATTCACATCTCGCGCCCGGATCAAATCCACACCATGCACAAACAGGTAAGACACGGTCCCCGTAAATCCGCCCGCCAGTTCCCGCTCCAGGCTCAGACTTGCCTGCTGCACCCGCGGCGTCCGAAAGTCGGGCGCAAATGCCGACAACTCGCTGGTCGCATACTGCTGCCACGCCGCCGGCATGGTGCACGAGACCGCTCCCCGGGGACAGTTCACGGCCGCGTTCGGATACGCCGGAAACACCTGATGCTGGTAGTAATCCGCATTGTCCAGGAAAAGGAAGTTATCGCTCAATCCATTGTTATTGATTATCGCCGACTGATAAATCCCTGGAATACGGGTATAGAAGATTCCAAATCCGGCGCGCACCATCAGCGGACGATCGTTGCCGAAGGCATACCCAATTCCCACTCGCGGCGCAAAATTCGTTTCTCGGAGCGGCATTTTTTCCGCCTGCGGCCACAGCGGATTGCTCTCCGTTCCCTTTTTCGAGAACGTCTGCAGATCGTAGCGCACTCCCAGGCTCAAGCTGAACTTTGGCGTCAGGCGTGCCGTGTCCTGGGCGAACGCCGCGTAGTCGTTGCTGTCGGGATGCGACACCGGATTGCCGAAATTCTGCATGTAATATCGCGGCAGGTTGGCAGGCGGTCCCGTCCAGTTGCCAGCGTCCCAGTCCCAGCTCGGCATAATGGTGTGGGCATATGCCCGCAACGGCGTGAAATGCAGTCCCCCGCGCATCGGCTCAAACGTAAGCGGATTGATCGCAATATCGTCGAAGTAATACTCGCCACCATACAGCGACGGAAAGTAGTCGTAGTCCCAGGTCCGCATCGCGTCGGCCCCGAACTTCCACTGATTGCGGCCCCGGTTCAGGCTCAAAGTCTCCGCCAGGTGCAGCCGGTGTTCGCGCGTCGCCCGCGGCAATGTCGAAGACTGCCCCAAGTCCATCATCCAACCGTAAATGCGTGTCCGTGTTCCGGTCGTGTTTGGAAACGACCGCTCCAGGTCGCGCGAAAACTGTACCCGCAGATGGCTGGTCAGCCGCGGTGCAATGCTGCCCGACAAACTGAGCGACGCGCTTTCCGTCGCCACGTCCTCTTCCCCATTCCCGCTCATCGCATAATTTGTAATCGGACTCCCCGCATCGAAAGAGACGTTGTTGGTCCCATAAGACCGCGCGGCGCTCAGCCGCGCCGAAAGATACTGATGCGGCGTCAGCACCCGGTCGAGCTTCAAAGATCCCGTTTCCCCCAGCAACTTCGCAGGAAACGTCCCCCCATTTTGCGAAAGCTGCGCCGCCGCCGCAAATACCGGTGTCTGGTCACAGGCCGACCCACCCACACTGGGAGGGCAGTATGCGTTCGGCGAATAGTCCAAGAAATTCGGGTACGTGCCCAGTTGCGGGGTCACGACGCTCGAACCGTTGTCGAACTGCACCACCCTGGGCACATTGAAAATGTGCTGATCGTAACTGGCAAACAGGAACGTCCTGCTCGGCTGGATCGGGCCGCCGGTGGTCGCCCCAAACTGGTGCTGCACATTGCTCGGATTGAAAGTCATGAAGGGAGGCGCCGCTCCTCCCAGCGCACTATCGCGCAAGTAATAGAAGGTGCCCCCGTGCCAGTGGTTCGTGCCCGACTTGGTCACCACATTCACCACCGCGCCGCCGGCCCGACCCGACTCCGACCCGTAGCCACTCGAGGTTACGCGGAACTCCTGCACCACCTCGTTCGAAGACTGGTAAGGCGCGCGATATCGTCCCGACGCTTGCGCGAAGAACCCGTTATTGTCGTCGCCTCCATCGACCAAAAAGCTCGTGTTGTATCCGCGGATTCCGCCATAGGAAAGATCGCCGTTCGATCCCGACGTCAAGCCTCGCGGATCCTGCGTCACTCCCGGCATCAGCAACAACAGATCCGTGAACCTGCGCCCGTTCAGCGGCAGATCCTTGATCTCGTGCTCATCGACCAGCGCCGATAATGAACTCGGATCCATCTCTAGCACCCGCGGCGCTTCCGACACGGTGATCGTTTCCTTTGGCCCGGCCACCCTCAGACTGAACGTCAACAGCGTTGCCGCTCCTATCTCCACGCGAACCACCCGCGAAATCTCCGGCGACATGGCTTCCGCCTCCGCCCGCGCCGAATACTGGCCTGGAGGCAGCAGGTCCAACGCAAATCGTCCCGCCGAATCGGTGGCCGCGTGATAGCGGATCCCCGTCTCCACCCTGATGGCCACGATGTCCGCGTTCGTAATCGCCGCTCCCTGCGTGTCCAAGACCACGCCTCGCAGCGCGCCCGTGGAAGCATCCTGCCCCCAAGCCACGCCAGCCGCAAGAATAAGTTGCAAGAGAAATACGCGGAAGACAACTACGCGAAAAACGCGATGAACCGCAACTGGAAATCGCTCACTGCGGAGGCACATGCCAATCCCCTCGAGTCCGAGACTCCAGAACCGGAGGGGATTCCAGAAACCCTGCCCATCTATATATCAAAGTGCGTCTCGCCAGAATGTGACGCAGGTACTGGCAATATGTTCAGTTTCTCTTTGGCAGGCTGTGGAAACGCATCTTCTGCGCGGTAGTCTGACCGAGTTTCGGAAACACCTGGGGCAATGGCAGTGGTGCCGTTGGGGAACGTCAGGGATTCGGTAAAGGTGGTCAAAATCGATGGTCGGTTGCCGAGCGATTCCGCTTACCCTGTTCATTGCGGTCAATTGCGCTTCGGAGAACGCTTCCTTTTTTTCGTGTTGGTATTCTTTTCGACCCTAAGCGCCCACGCCGCTCGGAGAGCGCCGGCTAGCACATCCTCGCTCGCTTGCGCGAGGCGGATGTGGGTCATGCCCATCCTTCCCCATCCGCCCGGGATGGGCAGGAAAACTTTCGGCAACTCCGCCACAAATTCGGCCTGCTGCTCCGGGGTGAATTTCAAGTTACCGTAGCCCTGATCTTGGGAGGCCAGCGTGGCGAAGATCCTGCCTCCGACACGGAAGTCAGACGCCCCCATGTGTGAGCCTTCCGCCGCCCCTTCGAGGCTCAAGGCAATCCTGCGGAAATCTGCTGCTTTCATCGGGAAGCACTCCGACTCAAGGTGAAACCACCGAAGAAGTTGCCGGCGGCTCGGGGGTAACCGAAGACTAGAGGGCGCTGCTTCCGCCTGCCACTACTGACCAATAAAGATGCAGGCTTTAAGCCCCTGAAGGTCAGATACGACGCCCTGGAAATCATTCATGGGGCCAGTTCTAGCGTGTGCTGGAGGGAACCGCGCCGGAAGACGCATCGGTTTTCGTCTCCTCGACGCTTCTGGCACTATCTACGTTGCACTTCTCCTCCTTCTTGCCGTTCTCTCC